>Ga0210024_1003072_pt1 | contig 14044 bp, 2 predicted proteins | sample CryGeymeta201525_FD_183988 | JGI IMG/M metagenome (GOLD analysis project Ga0210024, IMG submission 183988) | Groundwater microbial communities from Crystal Geyser aquifers in Utah, USA - Crystal Geyser metaG 2015-25 (SPAdes) (version 2) | ecosystem: Environmental > Aquatic > Deep subsurface >... | reverse complement strand
CGACCGCATGGTCAAAGAGACCCGCCCCTTGGGGCAGCGCATCAGCTACGCCTACGACGTAGTCGGCAACCTCACCCAAGTCACCGACCCGCTAGGCCATGTCAAAAAATACACCTACGACGCCGCCCACCGCCGCATCAAGGAAGACCACTATCCTTCGACAGGCTCAGGACAGGCTCCGGCAGCAGCCGTCAAAACCATCCGCTACAGCTACAACACCCTGGACCGATTGACTGGTTATAACGACGGCACCACCACCGCCGTCTACACCTACGACACCAAACAACTGCGCCAGATTGGAGAAAGCCTCAACTACGGCCCCTTCACCCTGGCCAGCAGCACCGCCTACAACGCCCTCGGCCAGAAAGCCAGCCAAACCTACCCGGACGGCGCAACGTATAGCTACAGCTACGACACCAACAACCAACTCTCCACCGTAGGATTACCCACTGGGTTCGGCAGCATCACCCTCAACAGCTACCTGTGGACCGTGCCCAGCCAGATCACCCTACCCGGCGGCACCGTGCGCAACCTGCAATACGACGGCCTGTTAAGACTCAAGACCCTCGCCGTCAAAGACCCCGGGCAAAGCCAAGTGATGAGCTACCAATACGGCTACGACCTCACCGGCAACATCGTCAGTAAAGCGACCGAGCAGAGCACAACGAATTACAGCTACGACACCCTGGATCACCTGACTGGTGCGACCTATACCAACCAGACCAACAGCACCCAAACAAACGAGACCTACACCTACGACCCACTGGCCAACCGCACGAGCAGTGCCAGCACAGCCAGCTATACCTATAACGCCAACAACCAACTCACCGCCGCTGGCAGCATCCGCTACACCTACGACGAAAACGGCAACACCCTCAGCCAGACCGACGCCAACAACGCGGCGAACACAAGAAGCTACGTCTACGACACCGACAACCGCCTGATCGAAGTCCACGACGCGAGCAACGCCATCGTCGCGACGTACCGTTACGACCCCTTCGGCCGACGCATCAGCAAGACGCTGAACAACGGCAGCCAATCCAACACCACCTACTACTTCTACAGCGCAGAAGGCCTCATTGCCGAAGCCGACAGCAACGGCCAGCTCACGAAGAGCTACGGCTATGCACCGGGCTCAACCTTCAGCACCAACCCCCTGTGGATGAAAGTACCGGCGAGCGGCACACAAACGGCGGCGACTTATTACACCTATCAGAACGATCATCTGGGGACGCCGATGAAGTTGTTGAACCAGAGTGGGGTGACGGTTTGGAGTGCGACTTATGATGCGTTTGGGAGGGCGACGGTTGACTCGGCTTCAACGGTCAGCAACAACTTGAGGTATCCGGGGCAGTATGAGGATGCGGAGAGTGGGCTGCATTACAACTGGAATCGATATTACGACCCGCAAATAGGGCGCTACGTTACGAGTGATCCGATTGGGTTGTGGGGCGGCATCAATACGTATCTATACGGAGACGCCAACCCGGTCAGCAAGATTGACCCGCTTGGGCTAGCAACGTTTATGTGTACGAAGCCGTTGCACGCGCTTGGTGGAAATGGTGCGAAAAGCGGCGCAGATATTTGGGGTAATCCGCTGTATCACCAGTACTTGTGCGTTAGTGACGGAAAAGGCGGGCACATATGTGGCGGCCAAGATCAACGCGGCACGAAATGGTATGACCCGCTTAATGGCCCAGGAAAACCGAGCAATGACTCATACGACAAAAACACTTGTGAGCAGGAAGAACCAGATAACAACTGTATTGAGAAATGTTTGCTCACGAAGTTTAACGGGCCGCGACCGCGTTATGGTATTCCCTTCGGTACTGACTGCCAAGAGTGGTCAGACGATGCACTGAAGCAGTGCCAAAAGCAGTGCAAGAAGAAATGAGGCAAAGCGTGATGTTGACAAAAATCCTGAAATCCTTATGGGTGTTGTGCTGTGTCTTTGTTCTCGGTGTAACGCTTTATCGCTACGTACCTAACTCTGAAAGCGACATAGGAATTTTTTTGGTTTACGGGATGTTGTTTCTGGCTTTCCCTGTAAGCCTGCTTATTGCTGCAATGTTCGCTTTGTTGGCGATGCTTCAAGAGACCTTGGGCGTGCCGCTGCTTGATCTCATCGGGTCTAACTATGCGGGCTACTGCGTGATGTGGTTAGCCTTCCTTGCAGCCGGTTACTGGCAGTGGTTTGTGCTGGTGCCACGACTGTGGGGAAAGCTAAAGCGATATAAGGGCTCGAATTAAATTCAAAGAACGTAAAGCGAACTAAACAAACGATGACCCAAGCAACGACCCACAACACGACCACCCCACGGCGCGCCCATTCCGCCGTAGTTCGTGCTGCGTTGCGTTCGCGCGGCAGGGGGCTTGTTGTTATTTGGTTGCCCGGATTGCAATAAATGAATCACACCGTGATTACCCAATGCCCGAAGTGCGGCTGCGAGCTGGACAAGCCTATGCCTTTGTCCTCGGCCTGTCCGGCTTGCGGGATCTATTTCTTTAAGTACATGAATAGTGCTTCCGGTATTGCTCCTGAAGCGAGCAAAAGGGGCCGGGTTCGAATTAATTTCTAGCCGAATCCCAACCAAGCAGCCCGCAGAAATTGAACGAAAAACGAGCACACATTGAGTCGTAGCAATTTGAATAGCGCAGCGCATGATGAAGCACAGAAACCGATAGGTAAGCATATGAAGACAATGCCGGGAGTACACCAGATGAATGATCATGAATCCGCATCGAGCCAGCTTTTTAGTTGGCCGCGCCGTGTGCTTTCTGCGTTACTGGCTGCGATGTTGTTGCTGCCGAATATCAGTTTTGCGGTGGATACGATCTGCGCGAAGGTGAAGATCGAGATCACACAAGAGTTGACGATGGAGCGTCAGGGTTTTGACGCGATGATGAAGATCAACAACGGGCTGACGACGACGAGCCTGGACGGCGTGAATGTGAATGTGAATTTCAAGGATGAGGCGGGCAATGCGATCCGCGCGACATCCGATCCGAACGATACAACGGCGGCTTTCTTTATCCGCATCGATACGATGACGGGCATCAATAATGTGACGGGGACGGGTGTGGTTGCGCCGTCGAGCACGGCTGAGATCCATTGGCTGATCATCCCCGCACAAGGGGCGGGCGGTACGGTGCCGAGCGGTAAGCTGTATTACATCGGTGCAACGCTGGATTATTCCATCGCGGGCAAGGCAGAGCGGATCGAAGTGACACCGGATTTCGTCTATGTGAAGCCGATGCCTTTGCTGACGCTGGACTATTTCATGACCAAGGATGTGTGGGGTGACGATCCGCTGACCTTGGCTGTTGAGCCGGTCGAGCCTTATACCTTGGGTGTGCGTGTGAAGAACGAGGGGGCTGCGACGGCGACGAATGTGAAGATCGATTCTGCGCAACCGAAGATCGTGGACAACGCGCAAGGTCTGGCGGTAAATTTCGAGATCATCGGCAGTTATCTGAACGATCAGCCAGCCATCAGCAGTTTGCTGATCCCGTTCGGCAATATCGCACCTTCCAGCGCGGCAAGCGGTCGCTGGCTCATGACTTCTTCACTTGCCGGACACTTTGCTGATTTCTCGGTGAGCTTTACCCATGCGGACTCCTTGGGTGGTGCGCTAACTTCGTTGTTGAAAGCGACCAATGCGCATTATCTGATTCGTGATGTGAAGGTCGACCTTCCCGGGCGCGATAACGTGCGCGACTTTTTGTCACTGGATGGCGCCGTGCTGCGCGTGTATGAATCGTCCGGCGTGGATACCGTGGTGACGGATCAGTCGGCCTACTCGGTGCTGACTGCGGGTGGCACGAGTGCCAACGGTGATGCCTTGTTCTCCTTGTCTACGCCTGCCACGTCGGGGGCGATGTATGTGCAATTGACCGATCCTCATAGTGGAACCATGACGCTTGGCAAGATGACCCGTTCGGATGGCAAGACGATCCCGCCAGAGAACGTGTGGCTTTCCAAGAAGCGCGATGCAAACAATGTATTGAAGTATTACTTCAATCTGTTCGATACCAATACCTCGGGTGTCTATAACGCGACCTTTACGGCTTCAACCGCGATAGCGCATCCACCGGTCATCGATCTGGTGCCTGATAGCACGGTGATTGAAGGCGATCAACTGACGTTCAATGTGACGGCTACCGACCCTGATGGGACCGCGCCTTTGTTGAGCAGTACTTCCACGCTGCCGGGCGGCGCGACGTTCACTACATCTGTCGGTGCGAACAACGTGGTGACGGGTGTGTTCAGCTGGAAGCCGGCTAAAGGGCAGGCGGGGAAATATCCGATCACTTTCAGTGCGACGGATGGTTCGCTGAAATCGGCGACCTCAACCACGATCACGGTGAATACGCCTATTGCGCCTGCCGGTCCGGATGTGCCACTGATCAGTGCGCCACAAGTGGGGGCGGATGTGGATGTTTTGTCGCCGACACTGGAGGTGGCGGCCAGCAGTAATGCGCTGGATCTGGCGACGGCATATCACCTGCAAGTGTTCTCGGATGAGGGCATGCAGAATCTGGTGGCTGAGAAGCTGAATCTGGCGCGCAACAATGGCGGGGTCAGTGCCTGGTCGTTGCCGGTTTCGCTGCTGGATAACACGCACTATTTCTGGCGTGTGCGCGCTTCGGACGGCACGACGTTCAGTTCATGGTCGGTGGGGCGCTTCTTCGTGAATACGGGGAATGATGCGCCCAGTGTGCCGCTGATCGCTGCGCCGGCAGACGGTACTTCTGTTGCGCTGGATATGCCGACGCTGAGCGTGATGAACAGCACCGACCCGGAGAGCGATGCGGTGTCGTACGGATTCGAGGTGTTCAGCGATAGTCTGCTTACCCAGCGGGTTGCAGTGGTGGCCGATGTCGCGGCAGGGGCGGGTGGCACGACAAGCTGGACGGTTACGCCTGCACTGAATAACAGCACGCTGTATTACTGGCGCGCTTCGGCAACAGATGTACATGGTGCGAAGACGGTTTCTGCAACCGGCAGCTTTTTGGTGGATACGACGGCACCTGCGCCCGAAGCGCCTGTGCTGGTTTCCCCGGCGGCAGGTAGTGTGTCGACTACGAACAGTGTCGATCTGACGGCGGCGAATAGCGTGCGTCCGACTGGCATGGCGTTGAGCTATTACTTCGAGCTGGATCGTGCGCCGTCCTTTAATAGCACAGACATCATTCGTTCCGGTACGGTGGTTGAGGGGGGCACGAACACTGTGTTCTCTGCGACCGGTTTGGTGGAGAACGCGCATTATTACTGGCGCGTAAAATCCTCAGACGGCTTGGTTGACAGTCCGTGGACGTATGGCGATTTCATCGTCGATGCGGCGAACGATGCGCCTGGCGTACCGGCTGCGATCAACCCGGCCAACGATGGCTGGGTGACGAGTACCGCGCCCTTGTTTACATTGGCCCCGTCCACCGATCCAGAGGGGGACGCGATCGGATACCGTATCGAGGTGTATTCCGATGCGACGCTGACAGCCAAGGTGATTGATCGCCTGACCAATAACCTGACTTGGCTGACGGATGTGCAGTTGACCGATAACACGCGCTATTACTGGCGCGTGCGGGCCGAGGATCTGCGCGGCGGGTTGAGTGCATGGAGTGCGACTTCTACGTTCTTTGTGCGTACCGGTAGTTCGGGTTCTACTTTACCGATGATCGCGTTGACCACGCCGCAGGCGGTGGTGGATGTGCCCGCCGTATCGGCTACCAATCCCAATGTGTCTGTCGATATCGCGTGGGAGGTTGATGACCCGCTTGGCAACAGCCATGTGGCTTTGTATTACGACAATGACAATCTGAATGCGGATGGATCGGTCATTATCGAAGGCTTGCCGCAAGATCCGAGCGCGCGTCAGGGCAGCTATACCTGGGATGTCTCGACATTGGCTCCGGGCACTTATTATGTCTACGCCGTTGTCAGCAATAGTTCAGGCGTGGTCACCCGTTATGCACCGGGCGCGTTCGTGGTGCCGGTGCCGGTGCCGCGCGGTGTGATCACGGTTACTCCGATCAGCGTGCTGGAAACGACAGAGGCAGGCGGTCAGGCGACATTCAGCGTGGTACTGGGTAATTCGCCGAAGTCGGATGTGCGTATCGGTTTGAGTTCGACTATGCCATCGGAAGGTGTCACCGATTTACAGCAACTTCTGTTCAATCCCGCCAACTGGACGACACCGCAAGTGGTGAAAGTGACCGGACAGTCGGACTGTATCGATGACGGCGATGTGAGCTATCAGGTGATCGTTGCCAAGGCGATCAGTAATGATGCGGATTACAACGGCGTAAAAAGCAGTGATCTGACCTTGCTGAACCGAGGCAGCACGGCAGGGTGCTTGAGCAATCAACCACCTGTGGTGAATGCCGGACCTGCTCAGGCAGTGGATGCAGGCAGCACGGTTGTCTTGAATGGTAGCGCGACCGATGTTGATGGTTCGGTTGCTTCTTATGCGTGGTTGCAAACGGCGGGGCCTTCGGTGGTGCTCGCCGATGCGACATTGGCGCGGACAAGCTTTGTGGCACCTATGCCCAAAGTCGATACGACGCTCACTTTTGAATTGACCGGGACCGATGATCTGGGGGCAACGGCTTCTTCGATTGTGAATGTGCTGGTGAAGGCAGCGCCGAATGTGCTGCCGACTGCGGATGCGGGAAGTGCGCAAACGGTCATTTCCGGTAGTCCGGTGCAATTGACAGGTAGTGGGACGGATAGCGATGGTACGATTGCTTCATATGCCTGGAGCCAAATCGCTGGAACGCCCGTGACCTTGGCCGGTGCGAATACGGACAAGCCGAATTTTGTGGCACCGGTGGTAACGGTTAATACGGTCTTTGGTTTTAATCTGACAGTGACCGACAACATGGGTGGAACAGCAACCGCTACGGTAGCTGTCACCGTATTGCCCAATCGGGCACCGGTTGCCAATGCAGGGCCGAATCAGATCGTGAATGAAGGCGATCCGGTCACTTTGATTGGAGGCGGGGTTGATGCTGACGGTTCCGTGACTTCCTATTCCTGGGTGCAGACTGGCGGCCCGGGCGTGGCGCTATCGAGCGCGACTTCTTCAACGGTTTCATTTACTGCGCCAGCAGCTTTGGTCGATACCGCTCTGACATTCCAATTGACGGTGACGGATAACATGGGCGCTACAGGCACAGCCTCGTCCAGCGTTACGGTCAAGCATGTGAACGTTGCGCCTGTTGCAAGTGCAGGGGCATCGCAAACGGTGAATGAAGGTACATCCGTTACGCTGGTCGGTGGCGGCACCGACAGCGACGGCACCATCGCCACCTATTCATGGACTCAAACTTCCGGCCCAAGTGTGGCGTTGACCGGCGCGAATTCCGCGACGGCCAGCTTCACTGCACCTGCGACGATGGTCGATGATGCGCTGACGTTCAATTTGACCATCGTTGATAACAGCGGGGCGAGCGCCAGTGCTTCGACTACAGTCAATGTCAAACATATCAATATCGCGCCGACGGCGAACGCTGGGCCCGATCAGACTTTGAATGAAAATAGTCCGGTCGCTTTGGCCGGTAGCGGTAGCGATGTGGACGGCACGATCGTGTCCTATGCTTGGTCGCAAACTTCAGGGCCCGGTGTGTCGATTCTGAACGCGAATGCTGCGAGTGCAAATTTCACCGCACCCGCGACGCTGGTGGATACGTCTCTGACATTCCAATTAGTGGTGACTGATAATTCCGGGGCAACAGGTATGGCGTCTGTCACAGTGAATGTGAAGCACGTCAATGTTGCGCCTACTGTGAATGCAGGTATCGCACAAACTGTTAACGAAAACAGTGCGACGACATTGAATGGTAGTGCAACAGATAGTGATGGCAGCATTGCCTCCTACTTATGGGCTCAAACAGCCGGTACGCCTGTATCACTGAGTAATGCAAGCTCGGCGACTGCCAGCTTTATCGCTCCGACTACCCTTGCCGATACCGTACTCTCCTTCCAGCTCACCGCCACCGATAACAGCGGCGCAAGTAGTAGCGCCTCGACCAACGTCACTGTCAAACATGTGAACGTCGCGCCAGTTGCGAGTGCAGGTGCTGACCAGACCGTGAATGAAGGTGGTAACGTTTCGCTGTCTGGCAGTGCAACAGATAGCGATGGCAGGATCGTTTCCTCGATCTGGACTCAGCTGGCAGGTACACCCGTGACTCTGACCGGAGCTAACACTGCCACAGCCAGCTTCACCGCCCCGGCCTCAATGACCGGTGAAGTGATGATCTTCCAGCTGACGGTGATCGACGATAAGGGTGCCAGCGCCAGTGCCACGACCAATGTCAATGTGCTGCACGTCAACGTTGCGCCAGTTGCCAATGCTGGAGCCGATCAGTCAGTCGATGAGCAGACCAGCGTCACGCTGAGCGGTAGTGGTGCCGACACCGATGGCACCATCGCTTCCTACAGCTGGACGCAAGTCAGCGGTACGCCAGTGACACTGAGCGGAGCTAATACCGCCACAGCCAGCTTCACAGCACCGGCCTCAATGACTGGTGAAGTAATGAGCTTCGAGCTGACAGTGACCGACGACAAGGGATTGAGCAGCACCGCTGCCGTGACCAACGTCAACGTGCTGCATGTCAACGTTGCTCCGGCGGCGAATGCGGGTGCAGATCAGACGGTTGATGAGCAGACTGCGGTTACCTTGGCCGGTAGCGGTTCAGACATCGACGGCACGATTGCGTCGTACAGTTGGACGCAAGTAAGCGGTACGCCAGTCACCCTGTTCAACGCCAACGCAGCCGTTGCAACATTCACCGCGCCAGCCTCAATGACTGGTGGTGCGCTGAGCTTCCAGTTGACGGTAACCGACGACAAGGGCCTGAGCAGCACAGCTGTCACGACTTACGTCACCGTGTTGCACGTCAATGTCGCACCGACAGCAAATGCTGGGGCTGATCAGACGGTTGATGAACAGACTGCGGTCACGCTGATCGGTAGCGGAACTGATATCGACGGCACCATTGCTTCCTACAACTGGACACAAGTTAGCGGCACACCGGTCACCTTGACCGGTGCCAACACCGCAACCGCCAGCTTCACCGCTCCAGCCAGCATGACTGGCGAAGTGATGAGCTTCCAGCTGACCGTGACCGATGACAAGGGCCTGAGCAGCACAGCTGCCACGACCAATGTCACTGTGCTGCACGTCAACGTCGCGCCGACAGCAGATGCCGGAGCCGATCAAACTGTGGATGAGCAGACTGCGGTTACCTTGACTGGTAGCGGGGCTGACATTGACGGCACGATTGCCAGCTACGCATGGACTCAAGTAACAGGTACTCCAGTCACGCTGACCAACGCCAATGCTGCGGTTGCAACCTTTACTGCGCCAGCCAGCATGACTGGTGAAGTGATGAGCTTCGAGTTGACCGTGACCGACGACAAGGGATTGAGCAGCACAGCTGCCGTGACAAATGTCACCGTGCTGCACGTCAACGTTGCACCAGTTGCCAATGCCGGAGCCGACCAGACTGTTGATGAACAGACTGCGGTCACCCTGACCGGTAGCGGCACTGATATCGACGGCACAATTGCGTCGTACCGCTGGACGCAAGTCAGCGGTACACCAGTGAAGCTGACTGGTGCCAACACTGCAACAGCTAGCTACACCGCTCCAGCCAGCATGACCGGCGAAGTGATGAGCTTCGAACTGGCAGTGACCGACGACAAAGGACTGAGCAGTGTTGCTGCAACGACCAGTGTCACCGTGCTGCACGTCAACGTTGCACCGACAGCAGATGCCGGAGCTGACCAAACTGTTGATGAGCAGACTGCGGTCACCCTGACTGGTAGCGGCACCGACATCGACGGCACGATTGCCAGCTATGCCTGGGTACAGACTGCTGGTACACCAGTGGCACTGAGTGGTGCCAACACCGCAACAGCCAGCTTTACTGCACCAGCCAGCATGACCGGCGAAGTGATGAGCTTCGAGCTGACTGTGACCGACGACAAGGGCCTGAGCAGTGTTGCTGCAACGACCAGTGTCACCGTGCTGCACGTCAACGTTGCACCGACAGCAGATGCCGGAGCCGATCAAACTGTGGATGAGCAGACGGCAGTTACCCTGACCGGCAGCGGCACTGATATCGACGGCACCATTGCGTCGTACAGCTGGACTCAAGTCAGAGGTACACCAGTCACTTTGGCAGGTGCTAACAGTGCAACAGCAAGCTTCACTGCACCAACCAGCATGACTGGCGAAGTGATGAGCTTCGCACTGACTGTCACTGATGATAAGGGCTTGGGCAGCACTGCTGCCACGACCAACGTCAACGTTCTGCACGTGAACGTTGCACCGGTTGCTAATGCAGGAGCCGATCAGACTGTTGATGAACAGACCAGCGTCACGTTGAGCGGTATTGGTTCCGACATCGATGGCACCATCGCTTTCTACAGCTGGACGCAAGTCAGCGGTACGCCAGTGACACTGAGCGGAGCTAACACCGCCACAGCCAGCTTCACCGCCCCGGCCTCAATGACCGGCGAAGTAATGAGCTTCGAGCTGACTGTCACTGACGACAAGGGCTTGAGCAGCACAGCTGCCGTGACCAAGGTCAACGTGCTGCATGTCAACGTTGCTCCGGCGGCGAATGCGGGTGCAGATCAGACGGTTGATGAGCAGACTGCGGTTACCTTGACCGGCAGCGGCACAGACATCGACGGCACCGTCGCTGGCTATGCATGGGTACAGACAGCTGGCACACCAGTGACTCTGACAAATGCCAATGCAGCCGTTGCAACCTTCATCGCCCCAGCCTCAATGACCGGTGAGGTGATGAGCTTCCAGCTGACGGTTACTGATGACAAGGGACTGAGCAGTACAGCTGCAACGACTAACGTCACTGTGTTGCACGTCAACGTTGCGCCGACTGCGAATGCCGGAGCCGATCAAACCGTTAATAAGAAGGCCGCCGTCACCTTGGCGGGCAGTGGCGCTGACATCGATGGCTCGATTGCCAGCTACGCTTGGGTTCAGACTGCGGGCACCTCGGTGACTTTAATAGGAGCGAACACCGCCTCGGCCAGCTTCACTGCCCCCAAAGTGTCCGTAGATACCGTTCTGACTTTTAGCTTGACGGTTACGGACAGCAATGGTGCAAGCGCTACTGATGCTGTTGTTGTGACAATCAGCAACAAGGGGAAAGGTAAATCTGATCATAAGGGCGACGATGGTCGGAAAGACGGCAATCAGAAAGACGGTGACCGGAAAGATGGTGACCGGAAAGATGGCGAAAAAAAATCGAATGACAAATCCGGAAAAGACAGTGCGGAACGGAACTCAGATGAATCTCGCAAGAGCGAAGACCGTCGATGAGCCGTCCAGCCGCAGGCTGCACACGAACAAAACAAATTTTGGAAGATCGCATGACAGCAGAACAAATGAAGTCTGAATTTGCAGCCGCAGGGCAGGGGACGACACCCAAGCGCAACGCATTTGCATGTAGCGTTCGCGCGATCGTTTTCCATGCATTGCTACTGTTGGTGACGATGAGCGGCCCTGCGCATGCGGCCCTCCCCGCGAACCAGGGCATCTTCCAATCCGAGCAAGCGGCACTGGTTCTAAAGGTCACGAATGGCGAGATCGTCATTCGTCACGGGTATTTTGAAGGGACCTGGTATCCGAATATCAACTGGGTACCGCTCACAGTCACCTACGACAGCTTTGACAACAGTCTGAAGACGGTACGGCGCAGCCAAACCGACTACGACAGAGTCGCGGCAGGCGTATTTCAGGACCAATACAGCAACATCATCCGCCAGACAGTGGACGGCTATCGCTGGACGGACACACGCGGCCACTGGATCGAATACAACATCGCGGGCGAAGTCATCCGCTATGGCAACCGCAATGGTCTGACGGCCAGCTTCCAATACAGCGGCACAGCCAGTCTCGACGCCAACGGCACGCCGCTCAGTGCCGGACACCTGACCGGTATCTTGGACAAGCATGGCAACCAAGCCATCTGGTTCGACTACACCGGCAACGACATCACCCGCGTTCGGGATCGCGCCAATCGCAGCGTCCTCTACCCCCGTGATGCCAACCACCAACTCAGCGGCTACACCGATGCCAGTGGCAACACCTGGACCTACAGCATCGCCGTAGAGAACAGAACCGTCACCTACGAGGACGCAGCCGGAAACACCAAAACCTACATCACCACCTACATCCGTTATCTCATGACGGATCCGGAAGGGCGCACCACCACGCGCCTGCTCAACAACAACGGCACCCCTGTCAGCATCGCCCATGCCGACGGCACCAGCAGCAGCATCAGCACCGACTTCGACAAAGCCAAAGACACCTTTTACGAACGTCGCACCGAGACGAGCGGCAAGGTTATCGAAACCTGGTACGGCCTCAAACAAGACCGGGGTAGGGGCGAATTCCAGCGTCAAGACATCAACGGTGTCACGGTAGCCAAACAAAGTCTGGACACCGCCACGCGCACCACCACCTACACCGACGCCCGCGGCCTGAACACCGCCGTCACGCGCGACCAATGGAACAACATCACCAAGACCGTGTATCCGGACGGCAGCGTCACCAGCAGCCAATACGAACCCGGCTACAGCAACGTCACCCAAACCACCGACGAGAACGGCAACGTCACCCAACACAACTACGACGCCAACGGCAACCTGCTTAAAACCACCGAAGCGGTCGGCACCCCCGAACAACGCACCACCGACTACATCGTTGATGCCAGCGGCCAACGCATCAGCATGACCCGCCGTGGCGACGCCAACACGGCGGATGCCACCACCCAATACACCTGGGACAACTACGGCAACATCCTCAGCATCACCGACCCCGAAGGCGGCATCACCCAATACACCCACGACGCACTGGGCAACGCCCTCACCAAGACCGACCCCAACGGCCGTGTCTGGAAACGCACTTACGACAACCGAGGCAACCTGCTCAGCGTCACCGACCCGCTCAACCGCACTACCAACATCGCCTACGACAAAGCCAGCTTCCCCATCAGCCTCACCGACGCCGCCGGCAACACCAGCACCCTCGGCTACGACGCCGCAGGCCGCCTGCTCAGCATCACCGACCCCTATGGTGCCAACACCCGCTACAGCTACGACAAAGCGGGCAACCCCATCAGCCTCACCGACGCCGAGAACCACAGCCAGACCCAGGCATACGACCTCAACGACCGCCTCACCCAACAAACCGACGGCAACGGCAACGTCACCCAATTCCAGTACGGCGACCAAGCATCCGGCCTGAACGGCCTGCTGACCCGCATCATCTACCCGACCTTAAGTCAGGACCTGCAATACGACCAACGCAACCGCATCACCCAAAGCACCGATGCTTCGACAAGCTCAGCACAGGCGGGTGCCACCGGCAGCGCCCTGGCGCTGGACGGCACCCCCAGCCAAACCACCAGCAACCAATACGACCGGGCAGGGCGGCTCACCCAAGTCACCGACCCGGCCGGCCGCACAAACGGCACCACCTACAACGCCCACGGTGAAATCACCCAAACCACCGACCCCGCAGGCAACCTCACCCAATACGGCTACGACGCGCGCGGCAACCTCATCACGGTGACCGACGCCAACGGCAACACCCACCGCTTCGCCTACGACAAACTCGACCGCATGGTCAAAGAGACCCGCCCCTTGGGGCAGCGCATCAGCTACGCCTACGACGTAGTCGGCAACCTCACCCAAGTCACCGACCCGCTAGGCCATGTCAAAAAATACACCTACGACGCCGCCAACCGCCGCATCAAAGAAGACCACTATCCTTCGACAGGACAGGCTCCGGCAGCAGCCGTCAAAACCATCCGCTACAGCTACAACACCCTGGACCGCCTCACCGGCTACACAGACGGCACCACCACAGGCACCTACACCTACGACACCAAACAACTCAGACAAATAGGCGAAAGCATCACCTATGCATCGACAAGCACAGCACAGGCTGGCTTCACATTAGCCAGCAGCACCGCCTACAACGCCCTCGGCCAGAAAGCC
>Ga0210024_1003071_pt1 | contig 14047 bp, 14 predicted proteins | sample CryGeymeta201525_FD_183988 | JGI IMG/M metagenome (GOLD analysis project Ga0210024, IMG submission 183988) | Groundwater microbial communities from Crystal Geyser aquifers in Utah, USA - Crystal Geyser metaG 2015-25 (SPAdes) (version 2) | ecosystem: Environmental > Aquatic > Deep subsurface >... | reverse complement strand
ATCTAACAGCGAAATTCGGGGTAGAGGCTTCTGCGGTATCCTCGGGACGGAAAGGAATCTCGAAGGAGGAGGCGAAGCAGGTTTTGGAGAAGGGAGGGCAGCTGAGTCTTTCGGAGCTGCTGAGATGCCGGGTGCGGTATTTCAGCGATGGGGTGGCGATTGGGAGCCGGAGTTTTGTGGAAGGGGTGTTTGCGGGGAGAAGGGAGTATTTCGGAGAGAGGCGCAAGGATGGGGCGCGGAAGATCGGCGAGACGACTGCGGGTTTGTTCTCACTGCGTGCGCTGAGGGTGCGAGCGGTGGAGTAAGGGGAAGACCCTGAGGGGCAAGTGTGCAAAAATTGACAAAAAATGGCGTCGAACAATGATTCTTGCAATCAGGCCTCCGAAAAGCGGTGGCTCTAACAAGGCAAACAGCAGCGTAGTGAGCTTGGAGGCCTGAAGTATCAATGGGTTCAGGCGTATCGAGGACGGTCGGGATAGGGTGGATTCGGGCCTTTTGGAAACGCGTTTGAAGGCGGCTCCTCGCTCGACCTACCGGCTGAAGCTCTAGGATTTCATCGATCTGAAGGCGTATGGGGCAGGGTGATCAGCGGCTTGCACCATGCTAGGGCCATCAGCGAGTAGCCGGTGCCGTAGGGCTGGTGGTAGTCGTAGAGCGGGTAGTCCCACCAAGATCCGTCCTTCTCTTGGCGGAAAAGGATCACTTCAGCGAGCTTCTTCGCGTGGACGGCTTGGCTGTCTTTGGGGAGGAATTTTGCCGCTTCGGTGAAGTAGTAGATGCCGTAGAAATAGAAGTAGCCGGAGATTTGGAAGTGCGTTTCGTGCGGGACAGGGCGCTTGCGGCCGATGCTCAGGAAGCCTTCGCGCTCGATGAAACGATCCGCCCAGGTTTCGAGGACTTCGGTGGTCACTTTTTCCTCACCGAATGCCTTGAGCGCGGCGTTGCAGGCCTGACTCCGAGCAAGCGATCCTGCGGGCCGGTTGATCGGCACGCGTGGATAGAGAATGTGACTGTGCGAATAGACGTAGGAGAAGTCCGGAGTGCGCTGGCGCTCGATGCTGGCGAGCGAGCTCTTGACAACCTTTTCATCAAGTTCAACGCCCATCACCTCCCGCGCCTCATCCATCGCCAGAAGGACGGTAGCCGTAGTAAATGAAGTGGTGATGCCGGTCGGCTTCTTCGTGGTGAGATCATCGAAAAGATCGAGATAACCCCATCCTCCGTTGAGATCCTCGTAGCGACCTAACAACTCAACTTGCTGCTGGGCGAGGGCCTTCCATTCGGCCTTGGCGGCAGCATCGGTCTCATGCTTGTAAAGACGAGTCAGGGCTCGCAGTCCGTAGGCGTGGCCCCAGGCGTTGTAGGTGGTGGTCTGATCCGCGCGACGAAGCAGCGGAAGATTCTTCTTCATCCACGCGGCTCCTTTTGCAACGGCGGCGATGGCTTCAGGGCGGGTGTCGTTGCTATCGATGAGGCCTGAAAGCGCGAGCCCGGAAGCCCCGGCGCGGAAGGCATGGTGGGCACCGGGAATCGGCGCGTAAATATTCAGTCCCTTGGTGCGCGTGGGACCGCCCCATGAACCGTTCGGGTTCTGATGGGAAATGAGGAAGTCGACGCCATGACGAATCGAGGCGGCGACGGTCTCCGGGGTGACGTCTGCTTTGGGCCTCTCTTGAGCGAGAAGCGGCGAAACGAGCAGTGCGGCGATGAGGACGAGTCGCATCTTAGTCGGGGACGACGATGACCTGTCCGACTTCGAGACCGCCGAGGATTTCGATACGGTCCTTGCTGGCGCGACCACGCTCAACGGCACGTTGCTGGGTTTCGCCTTCGGCCATTTTCAAGGCGACGTTCCAGGTTCCATCAGCGGCTACTTTGAGGGCTTTGGCGGGGACGGAGATGGCGTCTTCCTTTTCGTAAACGACGGCGATGCACTCGGCACTGGCAGCGGGGCTGAGGACGAAGTCTTCCGGCCACTCGACGGTGACGGTGACGGGGTCTTTGCCGTCGATGCCAAGGGCACCGGGAGGATTTGAAATTTTGCCGGTGAGCTTGAGATCTTCCCGCCCTGGAATGCTGATGGAAACGGTGGACTCGTCCGACAGGACTCGTCCCATGTTAGGATCGATGCGGGCGCACAGTGGAAGCGCCGCACCGGCTGGGGAAATGCTGGCAACCACACGGTTGATTGGAAGCTTGCCGGTTTCGACGAGTACTTTCGCGAGCTCGCCGAGGGACCACTGACCGTCTTCTAGTGAGCCGTGGAAAAACACACCATCGATCGGTGCTTTGATTTCTAATAGCGCGCCATCCTGCTTAAGCCGATCAAGTGCGAGCTTCTCCCGCTCAAGAGCCACCCGTGTGCCTTGCAATTCCAGCTCGGCGGTTTTGAAGGAGCGCGGGATGTTGGCTTCGGCCTTTTCAAGTTCGATGGTGGCGGTGGTCGCGGCGTCTTCGAATGCTTGGAGGCGACGTGGCATACTACTCGTCTTGGCGCGCTCATTGCGGCGAATCGTTTCGGCGAGATCAAACTTGGCATCTTCTACGGAGCTGAGCTGCCGCTTGAGAATGATCTCTTCGGTCTCTTCGGTGAGGTCGTCCGCTTCGTACATCTGCTTGAGCTGCTTGAGCTCTTCGTTTTCGCCATCGAGGCGGAACTGGTATTTTTTCACGGTGTGCTCCAGATCGGCAAGTTCGGCCGGTTGGGCGACTTCCTTGTAGTAATTCAAGTCGTCGTCTGCTTGGGCCTTGGCACGGCGTGCGGCTTCGAGCTTGAGGTCGGTCTCAGCCTTGAGCTTGGCAAAGTCGAGCTCGGCGGTGGCGAGGGCAAGCTGCCTCTGGGCGAAGCTGCGGCTGAGATCTTCGAGCTGCCGATCATAGGCTTCGCGTTCGAAGGAGATCAACACGTCGCCCTTTGCCACCTCGCTTCCATGATCGAGAATCGTCTCGATGGTGAAGTCAGTCCAGCTTTCCGGCTTCAGGGAAATGAGTGCAGGCTCGGTGGGGATCGCGCTGGCGGTGAATTGATGTTCGATGCGGAAGGGACCGCGCTCGATGGTGATTTCTCCGGCAAACAGCGGTGCCGTGAGGACGAGTGGAAGCAGGCGGATGGTCATAATTTTGTTGGAGGGAGTTATTGGTGGCCAACATAGTCGCCTTTGCGACCGAGCCAGAGGTGGTGAGTTTTCGGTCGCCGGGCGTTTGGAGTCGCTTCGATTTCGTGATACGCAATCTGAAATCCGGCGTTTTCAAGATTCCGCTCCATTTTTGGCACGCGCCGCGATGATGCAACGGCGAGTAGGCCGCCTTCTTGAAGTGAATCATAAGCGACGGAGAGCCAGCGGCGGTCTTCATAGAGCCCGCGGCCCTTCGCGAGGACCGGAGCCGTATCAGCGTGGACGAGGATGGCGTGAAGCGGTGAGTCGAGCGAGTTGAGGGCGGCGGTGTCCCAGCCTTTGACGTGAAAGACGCGCTTGTCGGTGGCGAAGGTGCCCGCGGGGTAGAACTCGCGGTGCCAGTCGGCAAGCTTCTCACTCGCTTCGCCGACGTAAAAGGTGGCGCGCTTTTGGGGAACTGCCTCGGCGAGGCCTTCGAGCAACTCACCAAGCGCAAGTCCGGTGACCCAGATACGTGGCTGGCGGACCGGGCGGAAGGGGGCGCAGGCGATGCGTGCGAGTTCGCGCTCGCTGATCCGTGTGGCAGGGCTCGCAATCTGCACGTTGTCGGAAAGGAGGAAGCGGCGCCCGTCATGTTCCTGCAGGGCGAGAACGGTACCGTCGGGCAGCGTGGTTTCGGCAATGGTAATAATTGGCTTCATGCTTTCTTGCAGGGCGCGCACGACTTAGTCGATATCCGGGAAGTTGTCCACTGAACCCGGAGGCGCTCACCTTACGCGAAAAACCCCGGCCACATCGGACGGGGTTCTTCTTTTGGTTTTTATGAGGAAGACGATGTTGCTGGCTCTTGGATCAGAGCCTGCCCGCTCATCGATCAGAGAGCGTTTTTGAGCGCGGCGGAAGCCTTGAAGCCCACTGACTTGGATGCGGCGATCTGCATGGCTTCTCCGGTCTTGGGGTTCCGACCCATGCGAGCAGCACGGTTTTTGACCTCAAAGGTTCCAAATCCGATGATGGCGACTTTCTGGTCAGGTCCCTTGATTCCAGCAACGATGGAATCAAGAACTGCGGTGAGTGCATCTTCGGCAGCGCGTTTGGTCGCATCTTTACCCATGGCACTCTGGACGGCTTCAACAAGTTCGGCTTTATTCATGGCGACCCGTTAAATGCGGTTCAAGACTGGCTTTAGCAAGTCAAAATAAAGTGCGGGATAGCCCGGAATTCCTTTGCTTTTAAAGGGAAATCCCGCTAGTGGGGCCTTTCTGAGTAAGCAGCTCCAGCCCCTTTTTCCGAGATGGATTCCGTTATCTCCAAGCTAGCCTCAGCCTCCACGGCGGACCTCGATCTGTCTGATCCGAGAATCCAGCGCGCTGCCACTGCCGTCTTGGGTGCGACAAATCCGGAGATCTTCAATGCCCCAGAGGAAATCGCCGAAATCTTAGAGAAATCAAGGGTTCGCGCCTACTTCTTGCCGGATGAGGATGATGCGATCCGGGTGCGGTATTCCCGATTTCTCGCGACTCGCAGCGTGCTGCTCACCACCCTTGCCGCGATGGAGTCCTTGGCAGGCGGGCGGGATTCCGAATGGAAGCGCCGCTTACCAGCCTTTGCCGTGGCCCTGGCCGCCACCTGCCAGATTGTGCGGGGATCGCGGGGCTGGATCGAGTTGGCTCTGAGCTCCCGACCACTGAGAAAAAAACTCGATGAGCCCGATGCCCGCCACGGTGTCCCCCGCAAAACCTTCGCGCGGCTCTACCGATCTGGGACCAATACCTCACGCAAACTCCATTTTCAGCACGCGGTCAGATTCTACCAGTCGCAGCGCACTGCGTTTGAGCCACTCAGGGACGACCCACTCCTCAGAGAACTTCTCGAGATGGTTGATCGAGAAGTTGTCGCCTTCGACCTCCGCTCGCGCCAGCTGTGGCTTGAAAGGCTGCGATATCGCGTCTTTTCCTTCCGGAGACGGCACCATTCCGCATGGAAAACGACCGTTTTTGAGCTTTTCCGCATCTCTGGCTGCCTGATTGCCGATCTGAGGCAACCCGGAGTCAAGGCACCCAACGAACCAAAGCGGGTCACTTCCGATCTGCGCGAGGCCGCCCTCGAATTGGCCCGACCCGGCGATGTCTTCGTCACCCGCCACGACGATGCCATGAGCAACCTTTTCCTCCCCGGATTCTGGCCGCACGTCGCCCTGCATCTGGGAAGTGAAGCCGCGCGTGCGGAGATCGGCCTCGTTTTTCCGCCACCGCATCAGACACAGTCCGCTGATCCGGTGCGATTTCTGGAGTCGAAAAAAGACGGTGTCCGGCTGCGCCACGCCGAGGAGACCTTGGCGGTCGATGCTTTCATCATCATCAGGCCGCCGCTTGAAACCGCCCAGATCAAGGAGGCGCTGGCCCGTGCAATGGGCCATCATGGGAAGCTTTACGACTTTGTTTTCGACTTCCGTTGTTCCGACCGCATCGCTTGCACGGAACTGGTCTATCGCGCCTATCATCGCTGTGGACCGCTGGAATTCTCGCTGCGGGAAGTCGGTGGGCGGATGGCGCTCCCCGCTGAGGAGTTGATCAATCAGGCGCTGGCCCAAGGCTTCAAAGTCGTCGCCAGTTGCAACATCGGATCCGGCGGCCTACTTCAAGGTCTCAAGGCTGAGCTTGCCCTCCACAGCACACGGGCGGGCTTCTAAGAAGCGATGCACCGAAAATAGGCAGTCTTTTCATCCATCTCGAGCAGGCTTGCTAATGCTAAGAAAACCAAAGGATTGCCGAGCTTGTGAAATTTTTCACAAATAGCCCTTGCGCCATTATAATTTCCTCTGATAGACCGCCCGCGCGCTGGCCACCTCAGCGCTTCTGGCATGTCACTTCGCCCGCTCCTTCTCATCATCTTCGCATGGCTCGGCAGCCTCGCGCCCGCGATGGCGGCGGCTGAGGGTCACGACCATCTTCCTCCCCATGCGGAGGAGTTGTTCAATATTGGACCCTTCGTCGTGACGAACTCGATGATCATGGTGTGGATGGTGGCCGCCTTGATCATTTTTGTTGCTCAGGCTGCGACTAAGAATCTCAAGCTGATCCCGAGCGGTCTGCAGAACTTTGCCGAATGGCTCGTCGAAGGGCTTTATACTTTCCTCGAAGGCATCCTTGGCTCCCACCTCGTCAAGCGCACCTTCTGGTTCTTTGGGACCATCTTCATTCTGATCCTCTTCACGAACTGGGCGGGTCTTGTTCCGGGTGTCGGCACGGTTGGTTTCTACCAGCCAGGCGGGTTTGACGGAGATACGCACGACACGTTCCGGCCGCTTCTTCGCGGTGGCAATGCGGACCTCAACATGACCGCAGCCATGGCCTTCCTCTTCGCGGGCATGTGGTTCTACTGGGCGATCAGCGAAAATGGCATCAAGGGCTTCCTTTCTCACATCTTCGCCCCCAAGGGAAAATTCAGCGGGATCATGTATGTCTTCATGATCGTCGTCTTCCTCTTCGTCGGCGTGCTTGAAGTGGTTTCGATCCTCTTCCGTCCGGTTGCCCTTTCCTTCCGTCTCTACGGTAACGTCTTCGCCGGTGAGAACATCTTGGAGAACATGATGTTCGTCGTCGGTGACAAGCAGTGGCTCGCTTGGCTGCCACCGATCCCCTTCTATTTCCTTGAGCTGCTCGTCGGCCTTATCCAAGCCCTCGTGTTTACCATGCTGACCGGCGTTTTCCTTAAGTTGATCTGCGATCACGATCACGACGACGAAGAGCACGCGCACTGACCCTTTCCCGGTCTGACCATGGCAAAGACTGTGGGGGCCGGAGAACCAACAACACCAAACGACTACTAATATGGAAATCATCAACCTCTTGGCTCAAGCCGAAGCAGCTGGCGTTACTGGCAGCATGCACATCGCATTTGCAGCGCTCGGCGCAGCAATCGGCATCGGTCTCCTCGGCATGAAGGCCGCCGAAGCAACCGGGCGCAACCCAGGTGCCGCAGGCGACATCCTCAAGCTCGCGATTATTCTCGCAGCGCTTATCGAAGGTATCGTCTTCTTCGCAATCTTCCTTGCGTGATCACCTTACGGCTCCGGGAGGATTTCTCCCGGAGCCACCCCTTTCCATTTCCCTTTCCTAGAACTTCCCGCTAATCGGTCATGATCTCTATCCTCAACTTCATCGCTGAAGCCGCACCCGCCGTCGATGCCGACGCTGGCGTCTTGGAAGATATTCAGACCACCTTCAAAATCTACTGGCCGCTCTTCCTCTCGCAGTGCGTCTCGTTCACCATCGTTGCCATCCTTCTCAAGAAGTTCGCCTTTGGTCCGATCCAAACGATGCTTGAGCAACGGAAGAATCGCATCGCAGAAGGCGAAGAAAAGCTAAAGCGCATCGAACGCCAGCTTGCCGAGTCCGAAACCACGACTGCCGCTGCGATCGCCAAGGCCAACGAAGAAGCCCAGCGCCTGATCACCGAAGCCAAGGAAAGCGCCGCCGCTCTCTCCGAAGCAAAGGCCCAGGAAGCCATCTCGACTGCCCAAGGCATCCTCGCCAAGGCCGAAGCCGCTGCCAAAGCCGAGCGCGCTCAAATCGCCGCCGAACTCAAGCAGGAATTCGGTCGCCTCGTCACCGCGACCACCGCCCAAGTCACCGGCAAGATTCTGACCGCAGACGACCAAAGCCGCATCAATTCCGAAGCGCTCGCCAAGGTCGAAGGTTGATCCACCCCTCTCCAGCCCGCTGATTCACCATGAAGATCTCTAAAGTCGCCAACGCCACCGCACGCCGGATTTTCCGCATGTGCCAGACCGATGGTAAGCTCGACGAAGCGAGTCTTCTCAAGTGCATCCGCAAGGTGGCTGCCGACAAGCCGCGTGACTACCGCGGCATCCTTTCCGCGCTGAAACGCCTCGTGCGCCTCGAACTCGAGCGCCGCCACGTGGTCGTCGAAAGCGCTACCGATCTCGACACCGCCTCACGCGAGCGGGTGTCGGCAGGACTCGCCTCGAAATACGGCAGCGACCTGACCTACGAATATCGCGTGAATCCCGCACTTCTCGGTGGGCTCAAAGTCCGCGTCGGTAACGACGTCTTCGATGGCTCCGTGAAGGGCCGCCTCGATCGCCTCTCTCAAGCCTTTTAATCCCACCGATCAACTGATCAACCACTACTCGTCACTGATATGAGCACCATCCTTCAGGAACTCGAAAAGGAGATTTCCAACGTCGCCACCTCGGTGGAAAAAACCAACGTCGGCATCGTCCGCGAAGTGGGTGACGGCGTCGCCAAGGTCGAAGGCCTTTCCGACGTTGCCCTTAACGAAATGATCAGCTTCCCGAACGGAGTGACCGGCCTCGCGATGAACCTTGAAGAAGGTGAAGTCGGTGTCGTGCTTCTGGGCGATTACGCGAAGGTGACGGAAGGCGTTGAGTGCCAGGCCACCGGCAAGCTTCTCTCGATCCCCGTCGGCCGCAAGGTGCTCGGCCGCGTGGTCAACGCCCTCGGTCAACCGATCGACGGCAAGGGTGCTATCGAAGCCGCCGACCAGTATCCGATGGAGAAGATCGCTCCGGGCATCATCAAGCGGAAGTCCGTTTCGGTTCCCGTGCAGACCGGCATCATGTCGATCGATGCGATGATTCCAATCGGTCGTGGTCAGCGTGAGCTCATCATTGGTGACCGTGCGACTGGCAAGACGACGATCGCCGTCGACACCATCATTTCCCAAGCCAAGCAGAACAAGGCCGCTGAGCAGGGCAAGCTCCAGAACCACAAGCCACTCTACTGCATCTACGTCGCCATCGGCCAGAAGCTCTCGAACGTCGCTCGTATTGAGAAGACCCTCGAAGAAGCCGGTGCCATGGAATACACGACCATCGTTTCCGCCTCCGCTTCGGATGCCGCCGCGATGCAGTTCCTCGCTCCTTATGCGGGTTGCGCCATTGCCGAGTATCTCATGGATCAGGGCGAAGAGTGCCTCATCGTCTTCGATGACCTTTCCAAACACGCCGTTGCCTACCGCCAAGTGTCGCTGATTCTGAAGCGCCCATCTGGTCGCGAAGCCTATCCGGGTGACGTTTTCTACCTCCACTCCCGCCTGCTTGAGCGTTCCGCACGTCTCTCCGAGCAAGCCGGTGGTGGTTCGCTGACCGCGCTGCCGATCATTGAAACGCAGGCCGGTGACGTTTCGGCCTACATTCCGACTAACGTGATTTCCATCACCGACGGTCAGATCTACCTCGAAACCGACCTCTTCTACCAAGGCATCCGTCCTGCGATTTCCGTCGGTCTCTCGGTCTCCCGTGTGGGCTCCGCCGCACAGACCAAGACGATCAAATCCGTTGCCGGAACGACCAAGCTCGACCTCGCGCAGTTCCGCGAACTTCAGGCCTTCGCCCAGTTCGGTTCGGACCTCGATGCCGGCACCAAGGCCAAGCTCGATCGCGGTGCGCGCATCGTGGAACTCTTCAAGCAGAACCAGTACTCGCCGATCTCCATGGAGCTCGAGTGCGTTTACCTCTTCGCCATGCAGAACGGATTCTTCGACGACGTCGCCATCGACAAAGTCAAAGCCTGCCAGCTTGCGATGGGTGAGTTCTTCGAAACCCGCAAGACCGACCTTCTGGACAAGATCCGCAACGAAAAGCCGGACCTTAAGAAGAACACCGAGATGGTCGACGCCGTGAAACAGGCGATCAACGACTTCAAAGGTTCTTGGAAATAATCCTCTCTGATTCTGGACTCCTGATTCTCTGACTCATGGCTAACCTCCGCGACATCCGCCGACGCATCAAGTCGGTTAAGAACACCGCCCAAATCACGCGGGCGATGCAGCTTGTCGCTGCCGCCAAGATGAAGAAGGCGCAGGACCAAGCGCTTGCAGGTCGCGACTACGCCGACTTGCTCAACCAGGTCCTCGTCAACCTCAAGACCAACGTCGACGGAGAATCCCACGCGCTTCTCGAGAAGCGTGAAGGAGAGGCCAAGGAGCTCCTGCTCGTGATTTCTACCGACAAGGGTCTCTGCGGCGCGCTGAATACCAACCTCGGGAAAAAGATCCGTGCGACCAAGCCGGACGCTGACATTGTCACCGTCGGTCGCAAGCTCCGCGTGCAGCTTGGTAAGGCAGGTCGCCACATGGTGGCCGACTTCGAAGTGAAGGACCCGGTGCCGTTCGCCGAAGCACGCCCGATCGCTAAGCTTCTCACCCAGCTCTTCCTCGATGGGAAGTACGACAAGGTCAGCATTGCCTTCACCAACTTCGTATCGACTCTCAACCAGGTGCCGACCGTCATCCAGTTGCTGCCGATCAGCGCCGCTTCACTCGGTGAAAAGCAGGAATACGAAGGTGTCGGCGGGGACCGTATTAAAGAGACCGATCACGTTGCGGCTCTTTCCAAGGACTACCTCTTCGAGCCCAGCGCAGCTGGTGTGCTCGACACGCTTCTTCCCCTTTACGTCAACTTCCAGGTCTACCAGACCCTTGTTGAAAGCCGCGCCTCCGAGCACTCCGCACGGATGGTCGCCATGAAGGCCGCCACCGACAACGCGAAGAAGTTCATCAAGGAACTCACCCTTGAATACAACAAGCTTCGCCAAGCAGCGATTACCTCCGAACTTCTCGAAATCACGACGGCCATGAAGGCCATGGAATGATCCGCCCTTTTTCAAGACCTGAAAACCGAACACTGACCACTAGCAACTCTCTCCGATGAATAACCAAGGAACCATCGTCCAGGTCATCGGCGCCGTGATCGACGCCGACTTCTCGAAAGCTGACAAGCTTCCCGAGATCTACAACGCCCTCGAAGTCACCTACAACCTGAACGGTGTCGACACCAAGCTCGTGCTCGAAGTGCAGCAGCACCTCGGCGACGGTTGGGTGCGTGCTGTGTCCATGTCGACTTCCGACGGTTTGAAGCGTGGTCTCAGCCTCACCGATACCGGCAAGCCCATCGCGGTTCCCGTCGGCAAGCAGGTTCTCGGTCGCATCTTCAATGTGACGGGAGATCTAGTAGATGAGAACGTGCCGCTCGAGGATCCTAACCACCGTTCTCCGATTCACCGTCCAGCTCCATCGCTCACCGACCAGTCAGCAAGTGAGGAAATCCTTCCGACCGGGATCAAGGTCATCGACCTCATCTGCCCGCTCGTGAAGGGTGGTAAGGGCGGCCTCTTCGGTGGTGCCGGTGTGGGTAAGACCGTGGTCATCATGGAGCTCATCAACAACATCGCACTCGCCCACGGTGGTTTCTCCGTGTTCGCCGGTGTGGGTGAGCGGACCCGTGAAGGTAACGACCTTTACTGGGAAATGATCGAGTCCGGCGTGATCGCCACGGAAAAGGACGAGAAGGGTCATCCGAAACTCGACGAAAAGGGCAACCCTGTCCTCGCTCCCGGTTCGAAGGTGGCACTTTGCTACGGTCAGATGAACGAGCCTCCGGGCGCCCGTCTCCGCGTCGCGCTCTCCGCGCTGACCATGGCCGAATACTTCCGTGATGAGGAAGGCCAGGACGTGCTGCTCTTCGTCGACAACATCTTCCGTTTCTCACAGGCCGGTTCCGAGGTGTCCGCACTTCTCGGCCGCACGCCGTCCGCCGTGGGTTACCAGCCGACTCTTTCCGAAGAAATGGCCTCCCTTCAGGAGCGCATCACCTCGACCAACAAGGGATCGATCACCTCGATTCAGGCCGTTTACGTGCCTGCGGACGACCTTACCGACCCCGCTCCCGCCAACACCTTCGCTCACCTTGACGCGACGGTGGTGCTTGAGCGTTCGCTTGCCGAGCAGGCGCTCTTCCCAGCGGTTGACCCCCTTGCTTCGACCTCGAAGGCACTCGCCCCGGAAGTCGTCGGCGAAGAACACTACCGCGTCGCCCGTGGCGTGCAGATGGTGCTTCAGCGCTACAAGGACCTTCAGGACATCATCGCCATTCTCGGCATGGACGAGCTCTCCGATGAGGATAAGCTCAGCGTGTTCCGAGCGCGTAAGCTGCAACGCTTCCTCACTCAGCCATTCTTCGTGGCGGAAATCTTCACCAACGTTCCGGGCGCGCTCGTTTCGATGGAAGACACCGTCAAGGGCTTCGGCGAAATTCTCGATGGTAAGTGGGACGACGTGCCAGAAGGTAACTTCTACATGAAGTCCGGCATCGACAGCGTTTCGCGCGACTAATCGTTTTCCGCGTTTCAGTTTTCAGCATTTCCGCTTTTCCCATGTCTCTCCATCTCGCAATCGTCACCCCTGAGAAGAAGATCTTCTCGGACACCGTCGGCAACGTCTACCTACCAGGCGCCGATGGTGAAATCGGTGTGCTCGATGGTCACGCCGCCCTCGTCACGGCGCTTGCTCCCGGTGAGCTGCGTTATGAAAAGGACGGCCAGATCGTGACCCTTGCCGTCGGCAGTGGTTTCGCGGAAGTCACCCAGAAAAAAGTCAATGTCCTCACCGACATGGCCCTTGGTGAAGACCAGATTGACGAGTCGAAAGTGGAAGACGCCATGCAGCGTGCCGAAGAGCTCCTGAAGGGCATCAGCCACGATCATGACGCCGAAGAGGTCGCTCATCTGCAGGCGATCATCGCCAAGTCGCTCGCCCAGCTGAACCTCAAGCGCCGTCACCGGAACTAAGGCTCCGAACCAAATTTCCAAGCCCGCGTTTCCGAAAGGGAGCGCGGGTTTTTTGTTGGAGGTCGATCGAGGCCAAACGAGCAACTCGGACACCCGCGGCACTCATGCTTGTGTCCAATGACGAGCGTTCTATCTTGGGACTGTGCGTTTACCGAAATGGATGTGGCGAGCGATGCGCAGCAAGCGCGTCCATCGGTGTCTGGCGATCGCTCCTTTCGCTCTGATGTTGGGGATCGTCCTCCTTTTCTGGATCTGGAATTTGGTTGGAAGTAGGGCGGTGATCGCGACGAGTGAGGCGATCGCCGATGCGGGTTTCGCTAAGAGCTATTTCGAATACTGCAATCCTGAAATACCCGCAGATGAGGATGTCTTCGAGCATCCTGCGATGCTTGATGCCGATATCAGGAACCTCGCAGGACCTTATATCAGCGAAATGTCCCTGCCCGGATTGGCTCGTCGAGCACCGAAAACACAAATGGATTTGGCCGAACCCATGGGCGTTGCCGGATGGTTCGATCCACCTTTGCCCGGCGGTGGTGACGAGGTGGCGGGCGATGCATTGCTGCGACATTTCTCTCCCCAGATCATTCACTTGGAACAAGTGGCTGATGCGTTGAACCGGCCTCGGTCGAGTTGGGGAATTTCACCTGAGGAGAGCCGACCGATCAGCGATCGCCCCGACTTTTTTTCAATCGCTCGACTTCGAGGAGCTGCTGAATTTGCATCGAAGATTGCGGTGTTCGAGTTAGCGGTGGGAGAATCTAAGCGAGCTGCGGAGAAGGTCGGGATGATCCTTGATTTTGAAGAGCATTTGCTTGGATCTAATCCGACGGGACTGACGGTTTTGATCGCCAAGATCGGCATGGCGAATGCCAAAATGGTCGTTTGGGAAGGCATCATGCGGGAGGCATGGTTGGATGAAGATCTCCTGGAATTCGATCAACGCCTCGAAAAATTGGAGCCTCGGTTGGCGATCGTCGAAGCCCAGAAAGGTGCACTTGCTTTTCAGCGAAGCGAGATGCTCGAAGCACTTGAACGACCACGGAAGAGGGAGCAGCAGGATTTGTTAGAGGGTTGGGATGACGGGCGCGAAGCCATCTTCCGTCGTCTGCGTGGACTGGTATGGGAGTACGGTCCTCGGGGGCGCTGGGACAAGGCCAACGCGAGGACAGCCGAAATAATCTGGCAAGAGGGCATTCTCGACCAAGGGAGGCCGAGAACCCAGAAGTGTTCGGCATGATGGCTGCTGAAAATGCGGTGAAGTCGTGAAAAAGCCCGCGATTATATGGAGGGAGGACACGACACGCGGTTTTGACA
>Ga0210024_1003059_pt1 | contig 14087 bp, 11 predicted proteins | sample CryGeymeta201525_FD_183988 | JGI IMG/M metagenome (GOLD analysis project Ga0210024, IMG submission 183988) | Groundwater microbial communities from Crystal Geyser aquifers in Utah, USA - Crystal Geyser metaG 2015-25 (SPAdes) (version 2) | ecosystem: Environmental > Aquatic > Deep subsurface >... | reverse complement strand
CTCCTTGCGCCGGGCTTGGCGAACGTGTCATGGAGCGCGCGCGCCCGGCTCGCGCAGCGCCCTTGAGGGTTGATGACAACCGCGCCGATGGTGGCGGCAAGCGCGCGCAACTGCAAGAGGACGCCACAGGACACCGCAGGACGCCGCGCCCGCGCGACGGCGTTCTTGAGAAACGGCGCGGGTTCCATTATATTCATCGCTGTATTCGACGTCATGCGGGCGGGTCCGCATGACCGCGAAACACAAGGAGGGCGTTCTGAACGAACAGCTCAACCCGGGCGCCATGCGCGCCCACGTCGCGGCGGGGCCGATGATGGCGGCGCAGGCGACGGACGAAAGCGGCGCGACGCTCGCGCTGGTGCTCGCCTCCCTCGATGACGACAAGGCGGAGGATGTCGTGTCCTTCGACCTGCGCGGCAAGTCGCCGATGGCCGATCACATGGTGATCGCCACCGGGCGCTCGTCGCGTCAGGTCTCCGCCATGGCGGAAAAGCTGCTGGAGCGCTTCAAGGACACGTTCCACCGCACCGCCCGCGTCGAGGGCAAGGAAGTCGGCGACTGGGTGCTGATCGATTGCGGCGACGTGATCGTGCATCTGTTCCGGCCCGAAGTCCGCGCCTTCTATCAGCTTGAGAAGATGTGGGCGCCGCCTGCGGACGCCCGCGCGCGCATCGGCGCCGCCTGAGCGCGGCCGCTTGCGGCTCAGCGTTCTGGCGGTCGGTCGTCTGCGCGCGGGGCCGGAGGCGGCGATGATCGGCGACTATCTCGCGCGGTTCGACGCCGCCGCGCGCCCGCTGGGCCTCGGCCCCGCGCGCGTGGTCGAGGTGGAGGACAAGCGCAGGCGCGGGCCGGAGGCGGAGGCCGCGCTGCTGCTGGCCGCCGCGCCCGAAGGCCCGCTGATCGCGCTGGACGAACGCGGCGCCACGCTCGACAGCCCCGGTTTCGCCGCACGGCTGGCGCGCTGGCGCGACGAGGGCGCGCGCGACCTGAGCATCGCCATTGGCGGCGCCGACGGCCACGGCGCGGCGCTGCGCGCGCGGGCCGATCTCATGCTCTCGTTCGGCGCGATGGTCTGGCCGCACATGCTGGCGCGGGTGATGCTGGCCGAACAGCTCTACCGCGCCGCGACCATCCTCGGCGGCGGGCCGTATCACCGGGCGTGAGCAGGCGCTCTAGGGAAACAGCGCCTGCACATAGACCGGCAGCGCGAAGGCCGCCTTGTGCACCTCGGGCGTATAGAACCGAGTCGCGAACCCGGCTGCGGCGAATCGCGCCTCCAGCGTGGCCAGCGGCGCGGCGCGGGCGTCGCCGTCGCTGGCCCAGCCCATCGCCATCGGCCCGCAGGCGTAGGTGGGGATCTGCGTGAGGTAGCAGGTCGCGTCCGAAAACAGCGCCTTGAGCGCGCGCAGCGTGTTGGTGAGTTCGCTTCCCTGCATGAACGGCACGCCGTTCTGCGTCACCATCACGCCCCCCGGCGTCAGCCGCCGCCTGGCGCAACCGTAGAAGGTGTCGGTGAACAGCGTCACGCCCGGCCCGATCGGGTCGGTGCTGTCCACGATGATCACGTCGAACGCCTCGCCCTGCGCGCGCATGTAGTCGGCGCCGTCGGCGATCACCACCTCAAGGCGGGGGTCGTCGAAGGCGTCGGCGCAGACGCCGGGCAGATACTGGCGCGAAAAGTCGATCACGCCCGCGTCGATCTCGACCATCACCACCCGCTCAACGCCCTTGTGACGCAGAACCTCGCGCGCCATGCCGCCGTCGCCGCCGCCCACGATCAGCACGCTGCGCGCGGCGCCGTGGCTGAACAGCGGCACATGCGCCATCATCTCGTGATAGATGAACTCGTCGCCCTCGGCGACCTGGATCACGCCGTCGAGCGTGAGGATCCGCCCGAAGGTGGGGTTGCGGAACACGCGCAGCCGCTGATGGCCGGTTTCGCTGTCATAGAGCAGCGTCGCCTCGCGCAGGCAGGCGCGATAATCGTCGTGCAGCGTCTCCACCGACCAGCCCGGCATCTCACCCTCGTCGCTCATCGCCCATCCTTTTCGTCACCGCATCCCGTCCCGTCTAGCGCAGGCGGCGGCGCAGCGGCAACCGCGGCCGCCCAAACGGCGCAGGCGCGTCGATGTGCGCCGCTCGCCGCATCGGGCGATGATGCTACGGATGCGGCGTCCGCCACGGCGCAGGGAGACGCCTGATGAAAAAACCCGGCAAAGGCCGCCTCGCCGCGCTCGACCTCACGCAGACGCTGAAGCGGAAGGACTATGAGAAGAAGCTGCACAAGCTGCAACGCAAGCTGACCGCCATCCAGCAGGCCTATCTGTTCCAGGGCCGCGCCGCCGTGGTGGTGTTCGAGGGCTGGGATGCGGCGGGCAAGGGCGGCGCGATCCGGCGCATCGCCGGCGCGCTCGACCCGCGCGGCTGCAAGGTCTGGCCGATCGGCGCGCCGCGCGACTATTTCGCCGAGCGGCATTACCTCGCGCGGTTCTGGGACAAGCTGCCCGCCAAGGGCGCCATCGCGATCTTCGACCGCTCATGGTATGGGCGCGTGCTGGTGGAGCGGGTCGAGGGCTACGCGCCCGAGGCGCGCTGGCGCGAGGCCTACGCCGAGATCAACCAGTTCGAGGCGATGCTGCGCGCTGACGGCGCCCGCATCGTCAAGATATTCTTCTACATCTCGCAAGAGGAACAGTTGCGCCGCTTCGAGGACCGGATGCGCGACCCGCTGAAACGCTGGAAGCTCAGCTATGAGGACTTTCGCAACCGCGCCAAGTGGGGCGACTACGTCGCGGCGGCGGAGGAGATGTTCGCGCGCACCGAAAAGGCCGCGCCGTGGACGGTGCTCTCGTCGGAGGACAAGCTGTCGGGCCGCATCGCCGCGATCACCGCCATCGTCGAGGAGCTGTCGCGCGACGTGGACCTCGCCCCGCCGCCGCTCGACGCCGCGCTGATCGAGACGGCGCGCGACCACCTCGATCTCGCGCCGGCGCTGGTCAAGAGCCTCGCAGGCCGGACGGAGTAGGCGGCCCTACTCCACCAGCCCGTCGCCGCGCAGCAGTTCGCTGACGCGCACTTCGCGGGCGCTGAAGGCGGCGCGCAGGATCTCCACGGCCCGCCACGGCTGCGCGTCGCCGCACATGAACACGTCGAACGCGCCATAGCCGATCTCGGGCCAGGTGTGGACGCTGATGTGGCTCTCGGCCAGCACCGCCACCCCGCTCACGCCCTGCGGCGAGAACTTGTGGGTGTGGATGTGCAAAAGCGTCGCGCCGCAGGCGTCCACGCAATCGCGGAACGCCTTCTGGATGCGCGCCTCGTCGTCCAGCCCCGACCCCTTGACCACCTCGATGATGAGGTGCGTCCCGGCGAAGGTTCGGCCGTCGCGGCGGATGAAATGGTCCTCGCGGGTCTCGTCAAAGACGTCGCGAGTGCAGTCGTTGTGCGCGCGATGCGTGATCGCGTGTTCTCCCTCGTGGGTGGCGCCTGTCTCCAGGTCCATCCCCAGTCGGAAGAGGTGCGCCCGGTTCATGGCGGCCTCCCCTACCAGCAGACGAATCCCAGCGGTCCCTTAGCGCCCCCCCACGACGGGGTTGGGATCGGTGACCCTGATGCCGCGACACATACGCACTGTTCGCCGCGACTTCAAGTGAAGGTTTTGCGGCGAGGATTAGAAATAACAGACGGTTAACGAAAGATTGCGGCGCGGGCGGCGATCTTTCCGGCTGTCCGCCCGGCGAATCCCCCGCCTTCAGCCGCCCAGCGGCGGCGGCGCGGCGCGGGTGGCGCGGGGCGTGCGCTCGCGCAGCGCGATGAACAGCGCCGCGCCCGCGACGATGGCTCCCCCGGCCCAGGTCCAGCCGTCCACCGCCTCGCCGAACAACAGCCACCCCGCCAGCGCCACGCTGGGCAGGCGGAGGTAGGAGACCGGCGCCACAAAGCTCGCCTCGCCCGCCGCGAAGGCTCGGATGTCGGCGTAGCCGCGCAGCGAGGACGCCGCCGCCAGCAACAGCAGCCCGCCCCACACCCACGCCTGCCCCGGCAGCCGCCATTGCAACAGCGCGAACGGCAGCGTCAGCGCCGCGCTCAGCAACGCGGTGGTGACGAAAACCGAATTGGGGCCGTCCGCCGCGCTGGCGGTCTTGCCCAGCAGCAGCGCCACCGCAAAGCACAGCGACGAGCCGACCGCCGCCAGCGCGCCGAGGTCGATCGGCGCCATCCCCGGCCGCAGCGCCACCAGCGCGCCGAGAAACCCGACCGCCACCGCCGCCCAGCGCCGCGCGCCGACATGCTCGCCCACCATCAGCGGCGCCAGCAGCGTCGAGAACACCGGCGCGAGAAAGAACAACGTGGTCGCGGTCGCCACCGGCAGCTTCCAGATCGCATAGAAGCCCAGGTTCAGCGCCAGCGCCACCAGCGCGCCGCGCGCCAGATGAAGCCCCGGGCGGCTGACCCGCACCAGCGCGGCGGGGTCGGCCTTCAGCAGCAGAGGCGCCAGGAACGCCAGCCCCACCACGCTGCGCAGGAAGGCGATCATGCTGGTGTGCAGCTCGGGCGTGAGCTGGCGCACGAACACGGTCATCCCGGTGGCGCCCGCCACCGAGGCGAGCATCCACAGCGCGCCGCGCAGGTTGCCGGAAAGGGGCATCGGGGAAACCATCCTTGAGGAAGGGCGCACCCTCCACGCGCCCGCGCGCGCCGTCAAGCAGCGCCCGACCGCGCGGCGTGTCCGGCGCAACCGGCGGCCAGCTGTTGCGGATCCCGCGCCGCCGGGGTTCTTGATCCGCGTCCCAGGCCCGGTGACGGCGTCTGCGCCTCAGTGAACGGAATATACGCAGGTCGGCGCCGAGAACCCCTTGAATTCGACCGCGCCGAGCGGGGCGACGTCATACGCCCCGGTCAGCCCGGCGCGGGTTCCGGCGTCGATCAGGATGTCGCAGCCGACCGATTTCGTGTGGCTCTCCAGCCGGGCGGCGAGGTTCACCGTCGCGCCGATGCAGGTGTAGCAGGCGCGGTCCTGCGTGCCCGCATAGCCGGCGACGACCTCGCCGGTGGCGACGCCGACGCCGATGCGCAGGGCGGGGGCCTCGGCGGCGCGCCGCTCGGCGTTCAGGCCGTCGATCATCTCCAGCATCTCCCGCGCCGCATCGACAGCCTGCCGCGCCGGGTTGTCGAGCGGTTGCGGCGCGCCGAACAGCGCCATCAGCCCGTCGCCGATCATCAGGCTGACGATGCCGCCATGGCCGCCGATGGCGTCGAACATCAGCGCGTAATACGCGTTCAGCAGCTCGATGGTCGCCTCCGGCGGCTGATCCTCGGACAGCGCCGTGAAGCCGCGAATGTCGCAAAACAGCACCGAGGCGCGCAGCCGCCGCCCGCCGATGGCGAAGCCCTGATCGCGCAGGTCGCGCGCCACCTCGCTGGTGGCGAAACGGCTCAGCAGCGCCTTCTGCTCGTCGCGCAGGCGCTTTTTCTCAAGGCAAGAGGTCAGCCGCGCCTGCAGCAGCACCCGGTTCACCGGCTTTGGCAAATAGTCTTCGGCCCCGAGTTCGATGCAGCGCACGATGTTGTCGAGCCCCTCGACCGAGGAGGTGACGATCACCGGCAGGCCGCGCAGGTCGGGGTCGGCGTCGATGGCGGCCAGCACCGCGAAACCGTCCATCTCCGGCATCTCGATGTCGAGCAGCAGCAGATCGAAGCCGCCGCCGGCCAGCCGCTCCATCGCGGCCCTGCCGTTCTCCGCCAGCGCGACGCCATGGCCCAGCATCTCGACGCTGCGCGCCAGCAGAAGGCGGTTCACCTTGTTGTCGTCGGCGATCAGGATGCGCCCGCCCGCGTCAGCCATCCAGCAGGCTCCGCAGCGCCGCCGCCGCCCGCGCGCATTCGGCGCAAAGGTCGTCGGGCGCGGCCGCCCCGGCGCCGCCCAGCTCGATCGTGCGCGCCAGATCGGCCAGCGCGGTCGCGCCGAACAGGCTTGCGTTGGACTTGATCGAATGGGCCGCGCGGCGAAAGCCCTCCGTGTCGCCCGCCGCCGCAGCTTGGCGCAGATCGTCCAGCATCCCCGGCGCCTCCGCCAGAAAGGTCTCCAGCAGTTCGGCGGCGAAATCTTCGCCCATGGTCTCCCGCAACTCGGCGTAGGCCGCCTTGTCGATCACGCTCATGCGCCGGCCCTGCGGCGCGCGGGCGTGGCGCGCAGCGCGGCGGTCAGCGCCGCCGCCCGGATCGGCTTGGCGATATAGTCGTCCATTCCCGCCTCCAGACACATTTCGCGGTCGCCCTGCATCGCGTTTGCGGTCATCGCGACGATGCGCGGGCGCGCGCCTGCGGGGTGTTGCGCGGTGATCCGCCGCGCCGCCTCCAGCCCGTCCATCTCGGGCATCTGCACGTCCATCAGCACCAGATCGTAGGTCTGCCGCGCCACGCTTTCCAGCGCCTCGGCGCCGTTGCTGGCGAGATCGGCGCGATAGCCCATCTGTTGCAGCAGCCGCAGCGCCAGTTTCTGGTTCACGAGGTTGTCCTCGGCCACGAGGATGCGCAGCGGATGGCGGCGGGCCGTCTCCGGGTCGGCGCGGGGCCGGTCGGGCGGGCGCGCCCGGGCCTGCGGCGCAGGCCCGGCGGCGAACTGCGTCGCCAGCGTGTCGAAAAGCTGCGACTGGCGCAGCGGCTTGGCGAGGAAGGCCGCGAAAAGCCCCGCCTCGACCTCGGCGTCGCGCAGGCCCAGCGAGCTGAACAGGATCATCGGCAGGCCGGGCCGCGCCGCGCGGATGCGCCGCGCCAGCATGACGCCGTCCATGCCGGGCATGTGCATGTCGAGGATGGCGAGATCAAAGGCCGCGCCCTGCGCCAGCGCATCCAGCGCCGCCTGCGGCGTCTCGAAGGCGGCGCATTCGGCGCCCCATCTGGCCGTCTGAAGCGACAATATCTTGCGGTTGGTGGCGTTGTCGTCCACCACCAGCAGGCGCTTGTCCGCGATCTCGTCCTGTCGCCCGACAAGGCGGCGCGCCTCGGCCTCGGGCAGGGTCGCGGGCGTGGCGCGGATCGAGAAGCGGAAGGTCGATCCCTTGTCGGCGCCGTCGCTCTCCGCCGTCATCGTCCCGCCCATCAGTTCGGCCAGCCGCTTCGAGATCGCCAGCCCCAGCCCGGTGCCGCCATATTTGCGGGTGGTCGAGCTGTCGGCCTGGCTGAAGGACTGAAACAGCCGGGTCATGCCCTCCGGCGTAAGCCCGATGCCGGTGTCGCGCACCGCGAAATGCAGGTCGATGGCGCCGTCGTCGCGCGGGGTTTGCGAGACGCTGAGCACCACCTCGCCCGAGGGCGTGAACTTGACCGCGTTGGACAGCAGGTTGAGCAGGATCTGGCGCAGCCGCGTGGCGTCGGCGCTGACGGCTTGGGGCGCGTCGTCGGCCATCAGATAGGCGATGTCGAGCCGTTTCTGCGCCGCCCGCCCGCTGACGAGGTCGAGCGCGCTCTCGATACAGTCGCGCAGGTCGAAGGGGTGGTTCTCGATCCCCATCTGGCCCGCCTCGATCTTGGAGAAGTCGAGGATCTCGTTGATGATGCCAAGCAGCGCGTCGCCGCTGTCGCGGATGGTGCGGGCGTAGTCGGCCTGTTCGGCGCTCAGCTCGGTGTCGAGCAGCAGCCCGCTCATGCCGATCACGGCGTTCATCGGCGTGCGGATCTCGTGGCTCATGGTGGCGAGGAAGGCGCTTTTCGCCGCGTTGGCCTGCTCGGCGCTCGCGCGGGCGTCCTGCGCCTCGCGGAACAGCCGCACGTTCTCGATGGCGATCACCGCCTGGTCGGCGAAGGACTGCGCGAGGTCGATCTCCTCGCGGGAGAAGGGCCGCTGCTCCTTGCGGATGAAGTTCAGGACGCCGGCCCGCTCCGCACCCCGCGCCAGCGGGACCGAGAGGCTCGAGCGGACGCCGAGCCGCTGCTGGATGGCGACCTCGTGGGGCGGCAGGTCGTAGTCCAGCCAGTCCTCGATGTGCAGCATCCGGTTCTCGAGCAGCGCCCGCGAAGGGAAATTCCCGGCCGGGTCGATCGGAAGGCCGGACTTCACCGTGTCGGCTCGCAGCCCCTCCGGCGTCGCCGACGCCACGGCGGTGAGCGCGTCGCCCTCGCGCACCAGGGCGCCGACGAGATCGCAGTTCACGAGCTGCGCCGCGACCCCGACGATCTCCTCGAACACCGGCTGCACGTCGTTGGGCGACTGGCTGATGACGCGCAGGATGTTGGCGCTGGCGGTCTGCCGCGCCAGCGCCGCCTGCGTCTCCCGGAACAGGCGCACGTTCTCGATGGCGATCACCGCCTGATCGGCGAAAGTCTCCAGCAATGCGATGTCGTCGGCGATGAAGGGCTTGACCGATCGCCTGTAGAGCGCGAGGCAGCCGACCCCCTCGCCGTTGCGGACAAGCGGAATGGCTAGGAAGGTGCGGATGCCTTCCTCGTCCACGTTGGCGCGACGCATGGGTTCCCCGGCGCGGTAGAGGTCCGTGTCCTTCAGGTCGTGGATGTGGACGGGCTTCTTCAGGCGGATCGCCTCGGTCGGCGCGAGGCCTGAATCGAGCGGCCACAGCTTCTCGCCCAGCTTCAGATGCCGCACCGCGTCGCCCACATGCGCCGTGAAGCGGATATGCGTGCGGTCCTCATCGACGAGGCTGAGGCTGACCATCGGCGCGTCGCACAGCGCCGCCGCGCGGCTCAGGATCGCCTCGAACACCGGCGCGGTTTCGGTCTGCGCTTCGCTGATCACACGCAGGATGTCGGCGCTGGCGGTCTGGCGCACCAGCGCCGCCTGCGTCTCCCGGAACAGGCGCACGTTCTCGATGGCGATCACCGCCTGGTCGCAGAAGCTCTGCACGATGGCGATGTCTTCGTCCGTGAAAGCCTGCGGGGTCATGCGAAAGACGTTCAGCGTCCCGGCGCAGTCCTCGCCGCGCAGCAGCGGCACCATGATGCTGGAGCGGATGCCGGCGCGCTCTTGCACCGCCTTGTCCATGGGCAGCAGGTCGATGGCCAGCCAGTCGGGGGTGTGCAGCACCTGCCGCGAGACGATGGCCTGCGACGGCAGGTTGTCGTCGGGGTCGATCCTGACGGTGATCGCATTGGGCTTCTCGATCAGCCCGTCCCTCTGGGTCGCCACGGCGATCTGCGAAAGCGTCTCGCCCTCCTTGATCAGGGCGACGGCCATGTCGCAGGCGATCAGCCGGGTCGCGGCGAGGACGATCTGGTTGAACACCGGCCGCACATCCGTGGGCGACTGGCTGATGACGCGCAGGATGTCGGCGCTCGCGGTCTGCCGCGCCAGAGCGTTCTGCGTCTCCTTGAACAGGCGCACGTTCTCGATGGCGATCACCGCCTGATCGCGGAAGGAATGCGCCAGCGCGATCTCGTCGGCGGAATAGGCGCGCTGTTCCTTCCGGGCGAACACCAGAAGCCCGAAGGTCTCCGCGCCGCGCAGCATCGGCACATAAAGCGCGCAGACGATGCCGAATTTCTCGTGGATCAGCCTTTCATGATCGGGGAGGTCGATGGCGGTCCAGTCCGGCAAGTGCAGATGCGTCCGCGACGTCAGCGCGCGCGAAGGGAAGTTCTGCGCCGGGTCGATGGCAAGCCGCTCCGGCCCGAGCGCGCCGATCGGCCCGTCGGGCGTCGCGCCGGCGACGGGGGCGTAGCTGTCGGCGTCACTCAGCATCACGAAGGTCATGTCGCTGCCCAACAGCCCCACCGCAGTCGTCACGATGGCGTCGAAGACGGGCTTGGTCTCGTCGGGCGACTGGCTGATTACGCGCAGGATGTCGGCGGTCGCGGTCTGGCGCACCAGCGCCGCCTCCACCTCGGCGGTGCGCGCCTGCACCTCGCGAAACAGCCGCGTGTTGTTGATGGCGATCACGGCCTGCGCCGCGAAGGTCTCCAGCAGCGCGATCTGGCGGGACAAGAACGCGTTCGGCCTGCCGTCGGCCATCACGATCACGCCGAGCACGACGCCCTCGCGGGTCAGCGGCACGCCCAGCGTCGTGCGATAGGCGCCGATCCCGGCGGCCTCCTTCCAGGTGTAACTCGCGTCGGCCTGCGTATCGGAGATATACACCGTGCGCCCGGTCAGCGCGGTGCGCCCGATGCAGGAGCCTTCGCCCGGCGCGATGGGGTTGGCGCGCAGGTAGTCGATGAATTCGTCCGACACGTTATGCGTCCGCGCCACGCGATACAGCCCGTCATCCGGGTCGCGCATCGCGAAGAAGGCGTATTGCGGGCGGCACAGCCGCGCGGCCACGGTCAGGATCGCGTCGAGCACCGGCTCCAGTTCGTTCGGTGAGCGCGAGATCACCGCCAGCACCTCGGAGGTCGCCGTCTGGTACTCCAGCGCCTCCTCCACCTCGGCGGTGCGCGCCTGCACCTCGCGAAACAGGGTCGCGGCGCCGATGGCGATGGCGGCCTGATCGGCGAAGCTCCTGACAAGATCGACATGCGCCTCGGTCGGCCGCGCCCCGTCCGGCCAGCCCAGCACGATCACGCCCCAGACGGCGCCGCCGCTGAAGATCGGCACGCCGATGAGATGGCGGTAGCCGACATCGCGCGCCAGGCGGTGGTCCGAGTAGCCGGGGTCATGACAGTCGGCGATCTGGCAGACCGCGCCGCTGTCGAACACCGCCCCGGTCATCGACCCCGGCGGCGCCGGTTTCGGCCAGCCTGCAAGGTAGGCGTCCAGCGACCCTGTCTCGAAACCTGCGTTCGCGCAGTGATGCGCCAGCCCGCCCGCATAGCGCCAAAGCATGCAGAACCGCGCGCCGCACAGTTCGGCGGCGGAACGCGCGATCAGGTCGAACACCGGCTGGAGATCGCCCGGCGTTTCGCTGATCACCCGCAAGATCCCGGCGCTTGCGGTCTGGCGCGCCCGCGCCGCCTGGGTCTGATCCAACAGCCGCGCGTTCTCGATGGCGATGGCGGCCAGTTCGGCGCGCAGGGCGTCGATCTCGGACAGCTCTGCGGCGCCCGTCTCGCGCCACGCTGGGTCCGGTTCGCTCACCTGCGTCCTCCGATAGCGCAGCCGCGTCGCCGGCGGGCGGGCCAGCGGCTTTACGATAGCCGCGCGGCGGTCCGGGGCCAATTCATTTATGGTTTTCGCCCCGCGCGCGGCGATGGCGGCGTCGGCGATCCCGCGCGACTTGCGGTCTTGTGGCCGCGCCCCGGTCCGCGCCGACGGACGCGGGACGTCGATACCCCGGCGCGACGGCGTGCTCACCGGGCGCCCGCGCCGCCGGAGCGCGGCGCCCCCGGCGGCGCAGCGGTTCAGCCCAGTTCGAAACTCGCCACGCCGAACACGCGGCCGATGTCTTCGTGCGGCGCCTCGCCGCGCCACATCCGCGCGGTCTCGAACGACGGCGCAAGGCCCAGCGCCTGCGCCAGCGCCACAGCGTCGCCGTTCGGCTCCGGCAGATCGAGCGCGACCGGCCCCGGCCGCGCCTCCTTCAGCGGCGCGCCGGTCAGCAGCGCGCGCGCCAGCGCCGCCGCCACGGCGGGCGCGTCGGCGCACAGCGGCCCGATCTTGGCGCCCTCGGCGCAGGCGCGGATCGCGCCATAGCCGCAGGGCGCGCCATCCCCGCCCAGCGCGACCATGGCGCAGCGCGTGGGCGTCGGCGCGAGCCATGCCGCCAGAAAGCGGGGCCGCGCATAGCCGGTGATCGCCGCATCCCAGGCGATCAGCGCCGCCGTCATGTCGGGCGTCGCCGTGACCACGCGCGCGCCCTCCGCCGCCGCCAGCCTGTCCGGATCGGCCCGCCCCGCCCAGCGGATGTTGCGGTGCGCCAGTTCAAAGCCCGCGCGGCGATAGTTCGCCTGCTGCGCCACCACTCCGTCCAGCCCGACGCGCGCGCCCTCAAGCCGCGCCATCCCTTCCCGCCACAGCGCAAGGCCAAGGCCCCTGCCGCGCCAGCCGGGTTTGCACAGGTAGAGGCCGAGAAAGCCGACATCGGGCGCGTGACGCACCACCGAGATCGCGGCGACCGGCGCGCCGTCCACCTCGCCCAGCAGAAATCCCTCCGGGTCGGCGGCGAGAAAGGCGGGCGCGTCGTCGAGGCCGGGGTTCCAGCCCTCGTCGCGCGCCCAGCCGAGCACTGTCTCCAGATCGGCCGGCGTCATCGTGCGGATACGCATCATGGCGCTTCGCTCAGCGCGCTGGCGAGATCGGGGGCGGCGCGCGCGCGCGGCGTGAGGTCGAGCCCCGACATCAGGTCGGTGAGATGGCTGCGCATCAGCGCCTCGGCCTCCGGCGCGTCGCCGCGCGCCATCGCTCCGGCCAGCGCGCCGTGGGCGCAGCGCGCGCACAGCGCGTCGCGGCGGCGCCAATACAGCGCCACGATCAGCGACGAGCGCGCCACCAGCGCGCGGATGAAGGCGGCGATGGTCTCCTGCGCCGCGATCCCGGCGATCAGGACATGAAACCGCCCCGACAGATACACCGCGCGCCCCATGTCGCCCTCGGCCAGCGCCGCCTGCTCGGCGTCGAGATGGGCGCGCAGCGCGGCGGCGTCGGCGGGTGTGGCGCGTTCGGCGGCGGCGAAGGCGGTGCGCGGCTCCAGCAGGGCGCGGGCCTCGAACACCTCGCGCGCTTCGCGCGGGGCGGGGCTGGCGACGAAAGCGCCGCGGTTGCGCGCGATCGCCACCACGCCGTCATGCGCCAGCGCCTGAAGCGCCGCGCGCACCACGGTGCGGCTGACGCCGAACACGCGGGCGACCTCCTCCTCGGTCAGCTTGGCGCCGGGCGGCAGGCGGTGGGCGGCCACGGCGTGCAGCAGCCGCAGCCGCACCCGCTCGACCGGCGCATCGGCGCGCGCGGCGGCGCTGGCGGAGATCGGCTGGGCGGCGACGGATGAGAGCATCGGCGTGTTTTCACCAGCGTTGGCGACAGCGCAAGCATGCCGTTCTCACGCGCGGGATCACAAGAAAAAATTGTGCACAATTTCCGCGCAAAATGTTTTGCATCTGCGCCGTATTCCGGCACACTTGCCAAAGCGGCGCGCGCAAGCGCAGGCGCCGCCGCGCGGTTTGCTCTGTGAAACATGGCGTTAACGCTGTTTCGCCGGTTTGGCGCCGAATTTGCTTAACCATGGATGACCAAGCCCGGAGGCATCATGGCCGCAGCGCCCGACCTGGAACTCGCCGCTCTCACCAAGGCCTATGGCGGCGTGGTGGCGGTCGATGCGATCTCGCACCGCTTTCGCGCGGGGTCGTATTGCTGCCTGCTGGGGCCGTCGGGCTGCGGCAAGTCCTCGACGCTGCGCATGATCGCGGGGCATGAGAGCGTGACCTCCGGCGACATCATCCTGGGGGCCGAGAACATCACCCGCCGCGCCCCCGCCGAGCGCGGCACGGCGATGATGTTCCAGAATTACGCGCTGTTCCCGCACCTCAGCGTGATCGACAACGTGGCGTTCAGCCTCAAGATGCGCGGTCAGGCCAAGGCCCCGCGCCGCGCCCGCGCCATGACGCTGCTGGAGCTGGTGGACATGGCGCCCTACGCCGAGCGCCTGCCCGCGCAGCTGTCGGGCGGCCAGCAGCAGCGCGTGGCGCTGGCGCGCGCGCTGATCACCGAGCCGCAGGCGCTGTTGCTGGACGAGCCGCTGTCGGCGCTCGACCCGTTCCTGCGGGTGCGGATGCGCTTTGAGCTGAAAAAGCTGCAGCGCGAACTGGGCATCAGCTTCATCCACGTCACCCACGGCCAGGACGAGGCGCTGGCGCTGGCTGACGAGATCGTGGTGATGAACGCCGCGCGCATCGAGCAGGCCGGGCAGCCGCGCGCGGTGTTCAACGCGCCGCGCACCGAATTCGTGGCGCGCTTCATGGGCGGGCACAACGTGATCCACCTCGACCACGCCCGCGTCGCCGTGCGCCATGACCGCACCCGCGTCGCGCGCGGCGGCGAGGGCGGCGCGCTGGCCGCGATCGTGACCGGCGCGGAGTTCCAGGGCGCCAGCGTCACGCTGGCGCTGCGCACCCATCGCGACGCCGACATCGCCGCGACGCTGAGCGACGCCGCGTTCTACGCCGACCCGCTGCAACCGGGCGAGGCGGTGAGCGTGTCGTGGGAC
>Ga0210024_1003057_pt1 | contig 14088 bp, 17 predicted proteins | sample CryGeymeta201525_FD_183988 | JGI IMG/M metagenome (GOLD analysis project Ga0210024, IMG submission 183988) | Groundwater microbial communities from Crystal Geyser aquifers in Utah, USA - Crystal Geyser metaG 2015-25 (SPAdes) (version 2) | ecosystem: Environmental > Aquatic > Deep subsurface >... | reverse complement strand
TTCTTTAGTAAATCTATTTCCGATCTCCCTCGAACCCTTCGCACAATATTTTAAATGGAAGGATGAAATTTTTTTGTTCATATTTAAAGTTTAACAAAATCTCGATAAAATGTAAAAATAACCTCTTTCTTTTGCCGAAAAATCATCAAATAGAGGCTTTTGTTTTTGGGGAAAATCCAGTATAATTGAATATAGAAATTATGCTGGATTCAAAATTTTGGGCGAAATGTTTTTTGTCCATTTGACAGGACATTTTAAAATTGCTAATCTGAATCTAGTATGCAAAAAATTATTACTCAACCGAAAACTAAATTGCCTTGGATTAAGAATCCCCAGGAGGTTTGGAAGACCTGGGAAAAAGCCTGGGGAATTTGGAAAAGGAAAAAAACTGATCCGCTAAAATATTTAAGAAAAACTCGCAAAGAATGGGAGAGGGTTTTGTAATTAATTTATGTATGCTTTAGATACCAATATTATTATTTATTTCCTTAAAGGTGAATTAAAGGTGAAAGAATTTTTGCGTGAGAAAACCTTAAAGGGCTCACGTTTTTTTATTTCAGCAATTAGCGAGGCAGAACTTTTTGGCTACCCTGAACTTACATTCGAAGAAATTTCAAAGATCGATGATATTTTCAAAACCATTTCGGTTATTTCTATTGATTCTCAAATTGCCAGGCTGGCTGGATTTTTCAAGAGAAAGTATAAAATTTCCTTGCCAGATAGTATTGTTGCCGCTACTAGTTATTTAACTAATACTGTTTTACTAACCAGAAATATTAAAGATTTTAAGAAAATTAAAGAAATTTCAGCAGAGTTTATTTAAATTCAATAAGATTAAGAGTCCGTGCCTTCGGCGCGAGCTGTTCTTTTAAGCTAAAAGTTAAATTTTATTATGATTTAAAAAAAGATGCCTGGAGTTGGGTGGTGATTGTAAAAGCCCAAAAAAGGATAGAGCAGCTTAAAATAAATTGGAGAAAACAGATAGAATTTATACCTGAGAAACTTTTAAATTTGATTCTAAAGAAAAACCGTAAAACAGCAGAAGGTTTAGTTCAAAAATATTTAAAATCTCATCCTAAAAAAACTATCCGTGATTTAGTTATAAAAACACAATTGATATTCTTAGAAAAGATATGGAGAAAAATCGAAAAGAGATTTTTCGAGAGACTAGAAAAAATTACTGGGAAACCAATTTTTATTAAAGAATTCAAATGTTACTTAACCACTGGTTTTATGTGTCCATATAATCCGGAAGATAACTCTTTTATGGTTTCGATGTGGCATGGCCTTCCCTGGAATATGACCATTATTTGCCACGAAATATTTCATTTACAGTTTTTACATTATTATGGAAAATATTGTCGGAAATTTATTTCTAAAAAAGAATTAGATGATTTAAAAGAAGCCCTAACCTTTATTCTTAATACCGACTTTAATGATTTACTCCTATCCCAGGACAAAGGGTACCCTGCTCATCAAAAATTAAGAAAAGAATTAGAAAAGATTTGGAAAAAGGAAAAAACTTTAAGGAATTTCTTAAAAGAACGATTAAAATTATAAAGAAAGACAAAGGGATTTTATTGAAATAATCGCAGGAATAATTATCTAAAATTTATTCCCAAAATGTTTTTGGGGGTTTTTTTTGGAAGAAATTTGGGTATAATTGAAATATAGTGGTGCCCAATTCAAAATTTTGGTAAAATTATTTTTGGGTTTGAAAAATAGAGTTGGCCCCATTTTTAAAATTTGACAAGATTTTTTGGGTTTGTTAAAATATTTAAAAAGCGTGAAGAAAAATAATAGAAATTGAAGAATCAAAAATAAAATGAGAATAAAAGAAATTCAAAATTGGGAAAAGAACTTTTCCAGAAAAAAAGGAATAAATTTAAAAAAAGACGAACAAATAAAAATAGCTATTTTAAAATTAACAGAGGAAGTTGGTGAAGTGGCAAAAGCTATTCTTGAAAATCGGTGGGATGAGATTCAAGCAGAGATTTCAGACGTTATTATCTTTGCTTGTAAGATAGCAAATATAGCTGAGGATATCTATAAAACAGACAAACTAGAAGATGTTTTAAAAAGGAAAATGAAATATTGTGAAATTCGAACTTTGGACAAAAAGTCGAAAAAATTTAATAAACCAAAAAATAAGGAATTCAAGTAAAAGGAGGTGGTAAAGTATGTTGGTAATTCTAGTTGGGTGGTCTGGGGTTGGAAAGAGTGAATTCGCTAAAGCAATGGATTGCATAGATAATATGTATATCTCCAGTAAGCCAATGGTGGAAGAGCTACAACGGAGAGGCGTAAAGGTTACTCACGACTCTATCCATGCGCTTGCAGTAGCACTATATAAAAAAGATCCTTACTGGCAAGTCCCTCACATTCTTGCTGAACTGAAGAAAAAGAAGTTCCTCATTCTTGACGGTCCAAGACAAGCTCGTGAGATAAAACGTTTGATCGAACTATATCCAAATACTCTCGTTGTAAGAATCGAGGCGGATACTCTCAGTAGATGGAAGCGACTGAAAGATAGAGATGATATTAATTTTGAAAGTTTCGAGCGGATCGAAAAAGATGAAACTAAAGAAACTGAGTTAGAAGAGGTATTTAAAGAATTGGTAGATATCACTATTAACAACAATGGTTCGCTTGAGAGACTTCGGAAGATAGCAAAGATGTTCGGCGACCTTTTAAAAAACTTGGATTCCAATAGTACCTTTAAAGGAGGGAAGAAGATTGTCTCTTCCCTCCACCCAACTAAAATGAAAAAGAAAAAACTTGTAGTAGAAGCAGGGCACTGGGATAAAACCGAATGGGATGTAACGCCTTTCAAACCAGGAAAAGTATTCTGGCTACCTCAAAAAGTCAAAAAAATTAAAATCTCATCTAAAAAGAGAATTGTTCTCCGAGCTCCGTGCCGAATTGATGTAGGCGTTCTTGACTATTCTGCTCTTAAAACAACGGGGGCGCCAGACTACAAAGCTGGTGAAATGTCTTTTGCAGCTGATAAATATACTTATGTAGATGTCGAATTATTAGACCGGAATAAAATTGTCTTTGAAAAAGAAGCAAAAAGACATTTGCTTCTTACCCACGTGGCTTCGCTAATGAAAAAAGCTACTGGTTATAAAGGAGGGTTTAAAATTAAAGCTAGAAGTCATAAGTATCGCCATGTAGGTTTTGGCTCTTCTGCAATATTGTCAGAAGCAACAGCGGTTGCTATGAATAAACTCCTTGGCGAACCTCTTTCTGTAAAAGATTTAAGAAAACTTATTGCTTATAATTTCGCTGAAGAAAGCGATACTCTAAAAAGTTATTTGGTCCCGGGAGCATCAACAGGTGGTTCTTTTAATACGATGTATTATGGTGGATTTGTGATTACTTCCTCTGAAACTGAGATGATATTCAGAATGGAGATACCAATAGATACAAGATTCATTGTTGGTGTTCCTCAAGTTAAAGTAGCCGGTCCGGAAGCTTCCGAAGTTGATATTAACTGTTTATCTTGGATGAGACATAATGAGCGATTTTCGGCAGGAAAAACAAGCTCTTGGATTTTGATGGAATTGTTACCGGCCTGTATTCAGAAAAATTTGAAGAAAATGGGAAACTTCTTTTATAACTTTACATTCTTTAGTAAATTGATACCAATGTTGCTATATCGCAATGATTCACCAGGAATAATCTTTGAATTAAAAGAAAATGGTCTCGAAGCAGCATGGATGACTTCAGCAGGCCCCGGCTTAGTAGCTTTTACACAGAATAAAGATAAGATAAAGAAGGCAGTTGAAATCTTTAAAAGACGTGGATGCAATGTTGTAATACTTAAACCGGATAATGTGGGTATTAAAGAAGTGGGGAAATTTTAAGAAATGCCTTTTACTATTTAGGGAAAATTAAAAAAAATTGGGCAGAAAATTTATTTGTAAAAATCGTCAATAATAAAAATAATTTTTAAAAATTTGAAATCTATTCAAAACTTTGTATAATAAATGATGAAGCACTTTAAAAATTATGAAAAACGAGGGTAATAAAAATGTATTTTTGCGCAGAATGTGGAATGAGAATTGTGAAATTTATCGAGAAAAATGGAAAAATATTCGGTATATGTAGAAATGGACACGAAACTGCTATAGAAACTCAAGAATCAACAATTAAAACATCTATCGAAAAAGAAGGTGTTCGAGAAAGTCAAATAATCATTAACGAAGGCAAAAAATTTACGGAACAAGCGATTACTTCGATAACGTGCCCCCATTGCGGGGGAAGGAGAAGTAGAGTTATTAGAACTTTCATGCTTTTTGGCGATGAGGACCAGATAAATATCATGGAATGTTTAGAATGTGGCAAAAACTTTCGGGTGGGAACTGGAGTCAGTGGACACTAAAACAAAAATGTTATTTCAGAGACGCAAATTCTCTCTTAAATCAATTTAAGAGCCATTCTTTAATATGGCTCTCTTTTTTATTTCATTTTCTTATTCGTAGGTTTACAGTAGCTGTTTTCTTTTTCGATAAATTTGAATATAATTGAATATAGCGGTTGCTTCGGACGAAGGGCGGGCGAGAGAAAATACGAAAAACGGGCGAATTAGAGCAAAAAATCAAGGAATTGGAGGAAAAATTGAGAGAAAAAGGAAATGTTGAAAACAGCTACCCAGAAACGGGGGCTTTTATTTTTTGGGAGTTTTTAGCCTAATCCGAGCTCACGGCTGACTTTTGGATCAAGATCGGTCGTGAATAATTTTTTGATTTCTTTAGGTTTAACCCATCTAATTTCAGCTATTTCGTGGGGTTCTTTTGGTTTCTCTATGGGTTTTGGTAAAACTAATTTACATAGATGATAAACAATAAATACTGGAAGTTGCGGGTGGGCCCTAGATGATATTTCTCTAATCGATTCAACTTTATAACCAGTTTCAGCTAAAATTTCTCTAGTAACACATTCGCTTCGTCTTTCATTTAGATGCTGTTTGCCTCCGGGAAAAGCCCAGCTTAAATATGATTTTCCTTTCCCTTTTTCGAATTTAACTCGTCTAATCAGTAAAACCTTCCCGGAATTATTGATAACCACTCCTAAATTGAGAAAATCTTCAACCTCAAATTTTTTTTGCGAAAGAGTTTCTAAAATATTTTCCAATTCACTTATTTTAGAAGATAACAGATCTAAATCATCTTTTTTGATAACAAACAAATTTTTATCTCCATTTTGTTTTATATCTTTCTTTCTCGTAATTTGTATTTTTGAAATAATATTTTCAAAAACTCCAAAGAAGGGTGAATCCTTGTTTAAATAATAATAGACTAAGTTGCCCACCTTTTCTCTTTTAAAAAGACCTAATTTCTCTGATGAAATAAGTTCCCGACGAATATTTCCAACGGGAAGCGAAAGAATTTTTTCCAATTCTCTTAAATAATACCTTTTTTCAGTATTTGAAAAGAAAAATCGTAAGATCTTTTCTCTTGTTTTTGATTTTAGCAATCCAATTAGTTTCATAACCTTATAATTAATTATACCACAATAAAATTAATTTCAAAAAATATTTTTAAGCTTTTTTAAAAACTACCAAATCGCCAATGAATTTTTTCTTCACCAAATTTTTTAGTATAGTAAGCATCAATATTATCACTTATGTTATCTTTGAGATTAAAACCTAATTTCCTCGCCACTTTTTTAATTTTTTTCTCTTTTCCTTCTATTTCACAAAAAATACCTATGGGATAGAAATCTATGCAAATGTCATAGTCTTTTTTAAAATACCGAAATCTAATTTTTTCGTAAGAATTCTCTAAATTTAATCTTCTAGGTATTGTTTTTATTTTTTTCTCTCTTACTTTTTTTACTTTACCATTGAGCCATTTTGTTCTTTCGTAAATTATTTTTTTATTTCCACTAGAAAATAATAACCTTTTTCTTATTTTTTCTTCTTTATATCCTTTTCCTGAACCATAAATTTCATCTAAAATATAAAAAATCTTTGGATGAATTCCTTCTAATTTTTCGAATAATTCTTGAACGTTATTAACTGGAAATTTTAATTCTATTTCTATTTTTTTCATTTTTCTATATAAATTAATGGTATGTCACCGACCCTTTGTTTTTTTAATGGTTTAATAAATTCAAATACCGGATGCAAGTTCCAAACACTTTTAATTGTCAAATGATTTTCCATTTTTCTCCTCGAAACACAGAGTTCCCAACAATTATCATCTCTTCTAAAAAACTCAAATTCACATTTTTTACAAAAAATTGGTTTATCAATTCCACCAGCAATAGTAGTTGACTTTGTCTTTGAAAAAATAGGCATTGTTGCTGTCATCATCCATTCAAAACCTTTTTCTTTAAGGATTCTTCCAACCAATTTATCTGAAATGCTAATTACGTTACGAGGAGAATTGGGAACAGAATAGAACCTTGTTAACTCCACGCAAGTACGATAGTCAATATCGTTTAACATTAAAATTGCCTTCTTATAATTGTGCGATTGGGTACAGGGTTCAATCTCTTCAACAGCAAAAGGATATTTAAAACCTTCCAAATAAAATCCAAATGCCCAACCATTAGTGCTTCGTGAACAATGAATATAATGATAATTATCCATTATTTCTTTTGCCACTTCTTTAGAAACTTCTTTAAATAAAACCTTTCTCCTCTCTTTTTTATTGATAGCATATAATTCTTTTTTGTTACTCTCCCATTTTAGCTTCCAATTATGATTTTCCCTGGGATAACCGAAACAAAATAAATCTTCTGGCGGTATTTTGACAGCCAACATTCTTTTACAAATAATCGTAAACTGTTCTTCAAAAATGTCTTCAATATGATTAAACGCATCTTTTACGGGAAACGTTGTCATTCTAAACAAAATTTGATGCTCTAAATCTAATTCATCGAAAATAGGATTATTTTTAACTCTTTTTTTAATCAATGGAAGGATAATTTTTCTGGCTTTTTCTATTCTTGGGTCTTTTGTCCATATTCCTAATTTTTCTAAAGAATTTATTTTCATTTTACTTTAAACGTTTTTGAAACTCAACACTAAAAGTCATGTTTTGTAGTCATTTATAATACAATTGTAGTCAATAATTAACCATTTGTCAAATCTACACCTGCGTTGACAAAATTATGAAAATGTTATAGGATAAAACAAAGCACCTTTATAGAAAAATATGGACCGAGGTTATTGAAATTGAAAGAAAAAGATATCGAGAAGACGCTTGTTATTATTAAACCCGATGGAATAGAGAAGAGATTAGTCGGAAAAGTGATAGCGAGAGTCGAAGATTTTGGTCTAACAATAAAGAGAATTCAGATGAGGAAGTTATCGCGAGAGGAGTGTCGAAAACTTTACCCACACACAAGACAAAATCTTCCAGCGATTTACGCATCCGTAGAAAAATATATGACAGAGAACTCTAGCATCATTTTCATGGCAGAAGGGAAAGACGCAATTGAGAAAGTCCGAACAATAAGGGGACCGACAAATCTTCTCCAAGCTCCTAAAGGAACCATAAGAAGAGATTTCATCACAGATGAAGAAAGGCAACTATTTCGGCAAGGGAAAAATGTCAAAAACGTAATGCATGCGTCGGATGACAAAGAAGAAGCAAAATTTGAAATAGAGTTATTCTTCGGTAAAAGAGTAAAATTAAATGAGTCCAGGTCTAAACTGGACTTTTTTTATATCCAATCTTGGAAAGCTAGGAACTATTTTGTTTCAATGGAAATTTAGGTATATATGAAGGTAGTCTCTGTAAAAGGGGCTTTTTGTTTTGGCGAAAATGGGGTATAATAAAGTATCGATTTTAGATTTAAGGATTTCTAAAACTTATGGAAACGGAAATTGAGAAAAAAATTAAGGAATTTTTAAGATAAACCCAGCGAAAGCTGGGTCTTTTATTTTTACGGAGAGTAATTTATAATAGAAATATAGGTGAGGGCCAGCCGAAGGCGGGGCGAGCAGGGGGTTGGTTCAAAAAATATGCTCAATTCAAAATTTTGGGCAAAATATTTTGAAGAAAATAGAGTCGTTCCGTTTTTTTATCAGTCTCCATTTTCTTCATTTTTTACAAAAAAATTTAGAAAAACTCCAAATAGCCGATATTAGAATTTGTTTAGGAGAAGATTAAATAAAAAGAACCAGCAACTAAAGTATGCTGGTTTTTGATTATGATTCTTTTTTCCTCTTTTCTTCCCATTCTTCCCTTAAAAGGCCAAAGAGTATTTCATCCCAGAACTGGCCATTTTTGAATATTGCTTTCCGACGAACACCTTCTTTCTGGAAACCAAGTCTTTTATGCAACTTGATACCCCGCTCATTAAATTCGATGGCGGAAGAGGAAATACGATGGAGATTCAATTGCCTGAAGCCATAATTAATGAGAAGTTGAGTTGCTTCTATACCGTAGCCTTTGCCCCAGTAATCTTTTTCACCAATTGCTATAACAAATACAGCAGTGTGGTCCTTTGGATGAATTCGATACAAACAACAATTCCCAATTGGTATGTTTGAATCGCCCTCGATAGTTTCGATAACAAAAACTACATCGGTTTGGGATCTGGTAGTAGCAAGCTCTTCGATCCACTTTTCTCCCGCCATTTCTGTCATTGGTAGATACCTCAGTAAATATTGAGTTACTTCTGGATCGTTAAACCATTTTAGGAAGAGTGAGATATCTGATCTTTTTATCGGTCTTAAAAGAACTTTTTTGCCTTTTAGCAATTTTTTCCCTCCTTGGATTATATTACGATGATTTCATAAAGAAGTCAAGCCAAACAGCAAGGGCTTGACAACCTATTTGGGTTTGGTATAAAGGAAATAGAACGTTAAAAAGGTGAAAAAAATGCAAAATGAACTGAAAAAATTGGAAAAATATGTCTTCTGGCAAGGAAATGCACGCAAAAAAGAAAACTTAAATGAGTGTGCATCATGTAGTGGTTGTAGCGGTTGCAGTGCGGGTTGCTCAGGATGTTCTACTGGATGCGGTGGATGTTCCGAATCGGGGTAGCGACAAAACTGAAATTAAGCGTCTTCTTCACATCGGGTACTAAATTAAGGAGGGAGACGCTTTTTTAATCACCCTATAAGGAAGTGAAAGAAATGAAAATTTGTATGATCAGTAAATATCCACCAATCGAAGGCGGAGAGTCTTCAAAAGCCTATTGGTTAGCGAGAGCTCTTGGAGAGAGGGGACACGAGATTCACATAGTCACTAATGCTTGGGAAGTTGAGACAAAATACAGAGAACAAATTACTGGTGATGATTTAAGCGAACATTATCAACCTAAAAATGTCCACGTTCATAATACAGATCCTTTCATAAATCCAACGTTTGTCCCGTATTTCAAACCGTATACAGAAAAGATAGCAAGTAAAGCCATTGAGGTAATAGAAAATTTCAATCTACAACTAATTGACTCTTGGTACATTCTACCTTACGTAATCTCTGGATTCCTAGCAAAACAGATTACTGGTCGACCTCAGATTATGCGTCATGCAGGAAGCGATATGAGTAGACTTTTAAACTCGCCATTTCTAAAGACATTGTTCATCTCGATATTTAAAGAAGTGGACAAAATCGTAACTTACCCAGGGATGGTTCCTATCTTCAAATCCTTTGACATTCCCGAAGAAAAGATGTTTCTCAATCGGAAAGTTAGTGTAAACATCGACGAATTTACTTCAAAAGGGCCGATGTTCAATTTATCTGAATATACGAATAAAAATATCGACGATATTCCAGTGATTACTTATCTTGGAAAGCTAGAGACTACAAAAGGAGTATATGAATTAGCAGAAGCCGCTAGTAGCATTGAAAGAGAATTTATATTACTATTCGTTACCCAAAACACAGGGTTGGAACATTTTCGTGGATTTCTCAAAGAAAAGAGGTTAGAAAAGAAATCTGTATTCTTAGGTTTCGTACCCCCATGGAAAGTGCCATCGATAATTCGTCGCTCTACATGCGTAGTTACACCTGAACGAGATTTTCCTGTGATTCAGCATACTCCGATTCTACCCAGAGAAGTTCTTGCGTGTGGAGGTTGTCTCATCTTAAGTACTGAGCTATACGAAAAGCTCAAAAGGATTGGGTTCTACAATAAAGAAAACTGCTTCATCGTTGATCCCAAAAATATCTCTGATTTTCGGAAAACATTAGAGTTAATCTTAGAGAATCCTGAACTTCGAGAAACAATAGCCAGAAATGCTCGTTTGACTTCGGAAAGGATAGAACATTTTGAAGATTATGTGAATGAAACAGTCGCACTTTATCAAGAGATAATTGAAAGCAAATAAGTTATCTATTATGCCCTGAAAAAACAGGGCTTTTTTATTCGCTTTCTTTTTTAGTAAAAACTTATTATAATTAGAGTAATGAAAAATGGTGTTCCAAAAATAAATTTTTTTTACAGTCCGATTTATGATTTTTTGTTAACTGAATATGAAGGGAAGCATTTTCATAAAAAGCAAAAAAAAGAAGTTGAAAACTACATCCGACGACTTCAAATATTGTGGCAGAAAGTTAATAAACCAATTCTTAGATTTTTGCTAAAAATTTTCAAAAATAACTGGAGTGAAAAAGAAATAACTTGTTATATCGTAAAATATTTTAGACTTTCGGGGATTTCTCATCCTTTAACTATCAAAATGACGCGAAATCTTGAAGAGGCTATAATTAATTTAGTTCACGAACTCATTCACGTTTTTTTACCTTTAGAAAAATGGAGAAGAATTTCTCAAAATTTAGTTAAAAGATTTCCTAACGAGAGGCCGGAAATTATTCTCCACATCTACACGGATTTTATTCAACTTCAAGCGTTAAAGAAATTTTTTGGAAAAGCGGCAACGAAAAAGATGCTTAAAAAATATAAAAAGTTTAAAAGAACGGGTAGGGCTTGGAAAATCGTTTTAAGGGAAGAGAATAACCTCAGGAAACTGTTTAAAGTCGATTTGACAAATTAAATATGATTTGTTAAAAAAGAATTAAGGAGATAAAATAAAAAGCTCTTTTAAAATTGGAGGAGGAAAGAAAATGATTCAAAATCGAGATTTAGGACTTAGAAAAGGATACTTTACCCTACAGTGGCATGTAACGTCAGAATGCCCCAATCGATGCAAGCATTGCTATATTGAAGATTTCGAGAGAGGAAAAGAATTGTCTTTTGAAACCTGCTTAGAGATCATTGATGACTTTCATAAAATGCTCTCAGATCTAAATGTGCCGGGTAGAATAAATCTTACAGGAGGAGACCCACTTTCAAGACCAGACATCTACAAGCTAATTGACTATGCCGTTCAGAAAAAAATAATGGTCGGAATACTAGGAAATCCAGATCTCTTGGATTACACTATCGCCTCTCGGTTAAAAAAATTGGGAGTTGTCCGTTACCAAATAAGTATCGATGGATTAGAAGAAACTCACGATAGTTTAAGAAGTCCAGGAAGTTTCCAGCGAAGCTTACGGGGGCTAAGAATGCTTAATCGAGTAGGAATTCCTTCAGTTACAATGTTCACACTAAGCAAATTAAATGCAAAGGATCTCATTCCAGTAATCCGATTAATGGCAAAGGAAAATGTTTATATCTTTGATTTCGCTCGTTTAGTTCCCATCGGCAGGGGAAAAGACTTAAAAAACGAAATGTTTGAGCCTTTAGAATATCGAGATCTTCTATTACGTGTCTTGGAAGAATACAAAGAACTTCAGGAAGCAGGTTTTCGCACGATTTTTGGAAGAAAAGATCACCTATGGAAATTACTATACACAGAGCTGGGTTTGTGGCGACCGTTACTAAATCAAGGAAAAAAGATTATTTATAGTGGCTGCAGTATAGGAATTAATCTTTTGACAATTCTATCTGAAGGAACTGTATATAGCTGTCGGAGAGTGCCAATTACTATTGGAAAGGTGCCTGAACAAAGCCTATTGGAAATTTTCTTAAATTCAGAAAAACTAAGTGAAATGCGACAAGAAGAAAAGATAGAAAGTTGCAATCAATGCGAGCTTTGGCAATTCTGTCGAGGCTGTAGAGCAGTAGCTTTCGGTACCTCCGGTTCCTATTTTGCTCCTGATCCACAATGCTGGAAAAGGGAAGAAAAATGAATAGCAAAAACTCCAGTTCGCCTTTAAGAACACTACCAAACAGAAATCTGGAATTAAGACGAATGTGGGATAGATATGCAGAGCCTGGCCGGGAATTGATTTATCCGGGAGGTCCATCAAAAGGACACTTGAAGAAACTAATAGAGCTCTTTGTTCCTTGTACTGAAGGTGATATAGAGAAAATAGCTGTTGATGTAGCTTGTGGTACTGGCGCTTTATTCCCTGTTATCATTGATAAAATTAAACCAGATAGACTAGATGGAATAGATTGGTCAGAAAAAATGCTAAAGAAAGCCGAAAAGGAGATTATGCGATTGCAAAAAAGAGATTTGACTACTAGGTTTAATCTCTTTTGCCTCGATGTATCGAACACTCCGTTACCTTATCCAGATAAATTCGTTAGTGCGGTAGTGTCAAATCTAGCAATTTGTTATATCCCCAGTGGATGGACAAAGCATCTAACTGAACTCTCAAGAATTCTTAGAAATAAAGGACATCTCTATATAGGCACTCTGCTAGATACTTGGACCTTTGGTAAAGTACCGCTACACGATGTTAAAGACCCTACTCGAGCACGGAAATACAGGGAAATGATTGCTCAAATCTCAAAAGAAGCTAAAAAATATGGAGCAGAATTTCCTTCCCGAGAACAATTGACACATTCTCTAAAAACGTTAGAATTCAAGAATATTAAAATAACCTTCACCTTCCATGGAAATGGTTTAGTTCTTAGAGCACAAAAAATAAAAACCCCTTAAGCAAAAAGGGGTATTTTTTAATTAAATTAAAACTTTATTTGAAACTGAAACCTTTTGTTTTTAAGAAAACGAAGGTATAATAAAAGTATGAATGGGCTTTTGGAGTGTCTGTCTTATCAAATTTCAGTTTCAATTAATAACTGCCTTTTATTCCGAGAAATTAAAAAAGACAAAGAAATTTTAGAGAAATTCTATGAAAAATATAAATTACTGGGAGATAAAATACGGAAAATTGGAGAATCAGAGTAAAAAATCAAAGAATTGGAGGAAAAATTGAAGGAAAAGGAGTAAATTAGCTTATTTTAAATTAGAAAGGGAAGTCCATTAAAGAAGCTGTTTGCCCTAGGAGAAATTAGGTATAATTGATGTATAGCACTTCCGTATTATTAAATGGGGTCGCCTTTCAACAGATAAGGAAAATCATGGGGTCGAAAATTATCAAGTTAAAAATTTATATTAAATAAAAATATGAAAAACAAAAAAATTCTTATTGGTGTAACTGGTGGAATTGCAATCTATAAAATATGTGCTTTAGTTAGATTGTTTTTAAAAAACGATGCTCAAGTAAAAGTAGTAATGACAGAAAATGCAACGAAGTTTATCTCTCCGATGACGTTTCAAACCTTAACCCGTTCTCCTGCTTATGTCTCGATGTTTCCTTCCACAGATCCTAATGCTTTAGATCACATAAACCTAGCGAGGTGGGCGGATGTTTTTATCTTGGCCCCTGCCACAGCGAATACCATTGGAAAGATAGTTAATGGTATCGGAGATAATCTTCTAACCACAGTTATTTTAGCTCTTCCTGAAAAAACCCCCTTGGTTATTGTGCCGGCTATGAATGTAAATATGTGGGAGAATGTCTTTATGCAAGAAAACATTAAAAAATTAAAAAAGAGAAGGAATTGTCATATTATTGGACCTACAACTGGTCTTCTTACTGAAGGAATAAGGGGAAAAGGACGAATGGTAGAGGTAGAAGAGATATTTAAAACCACTAAAAAAATTCTCTTGAAGAAAAAAAGATAAATTTTGCAAATTATAAAACCTGACTTTAGTTTTTAAGTTCTTAAAGGGATGATTTCCTTCATGTTTTTATATGAAAAATCTAAAAAATAAAAAAATACTTACTACTGCTGGGCCTGTTTGGGTTCCTATAGATAAAGTAAGGGTCATTACTAATATCTTTAGGGGTACTTTAGGGTTATTAATTGCGAATGAAGCAATAA
>Ga0210024_1003051_pt1 | contig 14097 bp, 16 predicted proteins | sample CryGeymeta201525_FD_183988 | JGI IMG/M metagenome (GOLD analysis project Ga0210024, IMG submission 183988) | Groundwater microbial communities from Crystal Geyser aquifers in Utah, USA - Crystal Geyser metaG 2015-25 (SPAdes) (version 2) | ecosystem: Environmental > Aquatic > Deep subsurface >... | reverse complement strand
GCGGTTAACAAGATCATGCTGGGCGAGGCGCCGCTGCTGGAGAAGCTCAACGAGCACGGCGAGATCAAGGCTGGGACCATGGCCGAGGCCCGTGAGGCCTACAAGGTCGAGACCTGGGCGCGGAAGATCGGCATAACCCGGCAGGTGCTGGTCAACGACGACCTCGGTGCTTTCTCCGACCTCGCCCGCCGCATGGGCCAGGCCGCGGCCGAGACCGAAGCGCGGATCCTCGTCACCCTCCTCGAGGCGGGCAGCGGCAACGGCCCCGCCATGTCGGACGGCAAGACGCTGTTCCACGCCGACCACGGCAACAAGGCGGGCACCGGGGCGGCGATCTCGGATGCGACGCTCTCGGCCGCCCGGCTGGCGCTGCGCACCCAGAAGGGCATCGAGGACCGCACGATCCGCGTGACGCCCCGCAACCTGCTGGTTCCGCCCGCGCTGGAGACCACGGCCGAGAAGTGGCTGGCCTCCATCGCGCCCGCAACGGCGGCGGATGTGAACCCGTTCTCGGGCTCGCTGTCGCTGGTGGTCGAGCCGCGCCTGTCCTCGGCCACCCGCTGGTACGTCACCGCCGACCCCGGCGAGATCGACGGGCTGGAGTTCGCCTATCTCTCGGGCGCGGAAGGCCCGCAGGTCGAGAGCCGCTCGGGCTGGGACGTGGACGGCGTGGAGATCCGGGTGATCCTCGATTTCGGCGCAGGCTTCATCGACCATCGCGGCTGGTTCATGAACGCCGGGGCCTGAGAATGGCCGACCTCGCCCAGCTCACCGCCTGGCGGGACGTCCTGATGGCCGCGCGCTATCAGGGCATCCGCACGGTCGAATACGACGGCAAGCGCGTCACCTACGCCAGCAACGCCGAGATGGCTGCCGCCCTCGCAGACCTCAACCGGCAGATCGTAGGGGCGACCGACCGCATCTCGGTCGTCCGCATCCAATCCTCGAAAGGCCTCTGACCATGCGCAACTACATTCAGAACGGCCACATCGTCCGCGTCACGACGCCCGCGGGCGGCATCGCCTCCGGCGACGCGCTGATCGTGGGTAGCATCTTCGGCATTGCCGCCTATTCCTCGGCCGAGGGCGACCCGGTCGAGCTCTCCACCACTGGCGTGTTCCAGCTGCCGAAGGCCAGCGCCGCAGTGCTTGCCGTCGGCGCGCGCGTGGCGTGGGACAACACGGCGAAGGAAGTGACCACACCGGTGGCCGGGCGGTTCCCCATCGGCGTGGCGGTCGAGGTGGCGGGGAACGGCGTCACCAGCGTCGCGGTGCGGCTGGATGGGGTGGCGACGGCGGCGGCGTAATCTCCGAAAGCAGTTCAGGTCTTCGTATTCGGCAGGTGCTTCCCAACGTGACCCACAATCATCTTCAGACGCTCTTGGTCAAAGATGAAGTGGATCGACGCGCACAAGTTCGGATCCCCAGCACCAATTGTGATATGCGGCTCGAACAACTGCTTCCTACCCTGGTAATCAAACTCGTAGTGGGAGCGGTGCTTACCGCGCGTCGTGTCAGAAATGTGCATGCTGCTCCGCTTTCCCCAGCCACGGTCGCGCAGATGCTGGAGAAGGTCCCCGCCGCTCCCCTTCTCCTCCCGATTCCTGCTCCAAGCGTCGACAATCTCATCAAGGTCGGTCAACGCCCGGAAGATGTCATAGGGGCGCTGAAAAGGGCTGGCCTCTGCGGCCGAAGTGGCGGTGTCCAGGATCTCGACGTTCTTGCAGCGCCCCGCCGCTGCCTGCACCGCATCCGCAACCGAAGAGAACGATAGTTCCTCTGCCTGATCGGTCTGTGCGAGCTCGTCCGGTCCGGCAGGTCCTGTGGAAAAGAACACCTGCTGGTTGGCCCTGAGATTGGCGTTCTCCGCTTCTAATCCCGCAAGGCGCTTCTCCGCCTCTCTGAGATTGTCGACTGTTTGCTGATAGTCTTCCCAAAACTCGTCACCGGTCTCCCGCTTCTGATCGAGAACCTTCTGGCGCTCAGCAGCTTCAGCGCGCCGGATCAGATCGGCAATCCGCCCATCAGGCAGATAGCGGAACGCCGCGACAGCAAAGATCGCTCGCTCAATCGTCCTTGCGGCTACCGCCGGCCCAACCTGCTCGATCCAAGAGCCGAAGAACAAGCGGTGGCTTCGCGGGTCCGACGCTTTCGAGAACCCGGGCCAGTAGATCCGAGCCGCTCCATTGAAGCAGGACAGCTGCCGACCGACCTCGTCGGCAAAATCCCACGTCAACTCGGGGTCTTCGACGCGCACGACCACCGCCACGCCGGCAAGGTTGCGCGCGAGCTTCGCAGGATCGATCTGGTTCAACTCCCCGCGGGCATAAGGCGACAGCAGAACCACGGGCAGCCTTCGGAGATCACTGGTCAGAAGGGCGAGGAGGTCTTCTAGCCCTTCTTGCTCCAAGTCGTATGGTTGAGCTCGGACCTGCATCTTTCCGATGTAGGCCGGTGCCTTCGTGCAGATATCACGGATGGCGCGAGGCGATCCGAAGAGCAACCTCGCAGGCGCCACACTGTATTCGACCGACTCGATGGAAATGAGATGCTCGACACCGCAGCGGTCTCCGAACTGACCAACGCGAACTTCATTCGCCCACTTTAAACCCGCATCGGTGTCATCGGGGAAAGACCAGCGAATGCGTACTACACGCTCACCACCGTTTTCGTAGATCGAGGAAATCAATGAATGGCCGGTCGGAAGTCCCATGGGCGCGTCAGTGACCTCAGGGTCGAAGTTGAATTCGGGGAGTTCACGGCGGCCTCTGTAGTGCCCGACGATCCAGTCCTTGTAGGTGGAAAGAACGCGTAGGATGCCGTCCTCAGCCGCGACGTCGAAGCGACAAGAATAAACAAGACGAGCCATTAACCACTCCTACCGAACCGAATGCCCGCGACACCCGCCCTCCATACTGAGGATCAGGAGCGGTGCGTTCAAGCGCCATCGGACGCGAACGCCTTGCGAACATCGGCTCGGTCCCGTGTCGCATCCGTGTTGCACGGAGGAATCGGGGCTGGTCGTAAGCCTTTGGAATCTTTGGGGAGTATTCGGGACGGGCTTGCAACACGACGCGACACGCAAAAGCCGCCCCGAGGGCGGCCTAAGTCATTGATATCTTGCAGGAAAGTTTGGTTGCGGGGGTAGGATTTGAACCTACGACCTTCAGGTTATGAGCCTGACGAGCTACCGGGCTGCTCCACCCCGCGTTGGGTGAGAAAGCTTATATGCTGTGCGCTGATGCGCTACAACCCCCCCTAGGGTTCAGGGTCATTCAAAGAATCCGTTCTGTGACGGCTTGGAGGGCGCTGTTGGGAGCGGCGGCGTAGGCTTCGCGCGCGGCGGGCACGGATTTTCCGCTGGAGTTCAACATGGCCAGGGCGAGATTGTGGATGGAGACGAGGGGCCGCGCGCCGGCGCGGACGCGGCGGCGGTCCTCTGCGAAGGAGACGTCGCGCCGCCAGTGCAACCTGTTCTCGATGCCCCAGTGGGCGCGCGCGAGGGCCATGAGCCGGTCGGGTCCGGCCTCGTGAGGGGGCAGGCTTGTCACGTAGCAGGCGATCTCGGCGCTCGTCCTGCCGCAGGTCTCGCGCGTGCGCTCGATGCGCAGGACCTGTGCGGCGCCGGGCCATTCGAGATATGGCGCGATCTCGGCGCTGCTCGCGGCGCGGCGCGTCTCGATGCGTCCGTGCCCCTTGTCCAAGGTCTCGGCCCTGCGCAGATCAGGCGGTGGGCTGGCGGGCTCGCCGCAGGGGGGAAAGGTCGCCGAAGCTTTCGGCGATGGCGTCGTGCAGCGCTGGCTGGTTCCTCTTCACTGCGAACAGGTAATGCCCTCGACTGTCGTGGACGTGCTGACAGATCTGGCGCTGGCGAAAGATGGCGTCGCCCGTGACGATCGCGCCGCCCAGCGGCAGGCCCTTGAGCAGCGCAAGCGCGGCGGTGATCTCGTTCTGCTCGGGCTCGACGACGAGATCGCCGACCACGGCCGACAATCCGGCGGCGAACGCCGAGACGACATGAAGCGCCCCGGCGTCATGGCGGCGCGAGCCCTTCAGCGTCTTGCCGTCGATGGCGATGTGCCCGCCCTCGGCGCCGCCGAGCGCGAAGGCGCCCAGCACGCGCGACAGCGCATCGGCGTCAAGCGACCGGAAAACATAGTGGTAGGTCGCGTGGCACGGGGCCGTCCCCGCATCGAAGCCAAGAAGGTGAAGCGCCTCCGGCCTGAGCCGACGCCCCCAGCGGAAGATCGAGATCAGAGAGTCGGCGCCCGCCAGCGTCGCCGCGACCGACAAGGCAAGTATCGCAGGCAGCGGAATCTGGCGGCCCTGCCGACCACGTCGGTCGGGAACCTCACGCAAAGCGTCATAGAGCGTCATCGTCATCGGGCCATCTCCAAGCTGATGACCGTGCAATCGAATCCGATTTGCCCCCGATGTCACCCCGTCTCACATGCGGTTCTTTGAATCACCCTGGGCATGGTCTACGTCGCCTTTGTGATCGACGTCTTCGCCCGCAGTATTGTGGGCTGGCGCGTCTCCACGTCGATGTCGACCCAGTTCGTTCTCGATGCGTTGAACCAATCGATCTTCCAAAGAAAGTCTCTAAGGAACAAGAACTTGAGCGACGTCGACGGCGGCAGGGCAAGCAGCATCAAAAAATCCAGATAGAGCATTTTGGGAAAGGCGGATGCGGCCCCCTGCGTCGCGCCGGCCCCTCTTGCGAGGCCGGCGCGACGCAGGGGGCGATGAAGAAAAGCACAGGAACGGAAGCGGGCCAGAACAGAAAGGCGCCCGACGGCCCCCTCGAGGGGCAGCGGGGCGGCAAAAGACGCACGACGGGTCTGGGGCGCGAGGCTCCCACCCGCTTTGACCGGCGCGACGCAGTCGAGCGGCTGACCGCCGCCCGCGACAGCGCGAGAAGCCCATGCCGTCGCATGGGCGCCGATCATTTGGCGGAGACCAACCATGCCCGTATCCGAACTTTTCGACGCCCTCGAAGCTCTCGATGGCGGCGCGGCGCCCAAGCTCACCAAGCTTTTTCCCGACCTCGACTTCACCCGCGGCGCCGTTGGCGGGATCGCGGCCGGGGACGGCTGGCATGCGCCGATATTGCGCCTGCTCGGGCGTCTCGATGCAGCCGCAGGCCGCGCTGGCTGCCGCATCGTTTTGCGGCAGCTCAGGGAGAAATTTGGTCTTCTGCGGGTCTACGTCGACATGGACGACGCCGATTTTGCGCGGCGCAAACAATGCCTTGCACTTCTGGACAAAGCGGAAGCCGAGAGCCAGAGACGATGCCTGCGCTGCGGCGACCTCGGCGAGATGTCGCGCGACGGGGGCTACACGGTTATGCTCTGCCCGCGCCACCGGCAGTCACGGGCGGTGGCCGCGACAAGCCCCGCGCCGACGCTCTCGGCGCATGCCCGGCTGCGACTCGCGGCGCGGTTTGGCGCCAAGGAATGGCGCGAGCTCCAGTCGCCTTTCGGACCCTTTCTGCTGCGCGCGCGCCTGATCGACGACGATCTCGCCTTCGCGCTGAGCCTGCGGGGCGACCCAAGCGATCCGACCCGGCCGCATGTGGTCGCAGCCGCCCTCGCGCGAGCCGACGGCGGCGTCCTCGAACTCTCGGAGGACGCACTGCTGGACCGCGAGGCCGACCTGGCGGCGCGGGTCGCAGCCGTGGTGCTGGGCTGAGACCGCCGACCCCGCACCTCCCGTCGCGCCCTCTCTCGGTGCGACGCCTTGACCCCCGAAATGGTTCGGGGACGACTCTGGAGAGCGCCCATGTCCATCCACACTACTGTCGTCGAGGCTTCGACCCGCCAGCATGCCCAACTGCTGCGCGACGACGCCGATGCTCGCAAGAAGCGCCGCGGCGCCGCGCAGGTCGTCGCCCTGCATCACGGCCGCGAGCTCGTCGCCATCCTCAGTCGCGGCGGCTGCCCCGCCGCGGTCGCGGACGGCGAGCGGCTGGTCCAAGCCTGCGCCGCAGGCGAGCCCACCGGCGGCGAGATCGCGTCCGTGCTCGCACGGCTCGACGCCATCTTGCGCCAAGGGCGCGTCACCGCCCCCGGTCACGTCCGGGCTGCGACCCATCGCGCGCGCGTCGCCGCGCTCCATGCTCTCACGGTGCGGATCGAAACGCTGGAGAGCGTGCTGGCGGTCACCCAACTGACCGAAGAGCCGCGCGCAGCCGGCATGCCCTTCGATGCACAGACCGCGATCAACCTCCTCTGATCGCCTCCCCCGCCCGCATCGCGGGCGGCTTTGACCGGTCACAACCCTGTGCTCCGGCACAAAAGAGGAGGCACTCCATGAGCGCCAACCACAGTCAGTTCGTCGCCATCGCGGCGGAGTTTCTGCTCGACCATCTCGCTCCGCGACTGCGCGGCAGGCTTGCGAGCGACACCCGGGCCGATGCGGGGTCTGTCGCCATGAGCGCGTGCATCAGCGCGTGGCTCGACGACCTCCAGGGTGGCCGCGTCGAGGCAGCCCTCGAGCCGACGCGACTCGCGCGCGCGCTCGAGTCGTTGTGGAAATGGGGCATCGTCTGCGTGCTGACGCCTCCGGGCCAGGTCGACCCGGAGTATGTGGACATTGCCGTGAAGCCCGAGGACGTCGCCGTTCTGGACCTGGCTGTCGCCGCGGTCACCGCTCTCGACACCCTGCGGGGCACCGCCGTGGCCGCAGCGTTTCGGTGTGCGCAACGCAAGATGATCGAAGAGTTTGCGATCATGCTCGGAGCGCAGGCCGGCGTTCACGGCGCCGCATGAGGCCTCCCCTGTGGCCGGCCCCAGAGAAGGCGGTCAGGGCTGGCGTCATCCCGCAGTCTCGAGATGACCGTCCCGCCGTCTCATCCAGAGCCGCCGGGCGCGCAAGCGCCCGGACTGACCTTCACGAAACGCCCCGGGCGCAACGGCCCGGATTTTCCGGCGGTGGCGCCATATGGCGCTCCCGATGAAACTGGACGCCCGGATCTGCGTCCGGGCGCCTACGAGACCCCTGCGCGCAGCATCTTGTCCCGCTTAAGAGCCGCGTTTTTTGCTCAGAACCCATGTCCGGCGCACGCCTGCGATCAAGCGGGCGAGCAAGGAGATTTTTCGATGACAACCACCAGGACATTCGCCGACGTGCGCGCGGCGGGAGAGGCGGGCGCGCTCGCCGTGTCGCCATGGATCCGCATTCGCGGCTGCCTCGACTTCGCGCCGCTGGTCTACGCCAGCCCGCTCGAGGCCATCGCCGCCGACCCGGTCGCCTTCGACGCGCGATGGACCGGCATCGCGCAGGACAGGGTTCCTGCGGTGTTTCAGAACCCGCATCAGTGCGAGGCATGGACGGCCAACGTTCTGATGGCGCTGGAGGCCGCCGCCGGCGTCGCGGCGCCCAGCACCCGGGCGCGCGAGGACGGCAAGGACGACTGGCGTCGGCTGCAGGACCTTGCGCTGACGCATGCCAGCCTCAATCAGCGCGACCGGCTCTCCTGCCTCGCCGTGCAGGCGCGGGCGCTCGGCGTTGGTCTGGGGGAAGTGACGCGCGACTGGGCCTGCGTGGCCCAGGACCGGCTCGACCCGCCTCGCCGGCTTGTGCTGAGAGCGGGGATCATCGCGCTCGACACGCTGCACGAGATCCCGGCGATCGCGGCCTCGGGCCTCCTGCCGGCGCCGATCGGGGCGCTGCCGAAGGCGCCGTCGCCGAACGCCGCGACGCCGTTGCCCGGTGCGCTCGACAAGGCCGTTGAGGACTGGATCGCGCTGCACGGCGCTGAGATCGGCGCGTTTGCGCCCCGCGATATCCGCTTTGCAGCCGGATGGTTCTGGCGGCGCGTGGTCGGGCTTGGGCTGATGAAGGCCTGCGACGATCCCGATCTGGCGGCGCTGGCGCAGCAACCGCTGGTGGACGCGGTCTGGTCGGCTCCTTCGATGGCGTGCGCCAAGACAGGCGGCCGGGCCGTGACCGATTACATGCGCCGGATGGTGAAGATCCTGCAGGCGGCGAACCCCGCGCTGCGCGACCCCCGCGGGTAAGCCTGCCGCCGCCGCGCGCTTTGCGGCGGCGAATTTCCGCTTTTGCGCATTGATCCAATCTTCTTCGCCATTGAAGGCGGAGAAGCGGCATGGCGACGAGCGACAACAATCCCGGCTACGCGACGGCGGTCGATCTCGCTCGTCATTGGGCTGTCGACCGCCGCAGCGTGCCGGCCATCGCGCAACACCTCGGCTTGCCGCGCCGCGCCTCGGGGTATGCGTGGCGGCTGATCTGGGCGGCGGAAGGTCTGGCAGAGCCCGCCGCCGACGCGCATCACGCCCTGCGCGCGGCGATGATGACGCCCAGGGAGGCCGCAGTTCCGGCCGGCGTTTCGGCCAAGACCCTGATCCGCTGGAGCGAGACCGGCTGGGATGGCTGCCCCGGGGCGCTGCGCCTCAGCGGGCGAACGCGCCGGTTCCGCCGCGAAGAAATCATGGCATGGCTCAACGGCGAGCCCGCCCCTCACCGCAAGGCGGCTCCCACCGGCCGCCGCCGTCCCGCAGCGCCCTCGCCGGCGGCTGTCGCGCAGCCTGCGGCGACACCCGCCTCCGCTCCTGCCGCCGCGCCCGCTCCTGTGCCCGTCGCCGCCACGGCCAAGCCTGCGCCCACCCGGCTTTTCCGCCCCGGCGCGCAGCGCGCAGCCCCGAAAAATGACACCGCCGCGCACACCGCCGTCGCCAGCGGACAGCCTGTCGGGGAGCGGACGCAATGACAAAGGCCCTGCGTCTTTCGGATCGGGAAAAGAGCGCAGCTTTTGTCATTTATGCGCCCCACCCCCCGCAACGCCGGACAGGCTGTCATTTTGCGGACAGCCCACCCGGCTTTGCGGGGGGTGGAGCGCCCCTTGACGCCAACCGAAACCAAGGAGTGCACCGATGAGTTTTATGAGTTTCCTGAAACCCGTTCAGACGGCGGCGGCGCCGCCGCGCGCCGTCGGCGCGACCATGGCCGACGTGCAGGTCCATCTCGCCGCGTCGAACCTCAATAAGGTGACGCGCGCTGACTACAGACGCGCGCTGGAGCGCTGCGTGGATTTTTATGGCGCAAAGTCGCTGGCGGACATTCCGGCCGATCTCCGCGCCTTCAAGGCGCGCTGGCGGCTGGACGGCTTCGACCCGAAGCATTTCAAGACCGAAGCGGCTTACAAGGCGTGGCGGCGCAAAGTGATCGCCGCAATCAAGGCCATGACCGGCGCTTTCGCGGCCAAGGCCGCCCGCGTCGCGAAGATCGACGCCTGGGCCGCGCTGATCGCTGCGATCGAGCCGCACTGCGGCGTCACCTGCCGGGAGTCGGCGATGCATGACAGCAAGGTTTTGATCGGCGTGCGCGCCGTCGCCGATCGCGCCCGGATCGACGGCGTCGCTCCCGTCGCGCTCAGCGCGGCGCAGATAATCGTCTGGGCGGACGGCGCCGACGGCGCCGGCGAGCGCAAGACGCTCGCGCGCGCGGCGGCGACGCTCGACCGGCTGCGCTACTTGCCGGAAGTGGCGGCGCTGCTGCCCGCCGAGCCGTTCGGCTCGATCACGAAACTTCGCCGCCTCGACGCCGACGTCGTGCCCCAGGCGTGGCTCGATGGGATCGACCTGTGGGTCGATGAGACGACGCGCAGCGACTGGGATCCCATCGATGAAAGTTTCGCAAATGAGCACAGCGGCGGCGCGCGCGGCCTTCATCGCGCCGCCCTGCGCCGCCACATCGCCGACGCCATCCGGCTCGCGGTCGTGGACCCCGCCGCCTGCGCGCTGGAGGACGCCTTCGTCGAGGACGTGTTCATCGCGGTCGTCCGCCACTGGCGCGACACCGTCGACGACGCGACCGGCCTGAAGGCGCGCACCGCCGCCAGCTACGTGAGGATCGTGGCGCGCACGCTCGAACAGCGCGGGCTTGAGGCCAGGTTCATGCGCAATGCGCTGAAGAACAACAGCTTTCTCAAGAAAGGCCGCGCGGATGACCAGGGCATGACCGCCGCGACGCGCGCCTTCTGTGAACGGGTGGTGCGAAAGCCGGAAGTCCGGCGGCAGTTCCTCACCCAGCACCTCGCCTACCAGATGCAGGCTGTCGCCATCCTCGCCGGCCGGACGCCGGCGGCGCTCACCGGCCAGGACCGGAAACGCTTCGTCGCGCTCGGCGTCTGCGCCGCCTTCGCCGCGATCGAGCTGCACGGAACGCCCCTGCGGGTCGACAACGCGCTCGCCATCCCGATGAGCGGGCCGGGGCGCTGGCTGCACATGCCGGATCAGGATCACGACGCGGCGCGGTTCACGATCCCTGCGGAGGTCGTGAAGAACGGCCGCGAGATCTCTTTCACAATGACCCGCACCCGCGCCCGGGCGCTGGAAGTGCTGGAATGGTATCTCGCCGTGGTCCGGCCCCTGATGCGCCACGCGGCGGCTTCGTCGCATCTGTTTCCCGGCGCCACCGCGACGTCGGCTCTGGGATACGCGACGTTCAAGCGCTGGTTCAATAGGGCCAGCCGCGCCAATGGCCTGCCGATGACGCCGCACCAATTCCGACACGGGGCGGTCTCGATTCTCTACGACAGGCATCCGACCATGTTCGATGCGATCGCCCATTACATCGGCGACAAGCCTGAAACGGTGCGCCGTTACTACGCCTGGCTCGACGAGAGCAAATCCCGCGCGGAGATTCAGGCGCTCATTCTCAAAAGCACGCTGGAGGCCTGACGGCATGGCGATCAGAACCCGCGACCTTCGCGCCATCGAAACGATCCTCGCCCATCCCCGCTGGGACGACCACATGGCCGCCATGCCGCTGCCGCAGATGCTCGCCGACGGCGTGCTGACCCCGGACGGGCTGCGCGCGGCGGACCGCTTTTTCGCCTGGGCGGAGGCCGGGGAGATCGAGACGCTGGATGTTGAGCGGGTTCTGGCCTTCGCGCCCCACACCCTCTCGGCGGGGCCGTTCATAACCCTGCTCGCCGCCATGCGCGTGCTGGCGCCGGGCGACCCGAGCCTGCGCGTCATCGAGGCGGCGGCGCGCGAGCGCGAGCGGCTCAGGCCGTCGCGCCGGGCCGGGGGCGGCGGGCGGGCGCTCGCGGTCTCCGTCCCGGAGGCGGCGCTGCCAGAGCCATGGCGGCGGAGGCTAAAGGCGATGCGCGACGACGTCGCCACGGCGTGGATGTCGGCGCCGGCGCCGGCCATTGTCGTGACCATCGCGTCGAAACTGCGCCAACTCGCCTGGTCGGCCGGTGTCCATGGCGTTGCGCCCGCGATCGACGAAGCCGCGCTGACGGTCTGGATCGCCGATCTCAAGAAGCGCGAATGCCGGCCGGCGACCCTGCTCGCTTCGCTCGCGGCGCTGGAGACCTTCGCGCGCTACACCGACAAGGACGCTGCGATCCTGCCGACGCTGCAGCGGCTTGTCCGCCTGTGGGAGGGCAGGACGAAGAAAACCAGCAAACTGAAAGAAGCCAAGATCGCCGGGCTGCCCGACAACGCGAAGATCATGCACATCGCGCAGACGCTGCTCGACAGGGCGCCGCAGGCCAGGCACGCCCGCAGCGCCCAGCACCGGCGCAACGCGGCGGCGGCGCTTGCGATCTTTCTGCTGATCCCGGTGCGACTGAAGGACACGGCGTGGCGCTTCGGAGACACGCTGTTCTGGGACGGCGCGCGGTACGAAATCGATCTCGTGATATCGAAGTCGGGATCGGACGGACGGCGCTACCGCACCCCCATCGACCCATGGCTGACGCCGTTCATCGACGCGCTGGCGCTGCACGGGAGCGACCCCGTTCACGTCGACGCCCTGCGCGCCGACTGCATCGCAGAACGCAGGGCGCTGTTCATCGATCACAACGGCGCCGAGTGCACCTACGGCTACGTCTCGCGATGCTGGAGCCGCTATCTCGGCACGGGCGTGCACATCGCGCGCAGCCGGATGCACGATCTGCTCGGCCTGTCCGGCGACGCCGGCGTGCGCCAGGCGATGCTCATGTGCGGACATGTCTCCGACGGCATCGCGCAGGAGTACCAGACCCGCGCTACCATCACGAATGCGATCGCGCGGGCGCAGAAGTGGCTCGCGGACGAGATCGACGACGCGACGCTCGACGCCTTTCCGCCGGTGGTGTTCTAACCGCCGCCCGACGGCGCGCCGAACGGCACGGGTTCGTTTGCAACGATCCACCCTGCTGTCCTTGGCGAAGCCGACGGCGCGATGAACAGACCGAAAGCTGACAGGAAAGCGGCAGGGGAAGCGGGAGGATCGACCAACGATTGTTCTGCGCCCCGCGCCTGCGCCGACCCGGCCTTGCGAGGCCGGCGCAGGAGCGGGGCGACCAATATAAAAGAAGGAAAAAAGGAAAAGGGCGCGAGCGACACAGAGACCATCAGCGCGGCTGAAGCCGCCCTCGATCCGCCTCAACCGGCAGATCCCTTGACCACGCAAATCAATGCCCGGTCGCTTTTTGGGAGCTCCCGATGTCTTTCTCCAGACCAGTTTCTTTCTGTTCCGATCAGCGTCACAGCGCGCTGTGCGCCGATCTCGGCGCGCGCCGTCGCGCGCTGCAAGTCAACGTCGGTATCATCGCGCGTCAGCACGGCGACGCGATCGCGATCCTTGTCCGCCGCTATGGCGATAAAAGGGGTCGCGCGTCGGCCGCGCGGTTTGTGGCGGCGGGCGTCGAGGGCGCACCCTGGTCGCCTTCCATCGCACGCGATCTGGGCGCACTCATCTGTGGACTTGCCGCCTCCGCCCCGCGCAAAGCCCCCGCACGCGATCTCACGCGTCTGGACTGGATGCTCGATCGTCTATGCGAGATCGAAGCTCAGGGCGACAAGGTCGCGGCGCTCACGCAGGCGATCGACGCGTTGTCGCCAACGAAGATGGGCGCGCTGACCTTGCGCCAGAAGCGGGACGGACAGCCCCTGCGCGGCGCGCGGCGCCACTGACTGCGCTGACACCACCGCGGGCCGCACATGTTGCGGCCCGCGATCGCGCCAGGCTGACGCGCAGATCGTCGCTGGCGCCTTTGACCCCCACACTGTTCACCCGGGTCAGGAGGCTTTTCCATGTCACCCGCCACGAAAGCTCATCTCAACGCAAGCGTCGACGCGCTCGCGCACACCCACGGCCCCGACCTCCTCGCGCGGCTCGCCGCGAACTTCCACACCGCCGACGCCGGTCGAAGGATGGCCCACACCACGCTCGCGGCGTGGTTCGGGGATCTTCGCAAACCCCGCCGCCGTGCGGCGGCGCTGCAGCCTGAGCGTCTCGCCGCCGCCCTGCGGAGTCTGCTCATCGCTACGATCGGTCAAGTGCGCGTTTCCGGTGACTCCAGAAATCCGGGCGCATTCCAAGCCAGCATGACGCTGCAACCCGACGCCGTACTTGCGCTCGGTGTTGCGATCGAGATTGCGGACACGCTCGACAAATACCGCACTGGTCAGGTTGTCGCCGATTTCGAGGCCTATCGGGACAACCTCATGGCTGTGGCTTTCCGGCTCGGCCGCCAGGCGGCCCGTGACGCCCTCAGCTGACAGAGGGGCCAGACGTCCGGCCATGGGCGCGTGACCACACGCGCCCATGGCGCTGCCTGCCGACGGCGCGACCCACGGTTCCAGGCGAGTCAGGGCGGCGTCAAGGCGGGCTTGCATCGCTGTCTGGGCCGTCCGCCGTTGACAGCTTCTGCCGCAAGTGCCTGCGTCGGATGATGTTCAAAAGTCCCATGTGGATCGGCGCACGAGCGGCGTAAGCGGCGGCGATGCTCGGCTCGATGTCGAGTTGCTCGCATAGATGGGCGACGATTCTCCCCGGAACGGGCTCCCCGGGGCGGATCGCCCGGCCGGGATAGCGCAGCGCGCACAGTTGCAGCGCAAAGCCGAACCGGTTGTGCGGACGCCGCCGCCGCGCGACGTGGGCCAGCTCCTCGGCGGTCAGCGTGTAATGGCGGACGACATCCGCCTCCCCGTCTGGCAGCGCGAGCAGGGCGTCGAGCCGCGCCCGGTCGATGGTGGCGCGACGCGGCATGGCCATATCCGTCCCAGTTGAAGCACTGTCCAATTACGCCGGGCGTCGGCATGATGACAGAACGACTTGCGGGTCATCCGACGGG
>Ga0210024_1003050_pt1 | contig 14098 bp, 10 predicted proteins | sample CryGeymeta201525_FD_183988 | JGI IMG/M metagenome (GOLD analysis project Ga0210024, IMG submission 183988) | Groundwater microbial communities from Crystal Geyser aquifers in Utah, USA - Crystal Geyser metaG 2015-25 (SPAdes) (version 2) | ecosystem: Environmental > Aquatic > Deep subsurface >... | reverse complement strand
GGGAGTTACTGGTTTTTCTTATTTACTAGATCAAACCGAAAACACTACGCCACCAACAAAAGTCACTTCAGCCGACACTTCAATTTCTTATCCCGACAAAGCAATCGGAACCTATTATTTCCATATCCGGGCGATTAACGCTGACGGCTGGGGCGGCACGACGCACTTCAAAATCAACATCAAAGCGCCTGATGCTAAAATTGACGAAACGCTGGCAAAACCCTCGGAGATTAAAATTGAAAAAATGGCTAATTTTGTCAATGATGTCAAAGAGGGCACGGTTTCTGGCGTCAAGATCTCCGGCAAAACCGAGATCGGATACACGGCAAAGATCACCTTGACGCCGGCGCCGGCGCTGCCAGAGGGCAAAAAACTTGAAGCCGTGGCTGACAATGACGGCAAATTCGCTCTGGAGATTGATTGGCTGATTCCGGCCGGACACTACAAAATAACTGTCCAGGGGCAAAAGGAGTTGAAATTGACACCAATAAGCGATGAGATAATTTTTGAGATCAGCCAGGCGAAAGGCGGAGCAATAAATATTTTAACCTCCGATGATATTTACGCCCCGGCAAATATTATCGCCGATGTTACCCAAAACAAGTGGCTTTTGATCACCGACATAGTCGGTGGGGTCTTGATTATCGGACTGGTAGTTCTCTGGATAATTATCCGTCGAAGAAGAAAAAACACCGCCAAATAGTCCTCTTTTGTGCGATCAATTAACCATATCAGGTCGTGATATTTTTTCGTTGCGATTTGCAAACAACAATCTCGCCAGCATTATAAAAGAAAAAATGAATAAGACAATAAATAACAATGAAAGATAAATCGAATATTTAGGATTGCCGGCATAGACGGCAAAATAAAGTTTCTGGTAATTGGCCAAAGTTAATTTGTGATAGCTAAAATCCGGCGCGATTTTATTTGCCCAATCGGTCTGAATTGCCCAGGCCTTGCCGCTGATAAAATAATCCCTGACAAGATATAAGACGCTGAAAAAATTGGCAACAAAACCAACCACAATTAACGACGACAAAAAATATTTCCTCGGCTTCTCCGGCCAATTTTTCAAAGACAATATTATCATTACTGACAGCGGAATCAGAAGCGGAAACAGGTGCCGGCCTTGAGGAGAAAAATCAGTCAGGTTTTTATTAATAAAAATCGAAAAATCAAGAAGAATAATAAAAATCGAAAAAAGAAACAATAGCAAATCGCGGCGATTTTTTTTGATTATGAACCGGAGACCGACCAAAACTATAACGATCAAGGCAATGTAGAAAGCGTAGTAGAAAAAAAGTGGCAATAAAATCTTCAGGGCGCCGAAGTAAGCATAAAAACCGGAGAAAATCGAGCGACTGGCCTCCATAAAATTGAATATAGTGAAGAAGTTGACTCCGGCTTTTGCCGGCGTAATAAACCAATCAGGCGAAGTGTTTCTGATCATTGCTGAAATATGATTGATGATAATCGGATCATGATAAAGTTTGATGTTGCGAACCCACCACCAATAATTTAAGGCAAAAATCGGCAGGCCGATCAGAACAATGTTTATTATTTTTTGCCGAACTGGGGCAGCTGCGCGGAGTAATTGCCAAAGCGCAATTACTCCCAAATAGCAAACGACGATTAGATAATTTGCTTTGCAAAGTGCCAGAAACCCGAGTGAAATGCCGAAAAATAAATAATCTAGCGGCTTGGCATACAAAAATATCAACGACAAAAAGTATAAACTTAAAGCGCTTAAAAATAAAGCAATCGGTTCAATATTGACATAAGCCGAGGTAAAAATGAGTTGCGGAATGAGAGAAATAAACAGCGAAACACCGAGGGCGGAAAAAAACTTTCGGCGATTGAAGTTAAACAAAGCCAAGAATAAAAAAACGGAAAATAGCCCGATAAACAAGCCGCTGATTAATCTTAGCGGCAAAACGACTGTTTTACCTCCAGAATCGGTTTTGCCTTGGGCAAATGGGACAAACGGCAAGTATGAGAGCGGCGAGTTATAAGCCATCGAGTAATAAACACCGCCGTAGAGACCGGTTTTGAAGAAAAAGGTTTTAAAAATATCTTTTTCCCGGTCAAAAACTGGAATTCGCCGGTTGTTTTTCAAAAAATAGATCATTTGAATATGCTGCCCCTCATCAGGCGCTTCCGAACCGACCGGCACAATCGCCTGCCAAACGTATGAAAACGAAAAAATTAAGACAAACAAAAACATCGCAGCCAAATTCCGCTTCGAGTTTCTTTTTCTATTTATCATTTTAGTTGAATAACACTTGAAAATAAGCTACGATAGCTACGGAATTATTATATGCCAGAAATGATTAAAAGTAAAAAAAGAGTCGGATTGATTTCTTCCGATAAGGTTGGTCCAAAAATGGCTGGACCGGGGATTCGCTATTTAGAGTTAGCACGTGCGCTGGTCAAATTTTTCGACGTTACTCTTTTTGTGCCGTATTCTACTGACTTGGTGGAAAAAAATATCAAAATTATTCCCTTTGACCCTCGGCCATCCAGCTTCGATTTGATGAAAAAAGTTGTCAATCTTGATGTTGTTATTGCCCAAAGTCTTTACCCGCCGCTTCTTTATAAACTGAAAAAAAGGGGCATCAAATTTATCGCCGATCTCTACGATCCGCTATTAATAGAAGTACTTGAGTGCACAAAAGATGATAACTATCGTTGGCGGCAATCGATCTTTGATTTCATTTTTTGCTCGCTAGTTTTGGAGATATCAGCTGCCAATCACATCCTCTGCGCCAGCGAACGGCAAAAAGATTACTATGTAGGCGTACTTTCGGGTAGAAAAATTCTTACGCCAAAATTTCACGACGCCTCGCCGAATCTGGAGAACTTTATCACTCTTGCTCCTTTCGGGCTTGACCATAAGCCGCCGAAAGCCAAAAATCCCGAGGCAATTTTTCAAAAATTTCCCCAGATTAAAAAGGGAGACAAGATTCTTTACTGGGGCGGTGGCATCTGGAACTGGTTCGACCCTCTTTCTGTCATCAAGGCAGTTGAAATAATCTCATTGAGGCGCAAGGATGTTAAACTCTTTTTTTTAGGTACAAAGCACCCGAATTCGTTGATTAAAAAAATGAAAACCGCTAATGAGGCGGTTCACTACGCCAAAGACAAAGGACTCTTGGATAAATTCGTCTTTTTCAACTTTGACTGGACTCCCTATGAAGAAAGGGCTGATTATTTGATGCAGGCAGCAATTGGTGTATCAACTCATTTTGATAACACTGAAACCCGATTTTCCTTCCGAACAAGAATTCTTGATTATCTCTGGGCAGAGCTGCCGATGATTTTAACTCGCGGTGACGCTTTCGCCGAGCTCTGCGAAGAAAAAAATCTTGGCCGTGTGGTTGATTTTGAAAATCCAAAGCAAATTGCCGCCGCCGCCGAGGCGATTATTGACAATCCGACACTAACAGCAACAATTAAAAAAAATATCAAAGAAGTGAAAAAGGATTTTTATTGGACGACGATCGCCGGACAAATCGCCGCGGTTATCAAAGATGAGCGCTGGATCGAGCGGCGAATTTTCCTGCCGCGATTTCTTGGCTTGGCTTTCAATTTCTACCTCGCCGGCCTCTTAAAGAAACTATCGAAATAGTAATTATAAATTTGTAACGTGGAAAAAGAATCAAATGTAATTGCCTCAAACGTGCTGACGCAAATAATCGGCAGAGTGATAGTTCTGGCGCTATCTTTGATTTCCATCAAGCTAGTTACTAATTACCTCGGTCCTGGAGGCACAGGATATTACAACACCGTCATCACGTACCTAAGCTTTTTCATCACTATCGCTGATTTTGGCCTTTTTTCGGTCGGCGTCCGCGAGATCTCCAAAAATCCAGCAAAAACTAGGGAGATTCTCGGCAATATTTTTACTGTCAGAATTATCTCGGCAATACTCGCCGTTGCTATTGCCTATCTGATCGTCGCTTTCACCGACTACCCGCCGGAAATCAAAAGAGGCGTACTGGTGGCAGCTGTATTCCCAATCTTCAATCTGGCCGCCAGTATCTATGACATGTATTTCCAGTATCGCTTGGAGATGAAAAAGGCAGCAATTGCTGAAGTGATTTCCAGAGTTATTTCAGTCGCGGCAGTTTATTTCGCAATTATTTTTAACCTCGGATTTTATTTTGTTCTTGCCTCTGTCTCAATTGGCGCCGCCGTTAATTTCCTGATTAAATACTTTTATGCCGCCAATCGAGTCAGGATTAGGCTTCTATATGAGCCACAAATTATTCGCTGGATTTTGCAACTCAGCGTTCCTCTGGGTATCGTTTTCATTGTCAACAATTTCTATTTTAAAGTTGACACTCTGATTCTCTTTTACTTCAAAGGTGCGGATCAGGTCGGAATTTATTCCGTTGCCTACAAAGTCTTGGAAACCACGGTTTTCGCCGCTGCCTTTCTCGCCTATTCTCTAAAACCGCTTCTCTCTGTTTCGGTCGAAAAAGACAAGGAAAAAGCTAGCCGGGCAATTACAAAAGGGCTGACATTTTTGTTTTTTATGTCGCTCTCCATTGCTATCGTCAGTATCCCATTTTCAAAAGAAATCATTGTCTTTCTCAGCAATAGCTCATTCATTGGCGGCGCCCCGGTTCTTATTATCCTCTCAATTGCCAGTATTTTTATTTATTTGAATATTCTTTTTGGCGAGATTATGATCGCTAAAGATATGCGAAAATATCTGATCTGGATTTCAGTTATCGTTCTGTCTTTCAATATCGCCACTAATATCATCTTTATCCCGAAATATTCTTATCTGGCCGCGGCATCAACAACACTGGCTTCGGAAGTTTTGCTTCTAATTCTCGGTTATACGTTTGTCAGTCGGGAGCTCCCGGTGCGGATGGATTTTTTTCGCGCTGCTAAACTTCTATCCTCAGCATTCCTGGCAATTATTCTTGCTCTATTGCTAAAAGCAATCGGCTTGTATTTTGTAATCAGCATCCTGCTTAGCCTTGGATTCTACCTTCTCTCCGCCTATGCTCTTGATGCTGTGCCGAAAAATATGGTTAACGATTATCTAATCTCAATCAAAAACAAATGGGCAAAATGAGCACCAAAATTTCTAAAGTTCGCGAAATCCCTCGAAGTCCCGCGAAGCCTATGGGCGAAGTTGGGCGGAGTGGGATAGAATTATCAATCATTATTGTTGATTACAAAAGCACGGATTTTGTCATCAAGCTGATCTCTGATCTCTCTAAACACCTCCTGACTGTTCGATTTGAAGTAATAGTTGTCGACAATGATTCTAAGAGTAGCGCAGCGGGAAAAATCAAGAAAGCTCACCACAACTTGAAGAATTTGAAAATTATTAAGGCGGAAAAAAATCTCGGTTTTGGCGCCGGCAATAACCTGGGAGTAAAGGAAGCATCAGGTGAATATCTCTTGTTCTTGAACCCTGATGTAAAAGTCGTTGACGATTCTATCGTGAAAATGCTTGATTTTCTGGTAAAACACGCCGAAATCGGCGCCTTGACTTGTCTTTTGTATCAACCCGCCGGCGCCGAACCCGCCTGTCGGACGGACAGGGCTTCGGCAGGCAGGCGTGACGCCAAAAACTTCCAGCGGCATTTTTTCGGCCGATTCCAAACTCTTTTGACTGTGCTTTTACGCCGCCAAGCTGGGAAGATACCAATTATTCACGATGAATTTTTCTATTGCGACATGGTCACTGGCGCCGTGATGATGATTAAGTCCGAGATTTTTCAGCGGCTCGGCGGATTTGATGAGAATTTCTTTATGTATATTGAGGATGAAGATCTCTGCCGAAGATTGGTAAAAGCCGATTACAAAAACGCGGTATTAACTTCCGCCCGCTTAATTCACTACGAAGGCCAAAGTTCAACATCACTAGAGAAGAAAAAATACTACTATAAAAGCCAGGATTATTACTGGCAAAAACACTATGGTAATTTCCAGACTGCAATTATGAAAGCCCTGCGTTATCCATATATTCTCTGGCAAAAAATGAAATAGCGGAATGCAGTCTCCTCTTATAAAGTATCAAGCTTCGGGCTTGATTTTTTTATTCATTTTGCTATGATCTAGCCACTCAGGCGACTATCACCCGATAGGAGGGAGCAGCATGCAAGAAGACCAAGTCGCTAGTAACGGCTGCTTCATCCTCGTCAGGATGAGCAGGGATGGCCGCTACTACCAAACAGATTTGCACCTACCAGACAACCTAAGTACCAGAACCCGGAGCACTCTTTCCCGGCAGGCTGCTTGGATTGAGGTCAGGCGCAACGAGGGTCAGCTGACGGTCAGCAAGTGCGAACGCCCTCAGAACTGGCAAGGGCACACTCAAACCGTGTTCCGGCTTACTGCCGAGGAGCACCTAAGAATCAAGGGCAAACTCCTCCGACCGCAACTTGTCAAGTCAGGTGCGTACAGACAGAATGCCTGGCTATGCGCCGGTGAGGGGTATGACCAAGACTGGCGTCGGATCTGCGAACTCCTCGGTTATGACTGGCAAAAGGTTGATCGAGAAACTCTTCGGGCAAAGCTCATTGACCTGGCCAAGGGCGATACAAGCAAGTGCCGACATTACGGCGGGCCGACAGAACCAGACAGGGTGATGTTCGGCCGCCAGTGGCTAGAGCAGATCGGAATCGCCCTGTATCGGAAGAGGGAGAAGAAAAAAGGCAAAAGACCTAGGCCTTCGCACCCGGCGGAGGTCTCTTTTATTTAGAATAGACAAATAATATTTAATCCTCCGGTCCATAATCCGTTCTGGGTTCGCCGGCCGGGCGTTTTGCTAAATCACGAAAGCGCATCTGCTCGGCGTTGAAAAAGAGTTCGACATTGCCGATCGGGCCGTTGCGATGTTTGCGAATTAAAATTTCAGTAACCCCCTTCTTCTCGGTTTTGTCGTCATAATAATCTTCGCGATAAATAAAGGCTACAATGTCTGAGTCCTGTTCGATTGATCCCGAGTCGCGCAAATCCGAGAGTTGCGGCCGTTTATCCGGCCGGTGTTCAACTGCACGGGACAGCTGCGACATTGCCACTACCGGGACATTAAGCTCTCTAGCCAAATTTTTCAGCGATCGGGAAATTTCCGAAATTTCCTGCACTCGATTGATGTCGCCTGAAGATTTTCGGCCCTCAATCAGCTGGAGATAATCAACAAAAACTATCCCCAGATTCTCCTCGAGTTGTAAGCGCCGGGCTTTGGCCCGAATTTCCATTACCGTTATCCCCGGTGAATCATCAATGAAAAACGGCGCTTCGGACAAAGTGCCCATGGCGTAGCCGATCTTTGGAAAATCTTCATCCGAGAGATTTCCGGTGCGCAATTTCCAAGAATCAACGCCGGCTTGAGAGGAGATCAGACGATCAACCAGTTGCTCTTTGCTCATTTCCAGCGAGAAGAATGCGACCGGGATTTTTCCTTCAACTGAAACATGCTCGGCAATATTTAGCGCCAGCGAGGTCTTGCCCATCGACGGCCGGGCAGCAATAATGACCAAATCTGACTTCTGCAAACCAGCCAATTTCGCATCCAGATCGCGAAAACCAGTCGACACTCCTCGAAGCACGCCTTTTTCCTTATGAATTTTATCAATTCGGTCAAAGGCTTCAGTTAGGACATCCTTTATCGGGATGAATTTCTGGCGGAAAAATCGCTGAGAAACAGCAAAGAGTGATTGTTCAGCCTTATCAAGAACTGCTGACACCTCCTCCTCTTCAGCAAAACCAAGATCAGAAATAGTAACCGCAGAAGTAATCAGACGGCGCAAAATCGCTTTGTCGCGGACGATATTCGCCCAATGGACAACATTAGCTGCTGAAGGGGTAGCATTAACTAAAGAGACGATATAACTTGAGCCGCCAACATTTTCGAGCTCTTTTTCTTTCTCTAATTGATCAGTTAGAGTAACCATATCAACTGGCGTTCGCTTTTCGAAAAGAGTTAAAATCGCCCGAAAGATTGTCGCGTTGCGCTGATCATAAAAATCCTCTGGTGAGAGAATCTCAACCACAGAGAGCATCGATTCCTTATCTAGAAGCACCGCGCCGATGACTGAACTTTCAGCCTCAAGATTTTGCGGCGGCAGCTTGCCCCCAACTGCGAGATTCTTGTTGTCTTTTTTCTTGCGATTAGCCATAATTTCAACTTAAAACTTAAAACGCAAAACTCAAAACTGAAACTAAAAACTTTTAAACTAATATTTTTGATTTTGAAGTTTAAGTTTTGATTTTCGACTTTTGAGTTTGTTACTCCGTTTCAAATATCTCCTTTGCGGCTGCTTCTAAATCTTTTCCATGTTCTTTGGTTTTCCCGTCTCGCACGGCGTGAGCCGAGGCGGATATGTTTTTCAGTTCTTTAGTTTTTTTATCTACTATCCTACAGACTACTCTTAGCTTTTTCCCCAACACCTCCTGCAAAACTTCCTCAATAATTTGGCAATTTTTAGCTTCGGAGATTTTATCATGATGAAATCTAAATCGGACACTTAAAATAAAATCATCGCCAATGGTCCCATCTGGATAAGCATCTCGGAGCAGTGCATGGAGTGAATGGTTATGCGGTTTAATCTTGTCAATGATCTCTTTCCAAAGTTTATCATCAACTGATTCCATTGCACTTTTACTTGATTGCTCGACCGCTACTCCTGGATCCTCTTTTGAGATTTCTTTTTTTATCTCCGGTTTTGAATTTGCTTCGGGTCTCGAATTTGATTTTGTTTGTTTAGAATTTAGAATTTCGGATTTAGAATTTTCGACGAGAGCACAGCTCTCGACTACTGCCATCTCAACAGGCAACGAACGGATCGAGGTCTCTTTAACTAGCTGACTGGCAGAGATCAGGACGCCGAGGATTTTGTTGATTGCTTCGGCATCAAATTTGTGAGCTAAACTTTTAAGTTTAGACATTCGTTCAGCTGTCACCTCAAAAGTAGTCTCGGGGGCAGCAATTTTTGTCAGTAACAGCTGCCGAAAAGCTTCCACCAACTCTTTGATGATCTGATTGCTTTCGACTCCTTGGGCTATTAGTTCTCCGATAACGCTGATAGCCTCCTTTGAATTACCAGCGGCAATAAGTTCAGCGATGTGCAAAATTTCTTCACTTTTGGCTAACCCCAGAACAGTTCTAACATCGGCTAGAGCAATGTCGGGAGTCAGCGAGGCTATCTGTTCAAGCAAAGAAATTGCATCTCGATGGCTACCTTCGGCGGCAACAGCAACAGCCTCAAGCGCTTCAGGAGCAGCTTTTAACCCTTCACTTTTAACGACCATTTTTAGATTTTTGACAATATCATCTTTGGAAATGCGGTGGAAATCAAAGCGTTGAACCCGAGAAAGAATGGTCGCTGGTATTTTGTGGGCTTCAGTTGTTGCCATAATAAAAATTGCATGAGCGGGTGGCTCTTCAAGAGTTTTTAAAAGTGCGTTAAAGGCCGGCAAAGTCAACATGTGAACTTCATCAATAATATAAACCTTGTATCTGCCAGAGATAGGAGCAAATTTAACTCTTTCCCGCAACTCTCTAATCTCATCAATTCCTCGATTAGAGGCAGCGTCGATTTCAATGATATCAAGATTTTTGCCTAACTTTATCTCTTTACAGAAATTGCACTCATCACACGGCTCACCACTACCAGCCTTATTTAGCTCCTCTCGCTTCTGGCAATTAATCGCCTTAGCCAAAAGCCGTGCAACTGTAGTTTTGCCAATTCCTCGTGGACCAGCAAAAAGATAGCCGTGGGCAACTTTATTATCGGAAATTGCGGTCAAAAGGGTATCACGGACATGATTCTCACCAATGACTGCGGCAAATTTTTGCGGACGATATTTGCGATAGAAACTCATAAGTTGTAATTCTATCACTGACTTTATCACATTGACTTTTCACTGACTGACGGTATTTAGTCAGTACCCGGTCAGTGTAGTCGAGTCAGTATTGGAACTTCCTTTTAGAAATTGATTGCAACTCTTATTATAGCCAATTATTGCCAAGGATCATTATTTTGACCTCTTCGGAAGAAGCACCGAGATAAATTTAATCTGCCAGACTCACAACTTCGAAGCAACCATCTTTACCATCCCCAATTTATCAACATCTTTTTCACAATGACTGTGATAAAATGTTAGATAGGATGGATAAAGAGGATTATGCTGCACAACTTGCCAGAGAGATGAGAAGCCAGGGCATTAAATTCACTTGCGACGATGCCACAAAATTTATTGCGGCTTTAACCGCAACTATGACCGAGGGTCTGGCAAGAGATCGAAAATTAACGATCTCTAACTTCGGAACTTTTTTGGTCGCCAAATACGGCGCAAAAATCATTCGCAGCCCCAGGGGCGATAAAAAGAAATTTTTTATGCCGCCAACTGATGTTATTAAATGGAAACCGAGTCTGAAAATCCGTAGTCGGGCAGGGTCAACCGCTATTACTGACGACGAATATGAGAAACTCAAAGGCCATCCCCAGCCAGAACCAGAGGAAATTATTCCTGTGCCACAACCAGAAGAGTTAGGAGCCAAGCGAAGAAATCCCTTTGAAGTCCAAATAAACATTGTCTCAGCTAGAAATACCACCTATTTTACTGACGAACGATCACCTCTTTCACGTTTGACAAAAGCACTCCTTCAGGAAATGATTACTCTTGGAGCCGAGAAAATGGAAATTCGGCCAGAGAAAGAGATAAGCCGTCTGATCTACCTAGCGCAAAATCAGCCGTTAGCGAGCCGAAACATCCCCAAAATTTCACACCAGGTGATAATTGAGAAAATAAAATCGCTGTCCATCCCAGAACCCGACTTGCTGCCCGATGAAAAAATCATTTCGCTTTCAGAGAGTGAGAAAATTAAAATCTATTCAATGCTGACCCCCTTGGGTGAACTAATGGTTCTGGAGCGAGTTTAACCACACGGATCTTGTACACTGATAAAACAATGAATTACGAAATCGCGAGCCCTTCAAAATTTCGACGACCTGCCTGCCGGCAGGCAGGTCGCAAGCGCTTTCCCTTTCGCCGAAGGCGGAAAGGAGAAAAGAGCGCCTAGAAATTTTGCAAGGGCGAGCAAAATAATCGAATAGTTATTTCGCAGTTGAAATAAAGCTGATAAAATTATCTTGGAGGGATCTTGAGACGAAAACACGAAGGCAAAAAAAGGGAAAAAGGTACGGCTTTGCTAGTAGCAATACTACTCTGCGCCATTATCGGCTCTGCAGCACTGGGGATTAATGCTATTGCTCTTAGACAAATTAACATTTCAGAGACTTATAGTAATGGTCTAGTTGCATATTATACTGCTGAATCAGGGCTTGAGGAAGGACTTCTGCGTTACCGCTTCAATAAAAATATCCAAATCCCAACTGATAATACCACTCCGGGAGTTCCAGCAAACGTTTTCCGTAACTTTCTCGACCTCACTCCAATGCGAACAAACAAAGAGGACACCGGCGTGCCGCTGGGATATACTCTAGTGAGCAGACAGCAGGTCTATGATTTGCGAGTTTATAATAGAGCGAACTTTTACGGCGAAGATCTCCACTCGCCCCTGGGCGTCCTTGATGCCCAAGACCTGGCTGATCCAAATTACGGATCTACTAATTCTTTTGACAAAATTGTAAAAGATGAGGAGAAAGATTTTGCTATTGCCTATCCCTCTGATCAAATAAAAAATCGTATTTATCTCTTCTGGCGCTGGACAGCGTCCTGCGCTTCGGCGCGAGCTCTTGAAGTTAAATTAAAAATTGACCAGGAGCAATTAACACCGACCACCCAAGATGAATACACCGCACTTTTTAAAGACCCTTCCTGCAGCGGCAGCATCGCAAATGCTGATACGCCCATCCAAATTACTAATGGAGTTTATGCACCAGTTGCGCCGCCAAGTGATTTAAAAACTAAGATGAATATCAGCGCCCTCAAGATCAAAAGCATGAGCTTAAAGCCGATTGGCGGGAGCGGAAATGCTGACCTTGTTTTCGGTTTTGCCCAGGGAGAGAGTACCAATGTCAACAATCCGGCTTTGGTTTTTGCTCCAACTACAAATATCAATTCTATCGGCTATTTTGCTGGCGCTACGCGAGAGATCGATGCCCATATTGACCGCCAGAGTGGTAGTATTCTAGATCTATTTAACTATGTGATTTACAAAGGCGGCCGTTAAATCAAATCCTAAATCCGAATATCGAAATCCTAAACAATTTCAAATGACCTAAATCCTAAACTCAAAATAGTTTTGAATTTTGAACATTAGAATTTTGAATTTGTTTAGAGTTTAGAATTTAGTGCTTAGGATTTGTTAATGGTGATACTAGTTTCGCTGGTATTATTCGAGGTATCAAAGGCTTTGGCTCTCATAATATAAGTGCCCGGGCCAACATTGTTCCAGGACCAAATGCGCTCCATCAAGCCGTCATTTTCGGTTGCGACTAAATAATCATTAATATAGAGCTCGATTTTTTGCACCGCCACATTATCCAAGGCGGTGACTTTGATGTAAAGATCGCCAGAGGTCCAGGAATATGGATTTCCCTCCGGCTTGACGATATTGACCGAGGGATTTTCTGAATCGCCGCCGGTATTGCTAATTGTTACTGAAATTGATGATTCGGCACTCTGACCGGCAGTATCAAATGCTTTGGCTTTCAAAGTATGACCACCATTGCCGTAGCTTGTAGTGTTTAGTGTTGTGCTATATGGTACGCTTGTATCTTCGACGACTGAGGTGCTATCAATATAAAATTCGACTTTGGAAACGCCGTTGTCGTCGGAAGCCGTGGCAGCGAAATTCACTGATCCGGACAGAGTCGCACCATTTGCTGGTTCGCTAACAGAAACCGCTGGCGGATTATCACCGGCTGGCGGCGCGCCTGGACCGTTTGGTTCATTGATCAACCAAGTTCGAGTGCCAGCCGACGGATAGCCGTAGGTGCCAGCCATCGCATGATAACCGTAGCCGGAGTAAAGATATGAGTAATCTTCAGCGATAATTTCACAATCGCAGTTGCTCCAACCGAGCGAATAATCCGGCGCCGTGGTCGCTTTTGACAGCGGGCGAACGTCATAATAACTATCTGGAAATCGGACGCCAACGCCTAGATCCCAGACTACCCATTTATAATACAAGGTGTAATGATGGCCGTATTCATGAGACAAGATCAATTTCATATAATCAGTAAAATATGGATTGCCTTCGTAATAATAGGAATTCAAAGTGATGTAACCCCAAGCTGAAGTAATATCTCCATTGGGTTGTTGATCATACGAAGCGGAATAGAGCCCAGCCCAGCCAGTGTCACCAGCGTTTTCTAAAATGACGGCGTAAAGTGAAGAAACCTCGCCGGCATGGAGCAAAGCACTGCTTAAATAATTTTTTAATTCGTCGCCAAGGCCAGGGTGGCCGCCGGTTTCATCAATGTAGTCAATACCGGCAATCGAACCAGATGGGCCGGCTGTCTGCGCTTTACCCAAGTCACCCGGATTACTGCTGCCTTCAAAAACTGATACTGTTTGTGAGCCATCAGGATTAGTTTTTGCGCTGCCGGACATATTGCCGGAAGCTTTATGTTTCGGCGGATTTTTAGCAATCTCTTTTTTCGCTTCCTCAGGCGGCGGAGTGCTGGCTGGCGTCTCGGTTTTTTGTTGTCCGTCAGAGGGCGCTACTGCCCGATGCTTGCTGGCATAAATAATTGCAATAGCTGCAATGAGCACAATTAAAATCACTGCCACAATTAGTATCAGTTTGTGGTGTTTGTGAAAGAAAGCTTTGAAATTAAATTTCATACTAATTTTATTTTAGCGCCATTTTTAGAAATAAACAAATAAAATCGCCGACAGCAATCTTATTATTTCATTTTCGAAATTATCTTGGTAGCCCCGGCGGGAATCGAACCCGCGATCTTCTGGATGAGAACCAGATATCCTAGGCCGCTAGACGACGAGGCCATGGTTCCGAGGCTAGGATTCGAACCTAGATTAATGGAGCCAGAATCCATTGTGCTGCCATTACACCACCTCGGATTACTTTACAAATTTTAGCAGATTTGAGCATAAAACTCAATCACAATATTTAAAATTGTTGAAATAATATTATTTT
>Ga0210024_1003047_pt1 | contig 14115 bp, 15 predicted proteins | sample CryGeymeta201525_FD_183988 | JGI IMG/M metagenome (GOLD analysis project Ga0210024, IMG submission 183988) | Groundwater microbial communities from Crystal Geyser aquifers in Utah, USA - Crystal Geyser metaG 2015-25 (SPAdes) (version 2) | ecosystem: Environmental > Aquatic > Deep subsurface >... | reverse complement strand
CTCGTGCCGTGGTTGGACTCGCTATTTACAGACAATGAATTGCCACCGCCAGCATGCCACGCGTAATTTACACGCCTGCAGCCATACGCCCGGACCGATACCGTCCGGTGCCAGATTTGATGCACTTGCGTGAAATCATCATCGACTTTGGAAGCAACGGCTACATTGCCCGGTTCGGGCATGAAAAAGGTGGCGACATTTTTATAGTCCGCATCCAACACCAGTTGGAAGATGACCGGTTGGCATTGATCTTCTCCTGGTGTCCGCGCAAGAATTTGATCGTCGCAGTCAGGTGCCGGGTACCGCTGCTTATTGGGCAAAGAAAGAAGGGAAAATTCTTTATGACGCCGCAGCGTGAGGAAGCCAATCAACAGGCCGCGGAGAAAGCGCTAAAAGCAGTGATGTGTCTGCACGGTCTGGAGTTTCGCCGCACACATGATCTGGAAGCGCTGGCGGGCCTACTCAGAGACATTGATGTTGCACCGCCGGTAGATGAACTCGACCTTCGTTGCCTCACGCCCTACGCCGTTGAGTTTCGTTACGATGACGAGGCTATCCACCTGATATCTGGTGACGCTGCTGGCCGCGTCGTCGGATTGCTGCTTGCTTGGGCTGAAAGAGAGATTGCTGATCATCGGGCGTCACCCTAAATCGGCTCACCGGGCTCGTTCTGCGATGCCAGTCATGGGCTTTGTGGGAAAATTAATCGGAATCTGACCCCAATTATCCCTTTAATTCGAGCCTGGCCCCTTTATTCTCAGCTGGGTTTGGCGAAAGCATTGGCGCGCTGCCATGCGGTTGGCCTGGCGCTTGCATCGGTCACGACCAAACCGCTGTCGTCTTGCATCACAAAGGTTTCGCGCAGTTGCAGCAATTGCTGGTAAAAACTGTCAGCCACTGGCTTGACGGCCGCCTCGCTGCGCTGAAAGTAGTCGGCCGACACCAGCACGGCTACCGGCGTTTGACGGTTGGTGATAACCTGGGGTTGCTGCTGCGCTGCGGCAATCACGGCGGAAAGTTGCTGGCGCGTTTGAGCAATTGACATGGACATACTGATCCTTTGTGTACAACTTGGATGGTCATTATGGACATCAATAAATGTCACATCAAACACCGGCACATCGCTTGCTGCGTTTCTTCGCAGCTATGGTCATTAATTCGAGCCTGGCCCCTTTGATTCCTTTGATTCAATGTGAAGCGCAAAGACCTGAGCGGTGATTTTTATAGGAAAAATGGCCTCTAGCCCTTAACTAGTATGCGCAAGCAGCTCCTATTTTTGGGAGTTATTTCGGAACCTATAAAGGTTAAATCCGAAACTGGTCCCTTTGTTTTATTTCAAACCATTCGTTTTAACGGAACTAATCCTCTTTTGTTACTGGCCAAGCAACTGCGGCAATGTCAGGATTGCTCAACGACTGTTGCGCCCAGGCTGACCTTAGAGCTTCGCATTGTGTTGCGGACACGATCTTGCAGGCGCGTCTTAGCCATAACTGGGCTTCAATTGGCTGCTTGTTCATTGCCAGTGCTGCGGCAAGCTTGTGAAAGCCGCCCGTGCTCGGGGTGGTGCTATTGACCCTTCGCAACCAGTCCAGCTCTTGAGCTGTCATTTGACTGGGGGGCTCGAATCTGGCCAAGGCAATGAAATCACGCCACTGGGTCAGCAGCAGAACTTCTGGCGGCGTTCCTCGGGTGTGGTATTTGATACGTGCCCATTCAAAGCGAAGGGCTTGGTAGCTGGTTTCCACTCTTGAATAGTCACGAATCAGGAAACCCAGCAAAAGCGCTGACACCAACCAGATGCCCACATAACTCCAACGTCCGGTAGCAAGAATTGGACGCACCTGTAGCCGTACATGCAGTGCGCCCATCACCAATCCTGTCGGTAGCAAAAAATAAGCATGGTGCAAGGGCAGTTCCAGCATGGCATGGTTACCGACTACGAGTAAGAAAAGCATGAGCACGGCGTCTTCAGCACAACGCACGGCTCGAAGCCGCAGCCAGAACCACCGAATCAAATACAAGGAGACAAAGAGGCCGAACGGAATGCCACACCACAACACCAGGTCAAGGAAAAGGTTGTGTGAGTGTGAAAAAACAGTATGCAACGCGGGATGGTCAATTGACGCCGTCAACTGTGCCAGCACCACTTGATTCCAGCCATACCCCAGCCAAGGGCGCTGAAGCGCAGCATCCAGAAACAGCGCCCAGACCGCTGGCCGTTGTTCGCTTGAAATGCGAACGATATCGCCCACATCAGTGGACAAGGTCAGGCCCAGCAGATGGTTCAACCAACCAAGTGACATCACGCACAAAGTAAAGTACACGCCCAATCCCGTGACTACCCAGGGCCAGCGCCGATCAGGCCACAAACGTTGCCAGATCCAGCTCGCAGCAATCAACAAGACAACGGCCACCCAGGCGGTGCGCGATTGTGTTAATGCCAAGCCAAACAGCAGATAGGCAGAAATTAATAAAGAACTCCAAACGCCAAGTCGTTGGCGAATGACGCCCCAGGCGGCAGCCAGCAAACCCCAGAGAAGAAACGTACCCAAATTATTGGGTTGCCCAAAGTTGGCAAAGGGGCGGCCAAAACCATCCCCCATGGACCAGGTATCCAGCAGATCCAAGGTCAGCCACTGGTGCAATTGCAATCCAACCGCCAGCAAGGCGGCGATGCCGATCGCCGTAAATAACCCATCGGCCAACTGACTGGGGCTGGTTGACTCCCAACGGGCACCGGTTAACAAGGCAAGACAGAATCCAAGTAAATAAGCACCGCTGACCCAGGCCGTACCAGGTGACAGGATCAAGCCTAACCCGTATTGCACACCAGGGACACAAACCAGTATCACGGCCAGCGCAGTCATGCCATGCCAGACGACGTACCCTTTTGATCGGATGATGATGGCTGCAGACGCCAGCGTCAGCACTATCGCCGACCAAGCGTCCATGTGAAACGTGGACCAAGGCGGATAGTGGTTAGGTAGTAGCCATGCCACCGACAAAGCCATAGCCCAGCCCGCGAGCCAAAAGGAAGTCATTGGTTGTTTTGAAATCATTTGCACTGTAAGTGACGCAACGGCGTGAATGGAAACAAATGGGCAGTTCGCGTCTCAATGGGTAAGAGCCATAAAAAAGGGGCCCCAGTTGGGGCCCCTTTTATCAGGCTTTAATTGACTGAAGTTATTCAGAATTACTTGCAACTTGCAGGCAAATATTTGCTTGCGAGAGTTGCTGAAACGCTTGCGCTGTCAGAGGATGTTGCCGCGCGGCAAGCCCATACAACTTGGCCATTGGTTTGGTATGCGCCCTCAAATGCAACACCCGTATTGAGTAGTTTTGGCTCGCCGGTAGCAGTCCCGTTAGCGACAGCAACCACTACACCAGTCGCTCCTGCAGTGAGTTCTTTGTAACTTACGCCAGAAACGTATTTGGAAACTTGAGTGTCTATAGTCACGCTGGCAGTAGCCGGCATTGCGGAATTCACTTGAGCGGCCTCAGCTACAGACGTTTTGGCAGACGAACCTGCCAGAATCAGTTCAGATACCTTAGCCCTCACTGTGTAATCCTGATAAGCCGGCAAAGCCACCGCAGCCAAAATACCGATGATCGCCACGACGATCATCAACTCGATCAGGGTAAAACCCTTTTGCATAGAACGTTGCATAAGAAACTCCTTGAGGTTACGAAAAAAGAAACGAGACCCAACGCTATAAGCAGCTAGCGTGCCAGGTCTGAAAACGCACATTTCAAGGCATTTAACGGCCCAAACCGGCCTTTTTACGGTTCGCCAAGCCCTTGTCAGCGTTCAATATTGTCAGTTACACAAAGAAAGTGACAAAGTTGTCAGGTTTGTAGGGCGGCAACATGGGGTCGTCATGAGGGGTGTGATTTGTGAATCGGCAGTTGTGGCGCGTGCGGTAGTTCACGCGTTTGGTCAAAAAGGCTCTTTTCGTCGAAGGAGGTGTAGCAACGGGCTGCGCCTGACGTTTGCTGCGGATAGGGTCACAGCGCCGGCGCACTGTCTTGCAAACGCCCCTACGATTCTTGCAACCAGACCCGCCGCGCTTCAGGTGTGATAACAATCCGAGCCTGGCCCCTTTTAATTACAGATATCCCACCGGTACGGCGGTCACGCTTGGCGACAGGGGAATGTCGCGCTCTACCAGGCACAGCACGGCGCCGGGGCCAATTGTCTTGCCGAGCTTGTCGAGCACGGCAAACTGGCGTCTGGCGTTTTGCGAAGGAGATGCCGTTTTTTTGATCTCTACCGGGTACAAGGTGTCACCAGACGCGATGAGCAGGTCCACCTCCTGCTGGTCGGTGTCGCGGTAAAAGTACAGGGTGGCCTCCAGACCGTTGTGCCAATAGCTCTTGATGATCTCGCTGACCACCCAGGTCTCCAGCATCGCGCCCGACATGCTGCCCACCTCCAATGACGCGGCATCAGGCCATTTGGTCAAATAGGCGGCCAAGCCCGTATCCAGAAAATACAACTTGGGTGTTTTGACCATGCGCTTGGTCAAATTGGTGTGATACGGCTGCAGCAAGAACACCAGGCCCGAAGTCTCCAGCACCGACAGCCACGCTTTGGCGGTCTTGTTGTCAATGTCCACATCGCGTGCCAGATTGGCGTAATTGAGCAACTGCCCGGTTCTGGCCGCCACAGCCGCCAGAAAGCGGTTAAACGCCAGTTGGTCAGAAACCTTCAGCACGTCCTGCACGTCGCGCTGGATGTAGGTCTGGATGTATGAGCGGTAAAACAAATCCCGCGTTTTGGCGCCCTGTTCGATCAGCCGCGGGAACGACCCCAGCCAGATTTGCTGGAAAACCGCCATCAGCGGCTTGGGCGCATGGGCACTGGCGGCCCGGGCGGCGGTGATCCAGGGCGCAGTCGGCAAAAAAGGTTGCGACACCGCAGCACGCCCGTCGCGTTCGGCTTGGGACAGCCCAAGCAGATCCACGATGGCGACCCGTCCCGCCAAGCTTTCGGTCATGCCACGCATCAGTTCAAACTTTTGTGAGCCAGTCAGCCAGAACAGGCCGTTGCGCTTGTCCCGATCGACCATGATCTTGATGGCACTGAACAATTCTGGCGCGTATTGGATTTCGTCAATGACCAGCGGCGGCTGCCAGGTTTGCAAGAAAAGCGCGGGGTCGCGCCGGGCCAAGGCGCGCGCATCCATGTCGTCCAGCGTCACATAAGCCCGTTGCTGCGTTGGCAAACCTTCTTTGGCGCAGATTTCAAGCAAGGTGGTTTTACCCACCTGCCGTGGGCCTGTCACCAGCAAGACCGGAAAGCTGTCACTGATCGCGTGGATCGTTTTTGAAAGGGTGCGGGGATACATTTAAAGCGTTCATAATGGAATTCAAGTCCATTTTAAACGCTCAAGTAAAAAGAGTGCGGGAAAATAATTCGAGCCTGGCCCCTTTTAATTTTTCCAAGCGGGTTTGCGCTTGTCGATGAAGGCTTGCACGCCTTCCAGGGCGCTGTCGTCCATCATGTTGCAGGCCATGGTGTGGGCGGCATCAAGGTAGGCGGCTTCGATGCCGTTTTCAAGCTGACGGTAAAACAGGCTCTTGCCCAGCGTGACGGCCACGCGCGGTTTGGCCAGGATGGTGTCGACCAGTTTGGCCAGCTCGGCGTCGAGTTGCTCGGGCTCGGCCACGCGGTTGATCAGGCCCTTGGCTTGCGCCTCGGCTGCAGTGATGAATTCGCCGGTGACCAGCATCTCAAACGCCGCCTTGCGCCCCAGGTTGCGTGACAGCGCCACGCCGGGCGTGCCGCAAAACAGGCCCAGGTTGACACCGCTGACGGCAAACTTGGCGGTGCTGGCGGCCACGGCCAGGTCGCACATCGCCACCAGTTGGCAGCCCGCGGCAGTGGCAATGCCGTGCACGCGGGCAATCACCGGTACCGGCAGCTTCTGGATGGCCATCATCAGCTTGCCACACTGATTGAACAGCGCGTGGTAGTAATCGTGCGACGGCTTGGCGCGCATTTCGCGCAGGTCGTGCCCGGCACAAAAAGCCTTGCCCGCCGCAGCCAGCACCACCACGCGCAAGCTGTCGTCTTGTGCCAGGGTTTCCAGTGTGTGCTGCAGCTCGGTCATCAGCGCCTCAGACAAGGCGTTGAAAGCATCAGGCCGGTTGAGCGTAAGGGTAACCAGCCCACGTGGGTCGCGACTGGTGGTAACGAGGGCTTCGGTAGTGGTCATGACATTTTGTCTCCAAAAAATAAATAAAAGGGGCCAGGCTCGAATTAATTTTATTTCCAGCGCAGCGGTTCAATGTCCACATTGAGCGCGCCGTCACCCAGCATCAGCACGCATTCTTGCACCGTGGCTTGCAAATTCATGCTGCGCTGCGCCAGTGGCACCAGCAATTGGGCGGCAGCGCTGGGGATGCGCCAGACTTGCAGGTTGGCCAGGCGGCTGAGCTTGGTCTCAATGCCCTTCCACCAGATGTCTGCGGCGTGGCCAAAGGCGTACAACAGCACGGCGTCGGCCTTGCTGCAGGCTTTGGTCAGCGGTTTGTCTTCGGGCTGGCCCACTTCGATCCACAGCCGGGTGCGGCCGGTAAAGTCGCGCAGCCACACGTCGGGCTCGTCGGGGTCAGACAGGCCCGCGCCAAAAGCGAGCGTGCCGTCGCCATTGCACACGCTTTGCAGCTGGTGCGCTTGCAACGCCAGCGCGCACAGCCGAACCATCATGCGCTCGTCAGTTTCGCTGGGGTGGCGCGCCAGCGTGAGCGCGTGGTCGGCGTAGTAGCCGTGGTCAATGTCGGCGATTTGCAGACTGGCTTTGAAGATAGTGGATTTGGTGGCCATGGTTCAGGAAATAAAGTCGCTCAGACACTGGCATATGCAGCAAGTGCGGCAAATGCTGCGGTATGTCGGGCAAAGTCGGCGCCTTCTTCGCTGGTCCAGGTGCCGGTCAAAGATATTGCTGCAATATCTCGCGCTATAGGGTAGCTTATGAATTTCTCCTGCCTGCCCGCCCAAAGTGCTATCGAATCAGTCGGGCGATGCGCTTTGCGAAGGTAAAGGGGGAGGCCGCAGGCCGGAGGACACGTAGCAAAGCGCATCGCCCGGCTGATTCAGCATTCACCGCCATGTGCGCATCGCCTTAACTTATCCGCAACTGTGAAACGCACCCGATGTCAGGTCATGTGTGCAGAAATTCATACAATCTGAAGAAGTAATTTTCATATTGTATAAATTGTTTTTGCTTGCCTAAACGCGTCTGGCCAGCTCGGCGGCCCGGCCGGTGTAGCTGCCTGGGGTCATCGCGAGCAGGCGGGTTTTCTCGGCTTCGGGGATATCGAGCTTGGCAATAAAGCCCTGCATCAGCTCGCGCGTCATCGGGGCACCACGGGTGAAATCTTTGAGCTGCTCATAGGGCGAGGGCAGACCAAAGCGGCGCATCACCGTTTGAATGGGCTCGGCCAGTACTTCCCATGAAGCATCAAGATCGTCGGCGATGGCTGCTTCGTTGATCTCAAGTTTGCCCAAACCGGTGGCCAGCGACTGGTAGGCCAGCACCGCATAACCCAGCGCCACACCCATGTTGCGCAGCACGGTGCTGTCGGTCAGGTCGCGCTGCCAGCGCGAAACGGGCAGTTTTTCAGACAAATGGCGCAGCAGTGCATTGGCCAGCCCCAGGTTGCCTTCGGCGTTTTCAAAGTCGATCGGGTTGACCTTGTGCGGCATGGTGCTGGAGCCCACCTCGCCTTTTTTGAGCCGCTGCTTGAAGTAACCCAGGCTCACATAACCCCACACGTCGCGCGCAAAGTCGATCAGGATGGTGTTGGTGCGCGCCACCGCGTCGAACAGTTCGGCCATGTAGTCGTGCGGCTCGATCTGGATGCTGTAGGGCTGAAACGTCAGGCCCAGACCCAGCGGCTCGGGCGTTTCAATGACCTTGCGGCTGAAAGCCTCCCAGTCAAACTCGGGCCAGGCCGACAGGTGCGCGTTGTAGTTGCCCACCGCGCCGTTCATCTTGCCCATGAGCCTGACGGCAGCGATGCGTTCGCGCGCCGCCACCAGGCGCACCACCACGTTGGCGATTTCCTTGCCCACGGTGGTCGGGCTGGCGGTTTGGCCGTGCGTGCGGCTGAGCATCGCCACGTCGGCAAAGCCGTGCGCCATCTCGCGCAGCTTGGTGATGATGCCGTCCAGCGCGGGCAGCAGTACCGCGTCGCGCCCGGCCTTAAGCTGCAGTGCGTGGCTGGTGTTGTTGATGTCTTCGCTGGTGCAGCCGAAGTGCACAAACTCTTGTGCAGCGACCAGTTCGGGGCGCGCCTCAAACTTGCTTTTAAGCCAGTATTCCACCGCTTTCACGTCGTGGTTGGTGGTCTTTTCAATCTCTTTGATCGCCTTGCCGTCAGTCTCGGAGAAGTTCTTGACCAGCCCCAGCAGATAAGTGCGCGCACCGGGTGAGAGCGGTTTGAACTCGGCAAAACCACAGTCGCTCAGGGCGATGAACCAGGCCACTTCGACCTGAACGCGGCGGTGCATGTAGCCCTGCTCGCTCATGGCGGGGCGCAGTTTGGCAAGCTTGGCGGCGTAGCGGCCGTCCAGCGGGGAAAGGGCGGAAATGGCAGAGGTAGTCATGGCGCGGATTGTAGGGTGCCAAGGTCTGACGCCAAGCGACATTCGGGCTGTGTTGCGGTGTCAGTCGGGCGCGTTGACTGCTGTATAGAATGCGCCAAACAACAACGACTGACTTTCCTATGGCCATGAAACTGATCGGATCCAACACCAGCCCCTACGTGCGTAAAGTGCGCGTCGTGATGGCCGAGAAAAAGCTCGACTACGACTATGTGCTTGAAAACGTCTGGGCCGCCGATACCGTCATCGGCTTGTCCAACCCGTTGGCCAAAGTGCCGTGCCTGATCATGGAAGGCGGCGAGGCCATTTTTGACTCGCGCGTGATCGTCGAATACTTTGACGCGTTGTCGCCGGTAGGCAGGCTCATACCCGCCACCGGCCGCGAGCGGGCCGAAGTCAAAACCTGGGAGGCGCTGGCCGACGGCGTGCTCGATGCCGCCATTCTGGCCCGCCTGGAAGCCACCTGGGACGGTCGTACCAAAGCGCAGCGGTCGAAGGCCTGGATTGACCGCCAGCTTGGCAAGGTTCACGCCGCGCTGGCAGCGATGAGCAAGGGCCTGGGCGACAAGGCGTTTTGCACCGGCATTCACCTCAGTCTGGCCGACATTGCGGTCGGCGTGGCGCTGGGCTACCTGGACTTTCGCTTCCCCGAGATCGACTGGCGCGAGCAGTACCCCAACCTGGCCAAGCTGCAAGACAAGCTGATGCAACGCCAGAGCTTCATCGACACCCGCCCCTGCTGAAGTTTTGTAAACGACGCGCGCTCAAGCGTTACCAGTGCTTACATCTTGAGGCGCCACAAACCGGGGCTACCGCGCTACAGTTTGGGCCATGGCAATCCTATCCAAACCCCTCTACAAAACAGTCTACAAATGCCGCGACTGCGGCGCCACCAGCTACCAGCCGGTGATTGACCGGGCGCAAAGCGGTGCGCTGTTGCCCACCGGGCAATACCGCTGCACCGGCTGCCGCTCGATCTTTGCCAACGTGCGCTCGTGGTGGGCGCCCAAACGCACGCCGGACTTTCAGGCCAGCCGCAGCTTCGTCTGACGCGTGACGCGCAGGTAGCTACCCAACCCGGCGTTTGAGCCAGCGCATCAGCCCACCCACCAGCGGCAATTTTTCATAAAGTTCTTCTGCCGCGTCCCAGTAGTCGCGGTGCAGGGTGACCCGCCCAGTGTCTGACAGCACCAGATGGCTGGCGCCCAGAATTACCTGCTCTTGGCCGCGCTTGAAGCCCTTGAAACCGAACCGGAACTCCCAGGTCAAAAAGCACTGCTGACCCTGCACTACCTGCGCGGTGACGACAAAGCGCGGTTGTTCTAGCGTCGCAAACATGTGCGTAAAGATGGCCTGAATGGCCGGCACGCCGGTGACCGCGTTGAAGGGGTCCTTGAAGCGCGCTTGCGGGTCATAAAACTCGCCCAGACGCGCCACGCTCTGCGGGCTCAAACTTTCAAAAAACGCCACGATACCGGTGGCGTGCGCCGACATGTCGCCTGACTGGCTCATTGTGTGACCCCTTGCACGATCTTGAAATAAGCCCGGTAGGGTAGCAGGCGCAGCAATTTGAGCCACCAGGTGAAGCGCTTGGGAAAGTGAATCTCAAAGCGCCCTTGCGCCCAGCCTTGCACAATGGCTTGGGCGGCTTGCTGTGGTGTCAGCAGCGCAGGCATGGCAAAGTCGTTTTGGGCGGTCAGTGGCGTTTGCACAAAGCCCGGGTTGATGATCGACACGCCCAGCCCCAGCGGGTGCAAGTCCAGGTACAGCGCCTCGGCCAGATTGATCAACGCCGCCTTGGTCGGGCCGTAGGCCAGGCTGTTGGGCAGGCCGCCGTAGCCAGCCACGCTGCCGACCAGGCTGAAGTGGCCCTGCCCACGCGCTCGCAGCGCTGGCAGCACGGCGTCGAGCAGATACAAGGCGCCCAGGTAGTTGACATCGCAGTGGCGCTTGAGTGCGGCCAGGTTCAGCTTGTCGGCGCGCATTGGCTCATAGTGGCCGGCGCAATAGACCACGCAGTCGAGCGGCCCGCGCGCCAGCAGCTCGGTGGCCGCTTGCTGCACCGCGGCGCTGTCGGTGGCATCGAGCGCCAGTGCACGGCAGCGCGGATGCGCGTCAGCAAACACCTGGAGTGCTGCGGCATTGCGTGCCGACACCACCACGCTGGCACCCTGCGCCAGCAGTGCCTGCGCTGTGGCCTGGCCGATGCCGCTGGAGGCCCCCACAATCCACACGGTACGGTCGTGCCAGTGCGCAAGCGGTGGGTTCAGTGGGGGCAAAAGTGACATCGATTTGCTTTAATGTTAATAGCTGCTTGCGCTTGTGCAATAAGGGCTAGAAGCCAATTTCTTATATAAATTATTTGGTGAACGCCAGCGTCACTTCGCCCAGATAAAGTCCAAACTTGCGCATCGTGGCCTTGTTGAGCATCACGCCGTCGGCCATCAGGTACATCCAGTCGTCAAACTGCACCTCGTAGACCTTGCCGTCCACCGGCAGCGCCAGCGTGTAAGTCCAGTTGAAGGCGTTGCCGCGGGTCTGGCCGCTGGCCGTGCCCACCACGTCGGCCGCCTGCCCGCTGTAGCGGCCAGCGCCCAGGTGCGTCAGATGCCAGACGCGCTTTTGCGTGCTGCCGTCGGCGTAGGTGAAGGATTCGTCAAGCACGCCCTCGTCGCCTTGCCAGCTGCATTGCATGACCACGGTAAAGCGTTTGACCACCGTGCCCGAGCGGTCGGTAAAGATGCCGTAGGCTTTGAGCGTGCCGTTGAAATACTGGCGCAGGTCAAGCAGCGGTTTGTCGTTGGCGTAAGCGTCGAGGTTTTGCGACGCACAACCCGCCAGCGACAGTGCAGCCACGGCGGTGCCCGACAAAAGCAGCCGTCTTTTCGAGGGTGAATGCAGTGTGTTTTTCATGGTGTTTCCCGGATGATGAGGGTGTAGAGCAACAGGGCAGAGAACGTTTTCAAAAAACAGGGCAACACGCAATACGCCAGCGTGAGCATTTGCAGCGCGTGGGCGTCGGTGCTGCCCGGGCGGTAACCCAGCGCGCCCAGCGCCGGTAGCGCCAGTCCGGCGGCCAAGGCTAAATTGAGCTTGCTGGCAAACGCCCACCAGCCAAAGTACGCGCCTTCGGCATGCTGCTGGTCGCCGCTGCGCTGGATCACACCGGCGAGCAACGCGGCAGGCAGCGCCAAATCCGTCCCAAGTGCCACGCCCGAGAGCGCGCACACCACCACAAACGCCGCCACGTCACCGGCTTGCAGCCCCGCCGCAAACGCAAACACCGCTACCGCCAGCACCATGCCCGCGCCCCAGGTGCGCGCCAGGCCCCAGCGCGGCACCGCGCGCAGCCACAGCGGAATGCTCAGGGCGGCGCAGGCAAAGTAAGCGCCTAAAAATAGCGGCTCGGCGCTGGCCGGGGCCTGCAGCCGGTCTTGCACAAAAAACAGCAGCAGCGTGGCGGGTATGGCGCTGGCAATGCCGTTGACGACAAACACCGCCATCAGCCGCCGAAAAGCTGGCCGCGTCCACGGCAAGCCGAGTGATGCGCTGTGGCGCTCGCCGCCTGCTGCCGCGGTCTGGACTGCTCGCACCTTGTCCGTCATTGCGGGCCCGACCCGCAATCCATGATTCCCAGTCGAACGCTCTGCCGGTTCAGGGCCCCGGCCCCAGGCCAGCCAGGCTGCCAGAAGCGCTACGCAAAAAATAGCTGCTGTCGCAGGTAATCCAAGGGCAACAGGCGAAATGGATGCGACAAGCACACCGACCAGGCCCAGCCCCTCGCGCCACGCCACCACCCTGCCGCGGTACAGCGCGTCACCGCCCAGGCGCGCGCCCCAAGCCTGGTGCAGGATGGTCAGGGCGCTAAAGGTCAGCGTCGTCAGCGCCAAGGTGCCAAGCAGCCACAGCAGCAGCGCCGTCGTGGCGGCTTGCACTCCGGCTGGCGGAAAGAACAGCAGCACAAAGCCAACACTCAAGGCGAGCGCCAGCACCCCCGCCCAGCGCAGCGTGGCGCGTGGCGAGCGCAAGCGGTCAGCCCAGCGCCCCAGCAGCGGGTCAATGACGGTGTCGGCCAAGCGCACCGCCAGCAGCGCCAGGCCCAGGGTCGCCAGCGGCACGCCAAATTGGCGCGCGTAATGGTTGGGCAGCAGCACATACAGTGGCAGCGCCACAAACGCCAGCGGCAAGCCCATCAGCCCGTAGCGCCAGCCCATTTGCCAGGTCAGCGTGGGCGTGGGCGTGGCTGCTGATACCGGTGTGCTTGACGCGGTTGGCATCGCGGGCAGGGCAGTGCTCATGTCGGGGCTTTGGCCAGCAGCGCGCGGCGCATGTCGGGTTCGCTGGTGGCCTCGCTGAGCCAGATGCCAAAGAAGCGCGCGGCAAACACGTCGTCGGCGATGGTGCCGCGTGGCGCTGCGTTGAACCAGAAATGCGCGCCCTGGCCGGGTTGCCACAGGCCGGTCAGACGGTCGTTGGCGGCAACGTCGGGGAACACGCGCGTCATCTCGGCGAGCCATTGCGCTTCTTGCTCGGCGGCAAGCGGCCCCTGGCGGCGCATTTCGGTGACCGAGCGCTCGGCAATGGCTTTGCCGCGCAGCGTGCGCAGGTAGGTCAAGCTCAAGGCCAGCGGGTGCGCGCCAAGGCGGCTGGTGCGAAAGTTGGGGTCGATCCAGAGCTGGGCGTCGTACACCTCAAAGCCCCAGAAGCGCAGGCGGGCGCTGCCGCTGTAGAGGGCGTTGGGCAGTTGGGCGGCCACTTCAGGCCAGGGGGCGGGCGTGCCTTGTTGCGCCAGCGTGCTTGTCGACCACGCAGCCAGGCCTGTGGCCAGCGTTGCTACAGCGGCGCGGCGTGTGCTGAGGGAGGCTGGGTCGTTCGGGATCATCGCTTGCCTGACGGTTGGGGTTGAACCCGCGCAGCGGCAGTCTTTGGCGGCTTCCTCATACTGGAGTACCAGAAATCGTCAGCCGCCAAAACCAGCCACTGCGCTAGAGGCTTGAGTGAACACCGGGAGCCAACATGCAGTTGCCGGGCTAGTCGGATGGGTGAAAACAGAAAGCGCAGATGGCCCTTCTTTGGTCTCAAAAAGCGCCCCCGCGTCCCACACATCGCGGGGTAACCGGCAGGGGGGAGCGCCGATTTCTGGTACCCCAGCATGAGGCGCTCCCCCCTGCCGGTTGCCCCGCGGGCTGCGCCAACAACGCATAAGTTACCCACGTTTCTGCAACGTGTACTGCACCACGTCGATGTTGCCTTCCATGAACGCCGCCTCACAGTAGGCCAAGTAAAACTCCCAGATACGCATGAAACGCTCATCAAAGCCCTGCGCCAACACCGCCTCGCGCTGCGCCAGAAAAGATTCACGCCAGCGTTTGAGCGTCTCGCCGTAATCGTGACCAAAGGCGTATTCGTCCACCACCGCCAGCCCGGCCGCAGCGGCCTGGGCGCGAAACTCGCTCGGGCACGGCAAGCAGCCACCCGGAAAGATGTACTGCTGAATGAAGTCG
>Ga0210024_1003044_pt1 | contig 14117 bp, 8 predicted proteins | sample CryGeymeta201525_FD_183988 | JGI IMG/M metagenome (GOLD analysis project Ga0210024, IMG submission 183988) | Groundwater microbial communities from Crystal Geyser aquifers in Utah, USA - Crystal Geyser metaG 2015-25 (SPAdes) (version 2) | ecosystem: Environmental > Aquatic > Deep subsurface >... | reverse complement strand
ACGGGATGTACTGAACGCGTACATCGACTTGAATTTTATTGACTTTTAATAGTATACTGTCTTAGTTGGATAAACACGATGATCCGGTAGGTTGGAGCCGGGGAGTGGCGCAAGAGTATGCGGCGGAGGCTAAACCGTAGAAAGACAGCAAGGTGTGTCATCCCTTAAGGACGGAGCACTTAATTTATCCTAGCCGGGCTAGAAAATTGAGTGATCCGCCAAGAGGCGGATTTTTCTTTGGCTCGCCGAAGCTTTAGCGAAGGCGGCTGTTTAGGGGTGTAGTTAAACGGTATAACGAGGCTCTCCAAAAGCTTTATTGGGGGTTCAATTCCCTCCACCCCTGCACTAATTGAATTTATAATTTATTTAAGAAAATGACTAAAAAACATCGCGTTTTTTCAGGATTAAGACCAACGGGAAATTTGCACCTCGGAAATTATCTGGGGATGGTCAAGGGTGCTTTGGAATTACAAAATAGGGCTGATTTTGATTGCCTTTATTCGATCGTAGATTTGCATGGAATTACCACTCCTTATAAATCTCAAAATTATCAACACCAAATTAAGGAAGTAGTTTTAGATTTATTAGGCGCCGGACTTAATCCCAAAAAGTGTCACTTGATGATTCAATCTCAAGTTCCGGAACATACCGAACTTGCCTACCTCTTGGGAACGATTTATCCCGTTTCCCGTTTGGAGGATTTACCTACTTATAAAGATAAGAAAGCAGAAAATCCCAATTACGTAAATATAGGACTTTTGTATTATCCGGTCTTGATGGCGGCGGATATATTAATTTATAAAGCGGATACGGTACCGGTTGGTAAAGACCAGATTCCACATATCGAAGTGACCCGCGAAATGGCAAGAACTTTTAACCGCATGTTTGGTCATGTTTTTCCAGAGCCTAATGCTTATTTAACACCAGGATCTTATGTTCCTTCCTTGAAGGGTGAAGGTAAAATGAGCAAGTCAATTCCCGGCAGTTACATTTTATTGACAGATGACTTGCAGATGATTAGGAAAAGATTGGCGCCAGCCCCTACGGACAGTGGTAGGGGGTCAGCGGTACCCTGTAGTGGAGGAGTCGCCAATCTGTTTACCCTGGTAAAATTGTTTGAGGGTGAGAAAGTCTTTGAAGAATATAAAGAACAATATTTACATGAGGGGATCAGATATGATCGTCTTAAAGACAATTTGGCTATCGCTATTTATAAAGAGCTTTCACCAATCCAGAAGAGAAGAAAATACTATGAAGATAATTATTCCCTGGTTGAGGATATTTTAGATGAAGGGAGAGAATATTGCGCCAAAATTACCAAAGAAACCATAACTGAAGTCAAGAAAAAAATGGGGCTTTTATAAAAGCAGTTGCCAGACAGAGATTGTTAAAAGAGCTCAAGAGTGATAAAATTCTTCAGTATGAAATTTGTTAACCCGCCTTTTTCGGAAAAGGAAAATTCGGGCAAAAATCACCAGGAGTCTTCGAAGAAAAAAAATATTAAGAAAGTTGAGTTTCGTCTTAATTTTTCTTTCAAAAGTATTCTTGTTTGGGCGCTAATTATTTTAATGGGGCTTTCCTTAATTTCTTCTTTTAATAAGCCATCTATAAAAGCGGAAGAAATTAATTTGTCGCAGGCTTTAAATAATGTTAAAGAGGGGAAAATTAAGCAGATCCAGGTTGAAGGAGACCGTTTAGTTTTGACTTATAAAGATGATAAAAAAGCCTTTGCCAGAAAAGAAACTGGCGAAAGTTTGGTCAAAACTTTGGAAACAGCCCAAATTGACCCTAAAAGTGTTGACATAAAAATTGTCGATCAGTCTTTAACGCGGACGATTGCCGATATCGCCGGGACATTTTTACCCTTAGTCTTAATGGCGCTTTTTTTCTATTTTATTTTCCGTCAGGCCAAAGGGGCGCAGGAAAATATTTTTTCCTTCGGCCAATCGCGGGCAAAACTTTTTGACAAAGGTAAACAATCCATTACTTTTGCCGATGTGGCCGGGGTGGATGAGGCTAAAAATGAACTTCAGGAAGTGGTCGATTTTCTAAAACATCCCCAAAAATATCAGGCCTTAGGGGCCCGTACTCCAAAAGGAGTTTTACTGGTTGGCCCAAGCGGAGTGGGAAAAACTCTTTTGGCGAAAGCGCTAGCCGGAGAGGCAGGAGTGCCCTTCTTTTCCATGGCCGGGAGCGAATTTATGGAAATGCTTGTAGGTGTCGGCGCTTCTATAACAAGAGAAACCCCGGTTTTGATTAGGAAAGACGGTTGGACTAAATTAATTCCAATTGGTGAATTTGTTGATCAATATTATAAAGCAGATGAGGAAGGGATGATTAAAGAAGTAAAAGGAGTAGAAACTTTGGGTTTTGAAAAAGTCAAAAATAAGTTTTGGGGAACAAAATCAATTAAAGGTGAAAAAATGGTCTTTGAGAAAAGTTGCTTTAAAAAAGTTGGAGGGGTTTATCGGCATAAGGTAAATGAAATTTATGAAGTCGAATTTTTGGACGGGAAAATCAGAACCACGGGAGACCATAGTGTTTTTGTTAGAACACATGGCTGGATTTGTCCTAAAAAAGTCGCTGATCTACAAGAAGGCGATCTTTTAGTCGGCTTGCCGATGAATGTCAGAAAATGGGATGAAAAACAAAGAAAAACTGTTCATCAGATTAAGAAACATCAATTTGTCGATAATGTCGAGCTATCTCTTGACGTCTGGGGTGATGATCCAGAAGTTTGGGAAAAGTACGAAGAAGTTGTGGAAAACCCTCAAAGACTTTTCCAATGTCAATTGGCCGAAGGCGTCGGTGTTTGCCAAATGACTGTTTCTAATTGGCAGAGAGGAATTAATATGCCAAGAGCGGTTTCTAAAAAGATGGTGAAGCTTAATTTACCGGGAGAAGTAGCAGTCTCCCCTGAATTGATGAAGCTTTTCGGTTTTTATACCGCTGAGGGCAGGGGGACGAATAATCTAGAATTTACTTTTGGGATTCATGAGGATGATTTGGTTTTGGAGACAGCGGAATTGATGGATGAAGTTTTTAACGCCGGCAAGCCAGTTTTAGAAAAAACAAGGGACAACACGGTAAGAGTTAAATATTACTCCGCTCATTTAGGTCGGTTTTTCACCAGACATTGTGGAAACGGCAGTCATAATAAACACGTTCCTAACTTTATTTGGGATTTGCCAAAAGAATTTTTCTTGAGTTACCTTGAAGGATATGCCAAAGGCGATGGCTATATTAGTAAGTCAGGTAAACTTTGTGCTACCTCAGTCAGTCGACAGCTTGTCAGAGAACTTGCTTGGCTTTGCAGCCTTCATGGGATAAAGGCTGGTGTCAAAAGTGAGTTTCAGAAAGGTGGTCGTAAAATCAAAAACAAACCATTACCAAATTTATATTCATGGACATTGATTATCGGTAAAACCAGTAATCCTTTTTGGAAAGGGGAGATTGATTTTCCTTATCAAATTAAGCGAAGTATTGTTAAAAAAGTAAGTAAAAGTCCATATGAAGGTTATGTTTATGATTTGTGTGGAGTTGATAATGAGGGTTTTTTTGGCGGAGAAAAACCGATTCTTCTTCATAACAGTCGAGTCCGAAATTTATTCGCCACCGCTAAAAAAGCCGCCCCGTCAATCATTTTTATCGATGAGGTTGATGCCATTGGTCGGCAGAGAGGACAGGGGTTTATGACCGGCGGACACGATGAAAGGGAACAAACTTTAAATCAGATTTTAGTAGAAATGGATGGCTTTACCCCTAATGATAATGTGATGGTCATTGCGGCGACCAATCGCGGTGATTTATTGGACCCGGCTTTACTTAGACCGGGGAGATTTGACCGAACCGTGGTTTTGGATATGCCGGATTTGGAAGGAAGGAAAGCAATTTTGGCAATTCATGCTATAGGAAAACATTTTGTCAAAGGTGTCACTTGGGAAAAAATTGCCAAAAGAACAGTGGGTTTTTCCGGCGCGGACTTGGAAAATATGCTAAACGAATCGGCCATTTTGGCGGCCAGACTTAACAAAAAAGAAATTGAGGAAGCTGATATTGAAGAAGCGGCGGTTAAGGTCAAATTGGGGCCGGAAAGGAAAAGACTGCAGTCCGACGAGGACAAAAAAATGACCGCTTTCCATGAGGCCGGGCATGCGGTGGTTAATTATTATTCTCCGCATACCGATCCGGTACACCGGATTTCCATTGTTGCCCGAGGAATAAGTTTGGGACATACTTTAATTGCTCCGAATAAAGATCGTTCTCACGAAACTAAGACTAGACTTTTGGAACAGGTTAACGTGATGATGGGCGGTCGGGCCGCCGAGGAAATGACTTTTAAGGAAATGACTACCGGTGCTTCCAATGACATCGCCCAAGCAACCAGAATTGCCAGGGCGATGGTGATTGATTTTGGCATGAGTGAGCTGGGACCGATATTTTTGGGTAATCAAATTGGTGAAGACGAGGGTCGAATGTTTTATGAACCGAATAACTTATCTCCCGAAATGCAGTCAAAAATTGACAAGGAAGTTAAAAAAATTACCGATTTTGCTTACAAATCGGCCCAGGATATTTTGAAAAAGAATAAAGGTAAACTCGATAAAATTGCCGATAAATTAATAGAAAAAGAAACACTGGAAGAAGAAGAATTTGAGAAATTGATGAAATAAACAGGATTTACGGAGAGTAAATTGTGTTAAAATGGCCTCATGGAAAAAGCCAAGAGGTTGGTTTTGATAGATGGCAATGCTATTTTGCATCGCGCTTATCATGCGCTTCCACCATTAACTACCAGGAGCGGGGAGTTGGTCAACGCGGTTTATGGATTTGCCACCATGCTTTACCGGATTTTAAACGATCTTCATCCGGAATATCTGGCAGTTTCTTTTGATACCGCAAAAGCAAATTTTCGTCACATGGAGTATGTGGGCTACAAAGCTAATCGGCCCAGAATGGACTCAGAATTGGCTGGTCAAATTGAAAAAGTCCATGAACTGGTTAGGGCTTATAATATCCCAATTTTAGAAGTTGACGGATATGAAGCGGATGATGTAATAGGCACACTTGCCACGCAAGTGTTTAAAGGCAAAAGGCAAAAATCAAAGATCAAAGATGACATTGAGGTTATTATTGTTTCCGGCGATAAAGATTTAATGCAATTGGTTAACAACCAAGTCAAACTTTATATGCCAACCCGCGGGCTTTCCGAGGGACAAATTGTCGGTGAAAAAGAAGTCAAAGAAAAAATGGGAATCCTTCCGAGAGAAATTGTTGATTATAAAGGGTTGGTGGGTGATCCTTCGGACAATTATCCCGGTGTTCCTGGTATTGGCCCAAAAACAGCTATCGATTTGTTGAAAAAATTTGGGACAGTTGAAGGAATTTATCAAAAAATGAAAGAGGGTAAGGGATTTGAGGGGGTAGGGGAAAATACGGTAAAAAAATTAGCGGATGGAGCGGAAAGCGCCTTGCTTTCTAAAAAACTGGCAACCATTATTTTAGATGTGCCTATTAAGTTGAAATTAGAAAAATGTGTCGCGCGGGATTATGATAAAGAAAAAGTCATTGCTTTTTTCAAAGAGTTAGGTTTTAGAAGTTTAATCGCTAGAATGACCGGCGGGGTAAATATGAAGGAAAAAGTTGAAGAAAAAAAGGCATCCGATAAAAGGCAACAGAGTCTTTTTTAAAAATGAAAGTAGCATTAGTTCATGATTATTTAGGTAGTTTTGGGGGAGCCGAAAGGGTGCTTTACTCTTTGCATGAAATTTTTCCGGAAGCGCCGATTTATACACTTTATTCGGAAGTTGAGAAAAGCCCACTCTTAAAAGAAAAATTTAAGGACGCCAAAATTATTGAAAGTTGGTTTGGTAAACTTCCTTTTTCTCATCGTTTAATTTCTCCTTTAAGATTTTTATTGCCGGCAGTGTGGAGTAGTTTTAATTTTTCGAAATTTGATTTAGTGATTTCTTCGGCCAGCTGGGCCGTTACCAAAGGCTTTGCCCAAGGCAAAGTGAAGGAGATTTGCTATTGCCACACCCCGCCAAGATATTTATACGGCTACGAAACTTCACGCGATTGGAAAAAACATTGGTACATTAGAATTTATGCTTTAATCGTCAATCATTTTATGCGGATGTATGATTTTTACCGGGCGCAAAAAGTTACCTGGTTTATTGCCAACAGCCGGGAAGTCCAACAAAGAATCCAAAAGTTTTATAGAAGGGATTCGGTGGTCATTAACCCACCAGTGGACATACCTGAATTCATAATTCAAAATTCAAAATTAAAAATTCAAAATTATTATCTGACTGGAGGAAGAATGGAAATGCCCAAAAATTTTGACCCGATAGTTAAAGCCTGCAATTTGTTAAAAGTGCCGCTTAAGATTTATGGCGATGGCTTACAAAGAGAATCTTTAGAAGAAATGGCCGGATCGACAATAGAATTTGTAGGAACGGTGAGCGATGAAGAAAAAAACCAGCTTTTTAAAAACGCTAAGGCTTTTATTGTGGCGGCGGTGGATGAAGACTTTGGCATTACACCGGTCGAAGCGATGGCTTTTGGTACGCCGGTCATTGCTTATCGTGGCGGAGGATATTTGGAAACGGTGGTAGAAGGAAAAACCGGAGTATTTTTTAACGAAGCCACTGTTACGGGAGTAGTTGAAGGAATAGAAAAATTTGAGAAGATTAAAGGAAAAATAAAAGCGGAAAATTGCCGGAAACAGGCAGAAAAGTTTTCCAAAGAAAGATTTAAAAAAGAAATTAAAAAATTTGTGGAGGAACATGCCTGAATTACCGGAAGTAGACCCCAGTAGAACTCTTACCTCCTCGCGAGGTTTACATCCTCGCCTCGGAGGGGCGAGTCTACGGGGCAAGAACAATTAAAGGAAAAATATATGCCAGAGTTGCCAGAAGTTGAAACTATAAGATTACAACTTGACCAAGCTTTAAAAGGTTTAAGAATAACCGGGGTTGAAGTATTGAATAAAAAGAGTTTTGTGGGGGAAATTGGTGATATAAAGGAGAAAAGGGTAATAGGGGTAACGAGAAGAGCAAAGATTACCATAATCGAGCTTGAGGGCGGAGTTTACCTTGCTATTCACTTAAAGCTTACGGGACAGTTAATTTTTCTGGAAGAAAATCAAAAATCAAAAATAAGCAAAGCTTGTTTCTTTGAAATCAAAGATCAAAAAGAAGGACCTTTCGAGGTTGGAGAATTACCGAATAAGTACACCAGAGTAATTATTTCCTTCGACAAAGGTAAACTATTTTTTAATGACTTGAGAATATTTGGCTGGATAAGGGTATTGAGGGATTTGGGGGATTTGGGAGAGGATAAGTTTGGGCCCGAAGCGAATGACGAAAAGACTTTTACTCTTGATTATTTTAAAAATATTTTAGCCAAAACCAAAAAGCCGATTAAAATTGTTATTATGGATCAGAAAAAATTGGCCGGAGTCGGCAACATTTATGCCAATGAAGCGCTTTTTCAAGCAAAGATTTTGCCAACCAGAAAAGCCGATTCTTTAACCGAAGAAGAAGTAAAAAAATTAAGGAACTCGATAATAAATGTTTTAAAAGAAGCAATTTTCCATAAGGGCAGTTCTGATCGAGATGAGGCTTATCGGCAGATAACCGGGGAAAAAGGTACCTACCAGAATTATTTTTCGGTTTACGGAAAAGCCGGGCAAAAATGTCCGAAATGCCAAGGGACAATAAAAAGAATTGTTCTTGGCGGTCGGGGAACTTTCTTTTGCCCCAATTGTCAAAAATAAAGGCAGAGATGATTTTACAAAAGCTTCAGTTAAAAAATTTTCGTAATCACGGTAAAAAGGAAATTGATTTTTTGGAGAAAACAACCTTGATTGTCGGTGTTAATTCTACCGGTAAAACCAATATTTTGGAAGCAATTTATTTGCTGGCGACTGGAAAAAGTTTTCGGGTAAGAGGAGTGGAAAGCGAAATGATTAAATATGGCGAAGAAACTGGCAGGGTAACTGGAGAAGTTGAGGATAATTTTGAAAAAGGAAAGGCAACCCTGGAAATACTTTTAACCCGGGGCGAGGTGATGGGCGAGAAAGTGGCCAAAAAAAAATATCTGGAAGATGGAGTAACCAAAAGAGCGATTGATTTTGTCGGCAGACTGCGGGCAGTTTACTTTGGTCCGGAAGACCTGGAAATTATTATTGGTTCACCCAGTATCAGAAGAAAATATTTAGATGAGGTCTTGTCGCAAACCGATAAAGAATATTATCGGGCCAGTTTGTCTTACGAAAAAGGTTTAAGAAGCAGAAACCGGCTTTTAGAGGAAATGAGAGAATATGGAACTTCCGATCGGAAGCGGCTTTATTTTTGGGACCAGCTTTTAATTAAAAACGGCAATATTTTAACCACCAAAAGGGAAGAATATATTAATTTCATTAACAATTTACAATTTTCAATCTACAATTTGAAGTCGGCTTTGCCGACGAAATCAAGCTCTGTTTATTTTCAATTTTCTTTAAACTACGACAGAAGCTCGATTTCAGTAGAACGGCTGGCCCAGTATGCTAACGAGGAAGTGGCTGCAGGAACGACTTTAGTCGGACCGCACCGGGACGATTTCTCCGTTCAAATTCGAAATTCAGATTCGCCGCCTGGCGGACGAAATTTAGCCGTTTATGGTTCGAGGGGCGAACAAAGATTGGCGGTACTTTGGTTAAAACTGGGACAATTAAAATTTTTCAAAGAAAAGACGAAAGAAATGCCGGTTTTGCTTTTGGATGATATTTTTTCTGAACTGGACTCAATGCACCGCAAATTGGTTTTGGAAATCGTCAGGCAAGAACAAGCGATTATTACGACGGCCGATATTGGGATGGTGGAAAAGAAGTGGCTTAAAGAAGTCAAGATAATTGAACTGGAATAATGAATAATGTTACAATTTTATTATGGAAGGTGAAGAAACCAAAATTCCTCAGATAGAAATCCAGGAAACACCCATAAATTGTCCGGTTTGTCCTCCTTGTCCGGTTCCACCAAAAACAAAACCCGGAAAAGCTTTTTTAAAAGTTCTTTTCCTTTTTATTTTGGCTTTAATTTTAGCCGCGGTTATTTTAATTGGTTCCGGTTTTCAGATTGTCAGAAAAGAATCGCTTCTTGATCTTTGGCTGGCGAGAAACCAGGCTCCAACACCAGCGACAATAGTTAAGCCTACTCCGACTCCCGACCCAACTGCTGATTGGAAAACTTATACTAACAGTCAATATAGTTTTTTAATTAAATATCCTGATGATTATTTCAAATTTCAAGATTCACAATCAGATGTTTTAAAGAATGGCGTATTTGTGGCAACATCGGCTCCGCAGGGTGGAAATAGTCCAAAATTTTTAGGACCAAAAGACGTGTGGCTTAATGCAGGTGTTGGAGCAAATAATGTTTCTGATTTGGATCAGTATATAGATTTGTTTTCACAATCATTTAATGTTAGTCAAAAAACTCCAGTTACAATTGATGGGGTTGGTGGATATAGGGTTACCTATACAATACCCGATATGGCAGGAGCCGCTAATGTTATAGCGTCATATAACTTTGAAGTTATATTGTTAAAAAATAATAATATTTACACAATTTCTTTAACTGCTCATGATCAAGATATATTAATTAATAATCAAAAGATGTTCGATCAAATTCTTTCCACTTTCAAATTTATAACCGTAACTCCAACCAGTAGTCCCGGTATCCAAACCAAAGGGGGATTATCTCTAGGGATACCGGTAAAGATAAAATCAACGATTTTAACTACCGCAACCGGCCCCTTAGTAATTAAGGGGACAGTTGATTCTGGCTGGATGTTTGAAGGAGTAATGCCGGTTTTGCTTTTGGATTCTTCCCGAAATGAAATCGCCTCCGGTTCGGCGATGGAAACGACTCCCGGTGCCTGGCAAAGCGGGAACCCGGTAAACTTTAGCATTTCTTTTACTTTTTCGACCGAAGCAACTTCCGGATTTTTGGTTTTCAAAAGCGACAATCCTTCAGGGCTTCCCGAAAACCAAAAAACTTTTGAACTTCCGGTCAAATTTGCCCAGCGCTAAAATTTACCAATACCTGCGGATAAAACACGGAATATATGAGGAAATTGTGTTAGAATAGATCTAATAAATTTGAAATTTTCAATTTGAAATTTGAAATAAAAGATGTACACTCCGAAATTTGTAATCAATAATAAAATTCTTCAGAACATTGGAGTAATTGAGGCTTGTAGGGAAGTAATTAATAATGCTCCTTTAATTCCTTCTTATGAAAAACAATTCCAACAGGAAGCGGCCATGGCCTCGATTCATCACGGCACCCATATTGAAGGTAATGAGCTTTCTTTTACTCAAGCGGAAGGGGTTTTGGAAGGCAAAAAAATTGTTGCCGGAGAACGGGATATTCAAGAAGTCATTAATTATCGTAATGTTTTAAAGTATATTGACGAAGAAATTGGCGATTTTGTCGGCAGTAAAAACAAAGAATTCAAATATTCGGAAAAACAGGTTTTAAAAATTCATTCTTTTGCTGTCGAAAAGTTAGTGCCGGATAATCAACGGGGGAAATTTCGTCAGGTGCAGGTAATTTTGCGCAATGCCCAGACCGGAGAAATTGTTTTCCGGCCGCCGCCGGCGCCGGAAGTGCCTTATTTAATCGAAGATTTTTTGGAGTGGCTTAACTCTGCCGAGGGCAAGGAAATTCATCCGGTTTTACGCTCCGCCGTTGCTCACTACGTTATTTCTTCGGTTCATCCTTTTACCGACGGGGATGGCCGGACAGCTAGAGGATTGGCCACTTTAATTTTATTTGCCGAGGGCTATGATATTAAAAAACTTTTTTCTTTGGAAGAGTTTTTTGACAATAATGCTTATGAATATTACGAATCGTTAAGAAAGACCGATTTAACCAATGAAGCGGATTTTAACGGGAGAGATTTATCTGGCTGGATAGAATTTTTTACCCGGGCTTTATCAATTGAATTGACAAAAATAAAAGATAAAGTTAGAAGAATATCCTTGGATAGTAAAATTAAAGAAAAATTGGGAGGGAAACAAGTAGCTTTAAATGAAAGGCAAATGAAAATTATGGAGTATATTGAAGGGCGGGGACAAGCAACAATGAAAGAGCTAAAGCCGCTCTTACCGATGATTTCCGAAGACACGATTTTGCGGGAGATGTATAATCTGATGAAACAGAAACTTTTAAAGAAAAAAGGATCCCGAAAAGCAGCGCGTTACGTAATTAGATAACAAATTTGAAATGTTTGAAAATTTAATCATTGAAAATTCGCATCTTTTGATTTCAAATTGTAAATTGTAAATTTCAAATTAAAATGACTTTTAAACATCTTTCGGAATATTTCCAACTGCTCGAACAAACTTCTTCCCGTTTAAAAATAACGGAAATTTTAGCCGGTCTTTTTAAGGAATGTAAAGAAGAGGAGATTGCCAAGATTTGCTATCTTTCTTTGGGCCGGCTGCTGCCTCAATATGAAGGCTCAGAATTTCAAATGGCGGAAAAAATGCTGGAAAAAGCCGTAGCTAAAGCCTTGGGCGTTGATGTTGATAAAGTAATTAAGGAATATCGGAAAATTGGGGATTTGGGGGAGGTGGCTGAAGAATTCAAAATTCAAAATTCAAAAATCAAAAGACAAAGATTATTTGAGTATTTGAGCGAGGAAAAAGACAAAGGAGGTTCTACGGTTTTAAGAGTTTATGAAAGACTACTTGAAGTGGCAAAGGAAAGTGGGGCAGGGAGTGTTGAGAGAAAGATTGATAAAATGGCGACGCTTTTGGAAGATTTGGATTCCTTAAGTGTGCGTTATGTAGTTAGGATTCCTTTAGGTAAACTGCGTTTGGGCTTTTCCGAAATGACAATTTTGGATGCTCTTTCCTGGATGGAAAAAAATGATAAAAGCTTGAGAATCAGATTTGAAGACGCTTTTAATGTTATGGCCGATATTGGGGAAATTGCTCAAAGAGCCAAAGCAAGCGGCATCCGCGGAGTAACCGGGGTAAAACCAAAACTGGGAACACCGATTATACCGGCATTGTCACAGAGATTGGGGATGGTGGAAGAGATGCTTGAAAAGGTAGGGGATATTTCGGCGGATTCGGTACAAGGGGTGGCTGTCGAACCCAAATATGACGGCCAGCGCTGTGTTGGAGGAATGACGGGGATATATTTACTTTCTAAAGGTTTTACTCCTGCGAGAGATGTTAAAACTGGTGATTTAGTCTTAACCCATAAAGGAGAATTCCATTTAGTATCTGCTGTGAATAAGCGGACGGTGAATAAAAAGGAGAAAATTTATTTATTACAAACTTTCTTGGGAGACGGTTTTAAAGTTTCTGGCGACCACCAAATATTGGTCCACCGGGGAGAAAAAGAAACTTGGGAGCCAGTTGATTCTCTTAAAGAGGACGATTGGTTGGTATTTCCTCAGCCGCAAATGCGTGGTTTTCCAGCGGCTCCTTCGAGTTTAAAACTTATTGATGATGCTGGTTATCAAAAGACAATTATTTTCAACGAAGATTTTTTTCGTTTTTTGGGCTTTTGGATTGGCGATGGGTTTACTAACAAGGATGTTGCTGATAAGAATAAAGGTAATAAAAGAATTGGAATTTGTTTTAATAGGGCAAAAGAAAGAGACTTGGCTAAAGAGTATGAAAAGATTATTAAGGATGTGCTTAAAGTAAACAAGATAAGGATTGAAGAAAGAAGGGGGGCTCTTAATCTTTATTGGTCTGACAAATTGTTTCAGCATTGGCTTTGTAAAGAATTTAGAATTAACCAGCATGGCAAAACTATTCCACCCTGGTTTTTTAATATAAGTTCTTCATTTTTCGATTCTTTCTTAAAGGGCTGGATCGAAGCTGATGGAACCGAAAGGCATAGCCATGGGATTCGTTTGACCACTAAAGAAAGAGAATTGGCTTCTTTTGTTCAGCTTTTATGTCTTTCTCTTGGTAGAATCGCCGGTTTGAGAAGAGAAAGGGTAAAATTACCTAAGAGAAATTATTCCAGAATTTACTATAGCCTTATTTTTCCCGGAACAAAGAAGTATGCTTTTTGGAAAGAAAAAAAATTATTGGTAAAAGTCATGAAAGTAAGACCTCTTCGTCGGGATCCACGCACAACTCTTTACAATTTTAAGGTAGAGAATAATGAAAGTTATGCGACCTCATTGGTGTGTTTGCACAATTGCCAAATCCATCTTGAAAATCTTGACCAGAAGTCACACATTAGACTATTTACTAGAAATTTGGAAAATGTTACCCACATGTTTCCGGATATTGTTGGGACTTTAGGTAAGGAAGTTAGGGCCAAAAATACTATTTTGGATAGTGAAGTTATTGGTTATGATCCCAAAACAAAGAATTTCTTACCTTTTCAGGAGACGATCAAAAGGAAACGGAAACATCAAGTTAGCGAAACTGCCAAGGAAATTCCTTTAAAGGCATTTGTGTTTGACATTATGTATTATAATGGCGAAAGCTTAATCCAAACCCCATTTTGGCAGAGAAGAAAAATATTGGAAAAGATTTTACCGGTGACTAATAAAACAATAATTCTTTCACCACAAATTGTTACCAATGATCCGAAAGTAATGCGGGATTACCATGAAGAGCAAATAAAAAAGGGCTTGGAAGGAGTGATGGTCAAAAAAATAAACGCTCCTTATGATCCTGGAAGGAGGGGTTTTACCTGGGTAAAATATAAGCAGGAGGAAACCAAAAAAGGAGCCGGATTGGCAGATACGATTGATGGTGTCGTTATGGGAGTAAGCCGCGGAAGAGGAAAGAGAGTGGATTTTGGTGTCGGCTCTTTTTTGGTGGGGGTAAAAAAAGGCGATGACTTTGTTACGGTAACCAATATTGGTACCGGACTTTCCGATGAACAATTTAGGGAGCTTAATAAAAAAAGCCAAAAAGTAAAAGTTAAAGAAAAACCAAAGGAATATTTAGTTGATAGAAATCAAGAACCGGATATCTGGGTGGAACCAAAAATTATAGTAGAAATTCAAGCAGACAATATTACTCAAAGTTCAATTCATACTGCCGGACTGGCTTTGCGTTTTCCCCGGCTGGTCCGTTTCCG
>Ga0210024_1003043_pt1 | contig 14118 bp, 14 predicted proteins | sample CryGeymeta201525_FD_183988 | JGI IMG/M metagenome (GOLD analysis project Ga0210024, IMG submission 183988) | Groundwater microbial communities from Crystal Geyser aquifers in Utah, USA - Crystal Geyser metaG 2015-25 (SPAdes) (version 2) | ecosystem: Environmental > Aquatic > Deep subsurface >... | reverse complement strand
AAAAAACAAAATTGATGTAATCGTCGTATATACTTTTTACCGGCAGATCGTGAACAATATCGGTTTTTTCATAAGCAATGTCGCCAACAAATTTAATTAATTCGGGATCGTCACCCGGAATCGTTACTGCACCGGTCTTTATCATCTTCATTCCGCCGTAACCGATCGGATTATGCGAAGCAGTAAGAATCAGCCCGCCGTCAAAATCATAATTGGTAACGGCAAAAGCCAACATATCATTGGCAATTTCACCAATTGAAGTGACATCAGCGCCTTCGTCAATTAAACCCTTGACCAGTTCGTTCATCATATCTGCCGACGCTTGGCGCAAATCCCGGCCGACGACAACTTTTTTCGCCCCGGTCAATTTAACATAAGCCCGGCCGATTCGATAGGCAATTTCGGCATTAATTTGATCGGGATATGTCCCCCGAATATCATAGGCACGAAAAATTGCTTGATCAATTTTCATCATTTCTCCGATTACTTAACTTTCATTATTGCTTCAATAACAATTAGCTGATTATTTATTTGATAATATTTTGTAATAGAGTTTTTCGTAATTTGCCACCATTTTTTCAGTTGAAAAGTTTTTTTCAGCGTACTCCCTGGCACTTCGTCGGAATTCCCTGTATTCTTTATCCGGCATGTTATAAATTTCTTCGACTCGTTTAGTCATAGTTTGAATATCTCCAGCTTTAACAACAAAACCATTGACACCGTCTTTAATTATCTCACGCATCGCTCCCTGGTCAAAAGCGACAACTGGTGTTCCGCAGGCATTTGCTTCTATAACCACCAGACCAAATGGTTCCCGCCAGTTTATCGGATTTAAAAGACATCTCGCTTTGGGAAAAAAGGTTGATTTTTGCTTATCATTAATCTCACCAATATAGTTGTATTGGCGAGGGTTACTTTTTAAATATGATTCTATCTCTGCTCGATAAAAGGCTTGATCTCTTTTGTCGTTAAGATCAATTTTACCAGCCAATAATATTTTTTTGTTTATTTTTTTACTCACCTTGATTGCTGATTCCGGACCTTTATCCGGAGTGAATCTACCGATCCAACAAAGCGAATCTCCGCCTGTTTCGTCAAATTTGTAGATGCTAAAATCAATTCCATTATAAACAGTTGAGGCATAATTTAGTGATTTAATTGTTCTTTGTGAATTACTGATAGAAACATAATTTATATCGGAAAAATTTTTAAAAGCCAAATATCTATTCTGCGGCGGCTCATTTTTATCTGGCAACTTAAAATGTATCGTAAAAACACTGGGGATTTTCAAAAGTTTAGACATCGCTGCGGCAGTAAAATCAGAAATCATATTCAGATGAACATGAATTAAATCAAAATTTTCCGACATTTCGTAGGCATTATATATATGTAATAGCGGGTAAATAAAATTACCCCAAGAAACCCCATGCCTGTAAAGAGCTTTGGGAGTAATTGAAACCAATTTTGCCTTGGTTTTTGAATCACCAGTGGCAAATAAAGTGACTTCATGACCTTGTTTTACTAAACCTTCAGTCAAATTAGATACGACTCGTTCCGTGCCACCGTAAAGCTTTGGCGGTGTAGTTTCCCAAATACTACCCAATTGAGCAATCCTTAATTTTTTTCTTAACATAATCATTCCTTCTTAAAAATTATTTCTTAATTTTGATAATTTCCTTATAATAGTCAAGATATTCATCAACCATTTTTTCCAAAGTGAAATGTTTTTCAACTTTTTCCCGACACTTTCTGCGGTCAATTTCTGCTATTTTTTTTGCGGCTTTAATTAAACCATCAATGTCATCTGGCTTGACAATAAAACCATCAATGCCATTCGAAATTATTTCCGGTAATGCACCCCGATCATAGGCGATGACGGGTGTGCCGCAAGCCATGGCTTCGACCGCAACCAAACCAAATGGTTCCTCCCATTTAACTGGCATTAAAAATGCTTTGGCACCTTGATAATATTTGACTTTTTCTTTAAATCCCAAGCTTCCAACATAGCGGATCTTGGAATTTAAGTTTGGTTTGATATATTGATTAAAATACTCTTCATCTCTAATTGGCCCGGCAATAATTAATTCTTCTTTGGTTTTTTGGGCAAATTTAATTGCGTCTTCTACCCCTTTTTCTTTGCTTATTCGACTCATCCAAAAAAAATATTTTCTTTTGCCCGCTGCAAAAGGAAAATCAGGGAGATTAATCCCATTATATATTACTTTGTAATTTCTCGACCTCTCCAGATCTGTTAAAAGTGAATTGGAGATTACAGCAAAATTGATTTTTGGAATTTTCGACAACAGAATCTTCGCATCTTCTTTCTTAAATGGCAAGCCGTGCAAGGTGGCAATAATTGGTTTAGCAATCAATTCGATCAGAGGAAGATAGTAAGTCAAACTATAAACGCTTAAATGTATTAGATCATATCTCGCCTGGTCATGAACTACCCGGACCATCTCCGAGATTGAAAAAAAGGCAAATTTGGTCTTCGAAATATCTCCTCCATCACTTTCCAATAGATCTTTATAATCAACAGTTGTGATCAGCTCACCGCTGAACTCACTTCCAGAAGCAGCATAAAGGGAAGGGCTAATGCCGCGCATTTTTAGTTGCTCAGCAAAATTATAAGTCCAAATTTCCGAACCGGCCGAAGCGTTCTTTTTTACCGGCGAGTCTAATGGCCCGACAAGCGCAATTTTCATTTTCTCTCCTATCTCTTATTTTACAAGAGCATCATAAGATTCCGTCGCCACAGTTAAGTATTTTCTCCACGGATGTTCTTGACATAACTTTTCAGCTTGACGAAAATAATTGCTCTGATTATTTTTGCCAGCAAAAATTAAACCGAATAATGTCAGAACAATTCGAATCACATTTAATTGGAAGTTCAATTCATCTTTCCGAGTTTTGATAGCGACATTTTCTATCTCTTTCTGCCAATCAGGATAACGCCAAAGAAGAAGCCAGAAAAATGTTATGTCAACTAAATAATTATCAAAACAAAACCATTCCAAGTCAAAAAATATAACTTTATTATTTTTATCAATAAATATATTTGTCGGCGCCATATCTCCAATTGCAGCGGCAGTATTTTCAGAGGAAAAAAGTAACTTTCGATTTTGCTGGAAAAATTTTTGCTGAATCTCAAGATTTAACTCCAGGCAATCAGATAACTTGGAAATTTGGTAGTTGGTAAAATTATCGGCAAAGCGCATAATCGTTATGTTGTTGCTGGAAAATTTAACTTGCTTTTTGTCGATATGCCTAAGTGCCGCTAAATTATCAATAATTTTTTTGACAAATATTTTTTGCTGATTGGCATATTTTTTGTTTAGGTGAGTAAAGCGGTCAATATATAATCGGTCGGAAAAATTATTCGAATTAGCGCCTAATACCCCTCCGTGATAATATTTTCTCACCAGCCAGGAGATATTTTTTGTTTTACCAAAGTCAATTATTTCAAAACTGGGAACTTTTTCTCTTTTGTGGAACTGATTGATAACTTTACCCACCCGGCCTTCTTTAATAATATTTCCGGACTTAATTTTTCGACTGTTTTCACAGGACTTAAAAACCACTTCCTCTCTCCCGATTTTGCCTTTTATAATCAAACGCGGCGATCTTGGCTCGGCAAAAATAATTTCTTCCGGCAGAAAATTAACCTTAGAAAAAATTGATCTCACTTCTTTATTCAATTTTAGCGAATTAATATCTTTAGCCATTATTTGATCTCGCTAAATAAAATTAACAAAAAAAATTATTAGCTCAACAAAATTAATTTTTATTATTCTGAACAACAATGCTATCATAATCAAAATCAATAAATTTTTGCTCAATAATTGATTTTTTATGCCTTCTTGCCTTAACCAGATTTTTGGGAATAAAGGAAAATTTATATCCGTGCCGGCCGAGTCGGAGAAAAAAATCCCAGTCCTCTGCCCGGGGATAAAATGAATTATAGGGAAAATCAATTGCCAATTGTCTTTTATAAGCCGAGGTAACATTGGCAATGTAATCTAACTCCTTTAACTTAATAAGGTCAAAATCCCTCGAATACCATTTACTACTTTCTTTATTTCTCGCCCAGACCTTTCCGGTCTTAGGATCCCACCAATCAATCTCGCCGTAGACAACATCTGGCTTCTTCTTCCTAAACTCCTCGAGCGTTAATTTAAATCTGAACGGATAAGCGATGTCATCAGAATCCATAACGGCAATAATCGGCGCTTTGGCTAGAATGTTGCCAAAGTTTCTGGCGCAAGCAACACCGGAGCCATTATTTTTCATTCTATAATATTTGATTCTTTTATCTTTGAATGATTTAACAACTTTCTCGGTTTTATCACCAGCATCAGAATGATCATCAACAATGATCAACTCCCAATCTTTTTCTGTTTGTTTAGTTATGGATTGAATCGCATCACCAATTATCTTACCCCGGTTTTTTGTCGGCATCACGCAGCTAATTTTTGCCATTTTCCCTCGCCTTTTCCAATTGATTAATTTTCTCAATCACTTGATAATCATATTTAATCCAACCCCGAAGCATTTGGATTAGAAGTGAATAATTTTTTAATATCTCTTTCTTGTCAACTCCGACTGAAACACCTTCTCGACTGACACGATATTTCAAAATTTTTTCCCGAGAATAGCAAAACTTTTTGCCGCTCTCTGCCAATCGAGTTGTCAGTTCATAATCCTCAGCCAATCTAAAAAAAGAATTATAAGGATTATTAAGGAGAACCAATCTTTTCATTGCTACGGTTGAATGAGGAATGAAATTATCTTTTTTCAATTTCTCTAAATCAAATGGAGTGAAAGGCAATTTCCTTTCTCTGACAATTCCCGTTTCCTCCTCCCAAATATCAATGTGAGCGTAAAAAACATCACTGCTGGGATTTTTCTTAAACGCCTCAAGAGTGACATCAACTCTGTTTGGATAGGCAATATCATCAGAATCAATAATTGCCACAATATCGGCCCTGGCCTCGGCGGCAGCAAAATTTCGAGCGCAACAAGCTCCCATTCCGTGAGAGTCCGGCAAACGAAAATACTTTAGGCGCGAATCATTGTAGCCGGCAATTATTTTTTCCGTATCATCACTCCCGTGATCATCAACAATTATTGCTTCCCAATTTTCATTTTCTTGAGCAATTAAAGAGTCGATTGTTTCGCCGATTATTCGCCCTCTGTTTCTAGTGGCGATTAAAAAACTAATTTCCGGTTTCATTTTGATTTCTTACTTAAAAAATCCTGGTATATTTCATTGTAGACCTCAAGATAACGGTCTGCCATAATTTTTAAGGAAAAGTTTTTTTCAATATTCTCTCGACATCTTTTTCTCATCGCTAGATACTCTTTAGCTGGCAACTGATTTATTTTTTTCATTGCCGAAACCAGACCATTGACATCATCGGGCTGAATAATAAAACCGGTTTTGCCCTCTTTTATCACTTCTGATGCCGCTCCACGGGCATAAGCGATAACCGGAGTGCCGCAAGCCATCGCCTCAATAATAGTTAGACCGAAGGCCTCATCCTTTTTTGAGGAAAAAATCAGGGCTTTGGCTTGATAAAAATCGCTCCGGGTATTTTGCTTAACGAAACCTTTTAGCTTGATCTTTCTATTAAGTTCTGGTTTTATAGAACTTTCAAAATACTCGACTTCATTTTTAATTTTTGCTTCCCCTCCGATCTCTAATTTCTCGCCGGCTTTTTTTGCTGCGGCAATTGCATCGCTGCAGCCCTTTGCTTCAACAAAGCGGCCGATCCAGATAAAATTATTAGAAAAGTTGTCAGAATAGTGAAAATCCCTCAAATCCACCCCGTGATGAATGACTCGATAGTTATAAGGAAAGTCCTTAACTTGCCTTTTGGAAACACCGATAAAATGAACCGATCTCATTTCTTCTTCGGTCAATAAATCGCCAAGAATTCGATACCCCAAACTCTTGGTCAAAAGATGGATTGTATTTAGCATCGGCAGTCCTTTTTTCGCCGCTAAATAGACCGGCAAAAAATTATCCATATTGAAATGAAGCACCCGATTGTGATTCGACTTATCTTCAATAAACTTGGCAAAAATCGCAAATTCCTCAAAAGTAATTTTTCGATAGTTCCAGGGATCAAATAGAAACTCTTTTGATTTTGAAAATTGCAACGATTTGTCCACAAGCGGCACTAAACATCTAAGCTTTTGGGAATCCCCGCTGGCAAAAAGCTTAACATCTTCTCCCCGCTTTTCCAATTCGCGAGCAAGATAATAATTGAAAATTTCCAAACCTCCGGGCGCGGCTGGTCCAGTCGGATTGAATATATTGGAAACAATTGAAATCGGTACTTTCATTTTTTTCTCTTTTTCTTTTTATCCAATTCAATAACTTTTTTATAGGCCAGAGCATATCTCTCAGCCATTTTCTGCCAGGTATATTCTTTTTCAAAACGCGCTCGACATTTACTTCTATTAATTTTGCCGATATTTTTAATCGCCGAAACCCAAGCATTTTTATCATCCTTATTTACCAAAAAACCGGTTTCGCCGTCAATAACAATTTCATCCATCGGCGGAATATTCGAAGCAATTACCGGCGTGCCGCAAGCCATCGCCTCGAGCGAAGTAACCGGCATCGGTTCACCAATTTCCAGCGGCAAAAGCAAGGCCTTGGCTTTGCCAAAATATTTATAGGTCTGGTCAAACGGAATATGGTCGGTAAAAGTTACATGAGGCAACTTAAAAAGATGCTCGATACTTTTCCAGTACTTTACATGACTCCCCTCAACGCCTTTTTGACCGGCAAGAATTAATTTCTCGCCCGCCAATTTTGCGACTTCAATGGCAAAATGAGGCCGTTTTCGTTTTATCATCCGGCTTAAAAACAGAAAATTATCTCCGCCTTTTGGATTAAAGGGAAAGGCCTCGGGATTCACGCCCCAGGGAATCTTGGCGACAAAATTCAGATTAACATCTTTTTTATGATAGTCGGAAACATAAACCCAATAACAGCTTTTCCCGTACCGCTTAAATCTGATTTTAGCCGCTGGAGAATTAATACTTTCGCAGTACATTCCGTGTCCACTTATCAGTAATGGAGTGTCGACAAAGTTGCTAAAATAGACCTCTTTATTGTATTTATGAGCATGAATAATATCAAAGTCGCCTTCATTTTTGATTACTTCAAAGGCCCTGGAAACCAGCGCCATTTCGTATTGGTCCTCATTCTCCAAATAAGTGTGAGGGTCGTCTCTCCTAATGTCTTTATAATCAGAATAAACTGATCTTAGCCCTTCGGATATAATCCTTGAGGCATTTACTTTTGAGTCAGACGGTCCAAAAAAAACAACTTCATGACCAAATTTTGTCAAATTATCAACCAGCCCTTTAATAATCGAGCCCGGAGCAAAAACATTATCTCTGGAAGAAGGCACCGGTTTTCGATTGGATGCAATTATGGCAATTTTCATTTATAACCCTATATAACCCTAACCTAATTAATAAAACAAAATTTACTAGATGCTTATGGCACATAATCAATTTTCTTCTCAAGCTCTCTCTTCTCCCTTTCAAGATCTTCTTTATCGATACCAGTGGGCAAGTGTTTAATCTTTAATTTCTCTCCAACCTTTGCGGCTTCTTGGTAATATTTTAATACCCTATCTTTAATTTCTAACCAATCAAATCTCTCCTCGACCAATTTTCTGGCATTATTACCAAGCTCCTGCCGTAATTTTTCATTGTTTAAAATTTTATTGACCACGTCAGCGATGACCTTTCCGCTTTTCGCCCGAACTAGAAAACCTGTCCGACCATTTTTGACAGCCAGAGGTATACCACCTTTATTAGTCGCCACCACTGGCGTTTCCGATGCCATCGCCTCTAAAACAACAATTCCCAGCCCCTCATCGCAAACTGACGGCACGACCACGCAATCCGCTCGTTTGTAAAACTCCCTCAACTCTTCAACATACTCTTTGCCGAAATAACCCAAAAAGTGAACATTTTTTAATTTTTTTCTCGCGGCGAATTGCTCTAAATTCACTTTCTCGGCACCGCCGCCGATAATAAATATTTCGCCCTTAATTCCCGAGGCCGCTTTCAGCAAATAAACGACGCCCTTCTCCCATGTGAGACGGCCGACAAAAATCACTACTTTTTTGCCCTCAAGTTGGTATTTTTTATTGATTATCTTGATTTTGTGATTTCGCGGATAGGTCTGTAAATCAACGCCGCAGGGAATAATTCGGGTTTTTCTCTTTAAGTGTCGACCAAAAACTTTCAGCAACCATTTATTTGTCCAGTTGCTGTTAGGGAGTATATACTCTGACCTTTCGAGGGCTTGGCGAGTGAGGGTTAAAAATCTGGAATCAACTGTCGACTGAAAAACATCTGTGCCATGAGCAGTTACAATGTAAGGGATACTATACATTGACTTTATGTAATTAGCTATCCAGGTCAAAAAAGAGCAGTGATTGACATGAATCACATCCGGTTTAAATTCTTCGACAATCCGGATAATCTGTTTGAAAAAAGAGAAGTATATACCGGTAAATTCCTTAGCTGTAAGATCCTGATATCTTTTTGCCTTCGGGTATTCCGGATGACTGACAAAAACTGCTTTACGCGCTGGCTTGATAGTAAAAATTTTTACTTTCTTTATCTGACGCTTATCTGGAGCGGCAATCGCTACTTCGATGTTTTTTTGAAATGATAGCTTTTCAGCTAACTTTCGCGTGTAATTGCCGCTACCGCCACCAAAAAGCGGGAATTTCATCAGCATTAGTATCTTTGTTTTTTTCTCCGCCATAGTTGGTATCTATTTATTTATTATTGCTCCCGTTTCTCAAATACTCGGCCGCTTTTTCCGGCGGGATGACATTAATGATAACGCCCGAGCCGAGCTCAAAGCCGCCAAACAAAGTCAGGCGCGGGGCAATCTCCAAATACCAGTGGTAAAAATCACAGTCCTCCATCGTTGTCGGCAAAGTCCTGACGAATAAATTAAGCGACAAACCGGGTAAAATTTCTTCCATTTTGTAAAGAATTTCCATCGCCGCATCAGCCAACTCGTCAATTTCATTTTTTGTTGAATTCTCAAATTGGCTCTGATGCCTCTTGGGGATTACCCAGGCTTCAAATGGGAATCTCGATGCGAATGGAGCGAATGCTAGGAATTGGTCATTTTCGTAAATGATTCTCTTCTTTTCGTGTTTTTCGTGTTTGATAATATCGCAATAGACACAGACGCCATTAATCCCAAAATATCTTTCCGCTCCATCCATTTCGCGATTTACTGTGTTTGCAACCACTCCTGAAGCAAAAATCTGCGCATGTGGATGTTCGATAGAGGCTCCCGCCTCTGGCCCATGGTTGTATATCGGCGTGATGGAAGCAATCTGGTCATCTTTCTTGATCTCGTTGTACCGTTCCAGGATAGCCCAAAACATCTCACTCGTCAAGGTTTTTGGGAAGGTTGTTAACTTCTGCTTGTGGTCGGAAATCACTACAACATCGTGAGCGCCAACTGAAGGTCTTTCACGATAGAACCCTTCCTCCGGATAATAGCTACGAGTTGAAGCCGCATGGTCGTAGAAAGCAGGAAATTTATTTTCAATCACATAAACATTTTCACAAACAGAGCAGTATAACTTCTTATTTGTTTTGTAGCCGCTTGTGCCAATACAAAACGGACACTGGCCTCTTGCTTTAATTGGTTTTGATTTCGGATGGATAAAATCGTCGGGCCTTCGCGCTCTACCTGGAGCAATTACCACCCAATCCTGGGTAACGACATTCTGACGCAAAACCGGCGGAATAAAACCGCCTTTGGTAATTTTTTTGTTGATATCCACTAAGGACATAATTTTCAATTTAAAATTTTCAATTTAAAATAAATGCTCTAATTTTCAATTTTTAAACATTAAAACATTTTAAATTCATTTTAAATTGGAGTTTTTAAATTTTAAATTTTTGCGATTGTGCGCAGCACAATGCAATTGCCAACGCATCAGCGGCATCGTCGGGTTTGGGAATTTCCTTAAGATGCAACAGAACTTTGACCATCTCCTGCACCTGCTTTTTCTCCGCCCGACCGTAACCGACAACTGCCTGTTTCACCTGCAGGGGAGTATATTCGCAAATCGGAATCTGGTTTTTGCGCGCTGCCAGTAAAACCACGCCTTTGGTCTGGCTGACTGACATCACGGTCTTAAGATTTTTAAAGAAAAACAATTCCTCAATTGCCGCACAATCTGGTTTCTCTTTTTTAATTATATCACAAATCGCCGTGTAAATGATTTCCAGCCGCTCAAAATCCGGCAATTTGGCCCGAGTTGTTATTATTCCGCAACCCAGAACTTTGGGAATTTTTTCGCCAGCAGATCTGCCAGCCAGCAAACGGCCGGCAGTGTCAATCACTGCCCAGCCGGTTGTTGCCGTCCCCGGGTCGACACCCAATATTTTCATCTTTACTCCAAATTAGTATATACCTCATTTACATCATCATCGGCAGACAATGCTTCCAGCAGTTTTTCTATTGAGGCTTTTTTTTCTTCGGAAATTGCTACGATTGATTTCGCTTCGTAAATAATATCTGACGAATCAGTTTTGACACCGGCATCTTGAAAAAATTTCAGGACGGATTGCAACTGCGATATTCCAGTATATACTATTATAGTATCTTCCTCGACTTCAAAATCATCGGCACCGGAGTCGATAATTGTTTCTTCCAAAAAATTTTCCATTTTTGTTTCGTCATTCGGATTTCGGATTTCGGATTTGCTTTTAATAATGATCTGCCCCTTTTTCTCAAATAAATAACTGACGCTTCCTGCTTCCGCCAATGATCCGCCGAATTTGTTGAAAACCGCGCGAATTGCCGAAATCGTTCGCAATCGATTATCAGTTAAACATTGGATTAAAATTGCTACGCCGCCCGGACCATAGCCCTCATAAATTACCTCCTCGATTGCCGCACCATCGACTCCACCCTGAGCTCGTCGAAGGGCCCGATCGATATTTTCCTTTGGCATCGAAGCCGCTTTGGCTTTTTCAATGGCAATCCTGAGAGCAAAATTTGTCTCTGGATCACCGCCAGTACGTGCCGCGATAGAAATTGTATTTGCTAATTTGGTAAATAGCGAACTCCTCTTGGCGTCTTCCGCCCATTTTTTTCTTTTAGTTGTCGCCCATTTCGAATGTCCAGACATATTTTTATTAATTAAAAGTTTTTAAAGTTTATAAAGAACATAGAAAATATTTTTAATTCCTTTCACTTTACGAACTTTATCAGTCTCGGCTACCTGTCTCGCCGAGCCAAGGCGGAGGCCGAGCCTAGACGGATGAACTTTTGACTTTATGAACTAACTTATTTTAATCTAACGTAAAAAACGCTATTTTTCAACTTAAAAAGGTGGGCAACGGTTGTCGCCCACCCATGTCCGCAGTCTAGCTGCACTCTCACGGATCATCGCCGCCACACGACTTGAACGAGCGTATGAATTTGTCGTAAAGCGGCTTGTATTTCTTATATGCCGCTTCTGACTTGTACTTGATGCCGAAGACCCGGAAGCATCTTCCATCGCGTACATCTACATACTGGCGGAGGTATGTTCCGTCGTTTGCTCTGATAAAGGCGTACTCCCGACCTCGAGCCCAGTCGTGGCTCAGCTTGATGGTCGTTTCCCGTGGTTGGACTTTGTATGGGTAGTCCTCCGCCAGTCTGCCCATCCAAGCGGAGTAGACGTAAAACTCCACGGTCTTGTCACGACTGGTAAAGTAGGTTCCATCAGGAGTGTGCCGAACAGTGAATCCGGCGGGGTAGTTGACGATGTACTCATCCGCCTTGAACTTCCTCCACTGCTCGGCAGCGACGGCGGGGTTGGAGAAGAATACCACGACTACCAACATCACGACGGCAATACCAGCTTTGTTCACGGTCTTTGCCTCCTTGGGCATATGGAATGCTCACAGATTCGTTTGTGTACAACGGATACTTATGTTGCATCATATTTTCTACTCTTTGTCAATGAAAAACCCAGGGGAGAACCCTGGGTCACAGTCGACAATCCCCCTCCTGCCCATTACTGCTGTTTCCACCAAGTACAGGGCCAGAGCCCATCACCCCAAAAGGTGCATTCGTCAATCGATGGCGGCGGCATGGTATACACCAGTGCATCCTCGCCACCGGTTCTTAAACCGATGATGATTCCGCCGTCGGAACATTCGGTCATGCCAATGACAGACCAGTCTCGTTCGGCATTCGTATATGGCACATAGAGAATGCTCATCTGCTTTGATCCCACGGGCAGTTGAGCAATGAAGATCTCGCGTCTGCCAGCCGCAATGTCGGCCAACAGCGCCGCCCTTTTTCTGAGTCTAGCGACAGAATCCTTCTCTGAACCAATAGCGGCATTGCCATAAGTGCCAGCGTCGGCCATACCTGCCACAAGCAAGGCATTTCTGCGCTTAGACCAACAGATGGCCTTTAGACAGACGCCCGCAGGCGTGACTAACACACCGGTCACAGACCATTTGGGACTCACCACGATGATCCGGCTGACCGTCTGTTTGCCACTGCCAGTATGCATCAGACAGTAGTAGCCCATGTCGGTATTCACGTCGTCCAGCATTCCGTAGTTGGACAAGTCGCAGACCGGCTTAACCTGCCGCGTTCCCAGATCGAGCAGCTTAATCTTACCGCCTTTGGCAGCAATTACGAGCTGGTCAACTTGGTTTGAGCTGACGATCAGCGCGTCACCGCTCGAGTAAGCGACTTGGTGTTTGCCGGCGACTAAGTCGATGACGTTGACATTGCCAGCCGTGGTCACGGCGGCAATCTTGACCGGGCCAAGCCCTTTCATCCACGCCGCTTGCCGGAAACTTCCGGCAAGAATCCTCGGTTCCTTGCCGTTTCCCTGATCAATGACGATTTTGCCGCCACTCACGAACAGCATCACATCGTCAGCCACTGCATGGGCAGGAACTAGAGTTGTAAAAGCGACAACCAATACGGCCAAAACTCTTCGCATTCGGATCACTCCCTGTGGGAAGATTGGCTTCAATCGAGGCAACTCATTTATATCACAGATTGAGTGGTTTTATCAAGAAAAAAGCCCCGATCAGTGATCGGGGCCAAGGGCAACTTGTCAATCGGCGGTGATATAGAGTTTGCAGCCGACTGGCGTGTGACTGTAAAGCCACTGGGCATCAGAAAGATGTAGCCGGATGCAGCCGTGTGATGCCGGCGAACCGAGTTTGTGGTAGAACTTCGGCTCGGTGGCGTGTATCCAATGCCCCTCATAGAAATGCAGGGCGTAAGGCATCGGACAGTGATATTCGCCACTGACATGATCGACATCTTTTCGGTCGATGGTGAAACTGCCGATATGGTTGTAGGGTTTCTCCGACTTCTGTTCCGGTAGAAGGTTCTGTCCCCCAACAGCGGTAGAAACCACAAATTCCTTCAGGAGTTCTTCCCCGCTGTAGACCCGCAGCCGTTGCTCACGGATTGAGACGACGATCAGGCCAACCAGCGGTTTTTGCAGTTGCTCCGGTTCGCTGACTTTCGGCATCACTGCCGGCCCCGGTTTGTCGTGAAGCACAACCGCATCCGATTTCAGCACTCTCTGCGACCGATACGGCGGCGGCTGCCAGTCGTCAAACGACGACCTCTGTGGTTCCTGCTGGCAGCCAAAGCCAACCAATACCGACAGCAATAACACAGCTTTCTTCATCCTTCACCTCCTAATAGCCGTAGATGCGGCGGATTCGCGCCAGACGAGGGGTATTCTGCTCCGACATATTATGGAACGACGGATAATCACCACGCTTGAGTGCACACATTGCACTGATTCCGTATTCAATGCAAGCTGCTGCTTCCTGATGATGAGATAGGTATTGAATCGGGGGAGATATCATGTTGACCCGATCAAGAATTGACTGCCGAGCGGCAATCGCCCTATCGAATTCAACAGTATATGCTGAGCCCTCTATACTCTGCCCGGTTCGCTTGACATAGTCAATGTAGCGATCCAAACCACCGCGCAAGGACTTGTACTCACGCAACAACGACTGCATTCGCGACACATAACTCGCCAAATACGGATCCGTCGGCATGACGAA
>Ga0210024_1003039_pt1 | contig 14127 bp, 10 predicted proteins | sample CryGeymeta201525_FD_183988 | JGI IMG/M metagenome (GOLD analysis project Ga0210024, IMG submission 183988) | Groundwater microbial communities from Crystal Geyser aquifers in Utah, USA - Crystal Geyser metaG 2015-25 (SPAdes) (version 2) | ecosystem: Environmental > Aquatic > Deep subsurface >... | reverse complement strand
CCGACTGCGGCGGGTTCAGGATCGGGCTGGACATCAGCGAGCCATAGACGCCGCCGTTGGAGATGGTGAAGGTGCCGCCCTGCATCTCGTCCATGGTCAGCTTGCCGTCGCGGGCGCGCAGGCCGAAATCGCTGATCGCCTTCTCGATCTGCGCGAAGCTCATCTGATCGGCGTCGCGCACCACCGGCACCACCAGCCCGTTCGGCGTCCCGACCGCCACGCCCACATGGCAATAATTCTTGTAAACGATGTCCGTGCCGTCGATCTCGGCGTTGACCGCCGCCACTTCCTTCAAGGCATGGGTGCAGGCCTTCACGAAAAAGCCCATGAAGCCGAGCTTCACCTTGTGCTTTTTCTCGAACAGTTCCTTGTATTCGTTGCGCAGCGTCATCACGCCGGTCATGTCCACCTCGTTATAGGTGGTCAGCATGGCGGCGGTGTTCTGCGCATCCTTGAGGCGGCGGGCGATGGTCTGGCGCAGGCGGGTCATTCTCACCCGCTTTTCACGCCCGGCGTCCTCGACCGCGACCGGCGCGCGCGGCGCGGGGGCCGGGGCTTCGGCCCGCGCCCCAAGACCGGCGACCGCCTTCAGCACGTCTTCCTTCATGATCCGCCCATCGCGGCCCGTGCCCTGCACGGCGTCGGGCGACAGGCCTGCGTCGGCCATGGCGACCTTGGCGGAGGGCGCATTCTCGACATCGGCGCGCGCCGCTGCGGCGGGGGCGGGGGCGGCTTCGGCCTTGGCCGCCGGTTTCGGGGCGGCGTCCGCCTTGTCCTTCGGCGCGGCCTTGGGCGCGGCGTCGGCGCCTGCGCCCTCCTCGATGGTGGCCAGCAGCGCGTTGACGCCCACGGTTTCGCCCGCCGCCGCGACATGCTCGGCCAGCTTGCCCGCCACCGGCGACGGCACTTCGACCGTCACCTTGTCGGTCTCCAGCTCGCACAGCATCTCATCGACCGCCACCGCCTCGCCGGGCTGCTTGAACCAGGTCGCCACCGTCGCTTCGGTGACCGATTCGCCCAGCGTCGGCACCCGCACTTCCGTCGTCATGATCTCTCCGTCCCTTGTCTTTCGCCCCGAAACGTCGCCTTACCCCGCCAGCGCGGCGTCCACGAGGTCGGTTTGCTCTTGTTTGTGGCGCGACGCCTGCCCGGTCGCCGGCGAGGCCGACGCAGGCCGCCCGGCATAGCGCGCCCTGTCATGCGCGGCGCCGATGCGGCCGAGCACCCATTCGATGTTCGGCTCGACAAAGGTCCAGCCGCCCTGGTTCTTCGGCTCCTCCTGGCACCAGATGATCTCGGCGTCCTTGAAGCGGCTCAGCTCCTTGGTCAGCGACATCGCCGGGAACGGATAGAACTGTTCGATGCGCAGCAGATAGACGTCGTCGAGGCCGCGCGCGTCGCGCTCCTCCAGCAGGTCGAAATAGACCTTGCCGGAGCAGATCACCACGCGCCGGATCTGGTCGTCGGGTTTCAGCGCAACGCTGCTGGTCCCCATCTGCGCGTCGTCCCACAGCACGCGGTGAAAGCGCGACCCTTCCGCCAGCTCGGCCAGTGTCGAGACGCAGCGCTTGTGGCGCAGCAGCGATTTCGGCGTCATCAGGATCAGCGGCTTGCGGAAGCTGCGGTGCATCTGGCGGCGCAGGATGTGGTAATAGTTGGCGGGCGTCGTGCAGTTGGCGACGATCCAGTTGTCCTCCGCCGACAGTTGCAGGAACCGCTCCAGCCGCGCCGATGAATGCTCCGGCCCCTGGCCCTCGAAGCCGTGCGGCAGCAGCAGCACGAGGCCGGACATGCGCAGCCACTTGCGCTCGCCCGAGCTGATGAACTGGTCGATCATGATCTGGGCGCCGTTGGCGAAGTCGCCGAACTGCGCCTCCCACATCACCAGCGCGTTCGGCTCGCTGAGGGAATAGCCGTACTCGAAGCCGAGCACCGCGTATTCCGACAGCATCGAGTCGATCACCTCGTATTCCGCCTGCCCCTCGCGGATGTGGTTGAGGGGATAATACCGCTCCTCGCTCTCCTGATCGACGATGCCGGAGTGGCGCTGGGAGAACGTGCCGCGCGTGCAGTCCTGGCCCGACAGCCGCACCGGCAGCCCCTCCAGCAGCAGCGTGCCGAAGGCCAGCGCCTCCGCCGTCGCCCAGTCCACGCCCTCGCCGCTGTCGAACATGGCGCGCTTGGCCTCGAACAGCCGCTCGATGGTCCTGTGGGCGTTGAAGCCCTCCGGGATGGTCGTGAGCGCGCGCCCGACCTCGCGCAGCATCTCCAGCGGCGCCGCGGTTTCGCCGGGCTGATAGTCGCCGGAGGCGCCGCCGAGGTGCTTCCAGCGGCCGTCCAGCCAGTCGGCCTTGTTGGGCTTGTAGTCGCGCCCGGCCTCGAACTCCTCGTTGAGATGCGCCTGGAACGCCGCCTTGGCCTCGCCGATCTCGTCCTGCGCGATCAGGCCTTCCTCGACCAGCCGCTCGGAATACAGCTGCAGCGTGGTCTTCTGCTTCTTGATCGCCTTGTACATCAGCGGCTGGGTGAACATCGGCTCGTCGCCCTCGTTGTGGCCGAACCGGCGGTAGCAGAAGATGTCGATCACCACGTCGCGCTGGAACTTCTGGCGGAACTCGGTCGCCACCTTGGCGGCGTGGACCACCGCCTCGGGGTCGTCGCCGTTCACGTGAAAGATCGGACTGTCCACCATCTTGGCGAGGTCGGTGGGATAGGGCGAGGAGCGCGAGAAATGCGGCGCGGTGGTGAAGCCGATCTGGTTGTTCACCACCACATGGATCGTGCCGCCGGTCTTGTGGCCCTTCAGCCCCGACAGCCCGAAGCACTCCGCCACCACGCCCTGCCCCGCGAACGCCGCGTCGCCGTGCAGCAGCACCGGGATCACCGTGACGCGGTCGGCGCCCGCCTGCGCCTGCTTGGCGCGCACCTTGCCCAGCACCACCGGGTTCACCGCCTCAAGGTGGCTGGGGTTGGCGGTCAGCGAGATATGCACCCTGTTGCCGTCGAACTCGCGGTCCGACGAGGCGCCGAGGTGATATTTCACGTCGCCCGAACCATCGACCGAATCGGGCTTGAAGCTGCCGCCCTGAAACTCGTTGAAGATCGCGCGATAGGGTTTGCCCATCACGGTCGCCAGCACGCTCAGCCGCCCGCGATGCGGCATGCCGAAAATGATCTCGCGCGCGCCCAGCGCGCCGCCGCGCTTGATGATCTGCTCCAGCGCGGGCACCGTCGCCTCGGCGCCGTCGAGGCCGAAGCGCTTGGTGCCGGTGTATTTGACGTGCAGAAAGCGCTCGAAGCCCTCCGCCTCGATCAGCTTGTTCAGGATCGCGCGGCGGCCGCGCTGGGTGAAGGCGATCTCCTTGCCATAGCCCTCGATGCGCTGCTGCAGCCAGCCCTTCTCCTCCGGGTCCTGCAGGTGCATGAACTGGAGCGCGAAGCTGCCCTGATAGGTGCGCTTCAGCAGCGCGTGGATCTCGCGCATCGTCGCGGTCTCGAGGCCCAGCACGTTGTCGATGAAGATCGGGCGGTCGAGGTCGGCGTCGGTGAAGCCGAAGAAGCGCGGGTCGAATTCGGGGTGAGTCGGCGTCGGCGTCAGCTTGAGCGGGTCGAGATCGGCGCCCAGATGCCCGCGTGAGCGGAACGAGCGGATATACATGATGGCGCGGATGCTATCGAGCGTCGCGGCGCGCACCTGCGCCGCCGACAGCCCGACGCCGCCTTCCGCCGCCTTGGCCCTGATCTTGTCGGCGACCTGTCGCGGTTCCGCCCACTGACCGTCGAGCGCCGAGATCAGCTCGCCCGCCGCCTGCGGTGGCCAGTCGGCGCGCGTCCACGGCGCCCCCGCGACCTCCTCGCGCACGGCGGCGCCCTCGTCGCCGAGCCCGGCGAAGAACGCCCGCCAGCTCTCGTCCACCAGGGACGGGTTGGCGGTGTAGCGGCCATACATCTGCTCGACATATGCGGCGTTGCCGCCTTGAAGGAATGAGGTGCCGTGGAAGATCGCGTTGCCGCTCTGGTCCGTCATCGCGTTCAGCGGCGCCTTGTCGGCGGCCGCGTCCCTTGTCATGGGCGCCGAGGCGCCGATTGGCGGGCGCCGGGCGCGCCCGCTACACTCTTACCCCAGGAACCGGTTCTTTGACAGTTACCGCTTCATCGCCGCGATCACGGCTTCGCCAAGCCCGGCGGGGCTGTCGGCGACCACGATGCCCGCCGCGCGCATCGCCTCGATCTTGTCCTCGGCGCCGCCCTTGCCGCCGGCGATGATCGCGCCCGCGTGGCCCATGCGCCGCCCCGGCGGCGCGGTGCGCCCGGCGATGAAGCCCGCGCAGGGCTTGCCGCGCCCCGCCTTCGCCTCGTCGGCGAGGAAGCGCGCCGCCGTCTCCTCCGCGTCGCCGCCGATCTCGCCGATCATGATGATCGCCTCGGTCTCGGCGTCGGCCAGCAGCCACTCCAGCGCGTCGAGATGCTCGGTGCCCTTGATCGGGTCGCCGCCGATGCCGATGCAGGTGGACTGCCCCAGCCCGGCGTCGGTGGTCTGCTTGACCGCCTCGTAGGTCAGCGTGCCCGAGCGCGAGATCACCCCCACCTTGCCGCGCCGGTGGATGTGGCCGGGCATGATGCCGATCTTGCAGGCGTCGGGCGTGATGACGCCGGGGCAGTTCGGCCCGATCAGGATCGACTTCGAGCCCTGCAGCGCGCGCTTGACCTTCATCATGTCCAGCACCGGGATGCCTTCGGTGATGCACACGATCAGGTCGAGTTCGGCGTCGATCGCCTCCAGGATCGCGTCCGCCGCGAACGGCGGCGGCACATAGATCGCGGTGGCGTGGCAGCCGGTGGCGGATTTCGCCTGCGCCACGGTGTCGAACACCGGCAGCCCGATGTGCTCGGCGCCGCCCTTGCCGGGCGTCACGCCGCCGACCATCTTCGTGCCGTAGGCGATGGCCTGCTCGGTGTGGAATGTGCCCTGCGCGCCGGTCAGGCCCTGACAGATCACCTTGGTGTTTTCATCGACGAGAACGGCCATTATGCAAGCTCCTTCACGGCCTTGACGATCTTTTCCGCCGCATCGCCCAGATTGTCGGCCGCGACCACCGCCAGACCGCTCTCGTTCAGAATGCGCTTGCCCAGCTCGACGTTGGTGCCCTCGAGCCGCACCACCAGCGGCACCTTGAGGCCGACCTCCTTCACCGCCGCGATCACGCCCTCCGCGATCACGTCGCAGCGCATGATGCCGCCGAAGATGTTGACCAGGATGCCCTTCACCTTGGGGTCGGCGGTGATGATCTTGAACGCCTCGGTCACCTTCTCCTTGGTCGCGCCGCCGCCCACGTCGAGGAAGTTGGCCGGGCTGGAGCCGTAGAGCTGGATGATGTCCATGGTCGCCATCGCCAGCCCGGCGCCGTTGACCATGCAGCCGATCTCGCCGTCGAGCGCGATGTAGTTGAGATCGTGTTTCGAGGCCTCCAGCTCCTTGGGGTCCTCCTCGGTCTCGTCGCGCATGGCGAGGACCGCCTTTTGCCGCCACAGCGCGTTGCCGTCGAAATTCATCTTGCAGTCGAGGCACTTGAGATTGCCCTCGCCGTCCACGATCAGCGGGTTGATCTCCAGCAGCGACACGTCGCGCGCCATGAACAGCTTGTAGAGCTGGTCGATCAGCGCCACGCACTGGCGCACCTGCGCGCCCTCCAGGCCCAGCGCATAGGCGACCTTGCGGCCGTGAAAGCCGCTGATCCCGGTGGCGGGATCGACGCTGAAGGTCAGGATCTTCTCGGGCGTGGCCTGCGCCACTTCCTCGATGTCCATGCCGCCCTCGGTCGAGACGATGAAGGCGACGCGCGACGAGGCGCGGTCCACCACCATCGACAGATAGAGCTCGCGCGCGATGTCCGATCCGGCCTCGACATAGACGCGGCCCACCTGCTTGCCCGCAGGGCCGGTCTGGTGCGTGACCAGGGTGCGGCCCAGCATCGCTTCGGTGAAGGCGACCACCTCATCGACCGATTTCGCCAGCCGCACGCCGCCCTTTTCGCCGGCCTCCGGCTCCTTGAAGCGGCCCTTGCCGCGCCCGCCGGCGTGGATCTGCGCCTTGACCACCCAGAGCGGGCCGCCCAGCGTCTCCGCCGCCGCACGGGCGTCGGCGGCGTCCAGCACCGCCACGCCCGCGGAGACCGGGGCGCCGAATTCCTTCAGCAGCGCCTTCGCCTGATATTCGTGAATGTTCATCTCTGCGCGGTCCTCCCCCTCGTGCGGCCCGGTCCCGCCCGGCTGCGCGGCGATCGAAACCTTTGGTGCACAGGCGCATACTCTATTGCAGCGCAGCAAACAACGGGACGGCGCGCCGCAGCAAGGGGGGCGGGCGCCATGTCGCAACCCCGCTTCGCCTCAATTGCGCCGGTATTGCGCTTGACGAAGGAGGAACGCAGCCGTCAGGAAGCGACGCATGATCGACCTCGCCGCCCCGCATCTGCTCGCCGCCGCGCTCGCCCTGGTCCCGGCGGGGCCGGACGCGCGGCGCGACGCCGGGGATCTGACCTGCCTTGCGCTCAACGTCTATCACGAGGCGCGCAGCGAAAGCGGCGCCGGGCAGGCCGCCGTCGCGCATGTGACGCTGAACCGCGCGCGCGCCCGCGGCTTTCCCGGCGACATCTGCGGCGTCGTGACGCAACAGGCGGGCGGGCGTTGTCAGTTCTCGTGGGTGTGCGACGAAAACCCCGCCGCGCCGGGCGACCGCGCCGCCTATGACCGCGCGCTGGGCGTCGCGGCGCGGGCGATGCGCGGCGCGACGCCGGACCCCACCGGCGGCGCCACCCATTTCATCTCCGCCGGGATCGGCGCGCCGGAATGGGCGCGGCGGCTGACCGAGACCGCGCGGATCGGCGGCCACCGCTTCTTTCGCTGAGCCTTTACCCCGGCCCGGTTTCCTGCCACCCCTTCGGACGCAATTCACCCGTCTGAAGGAGACCCGCCATGGCCTGGAGCGATCATCTGCGTGAGGCGTGCCTGATCGGCGGCGCCTGGGTGCAGGCCGACGACGGCGCCACCATTCCCGTCACCGACCCCGCCACCGGCAAGCAGATCGGCGTGACGCCGAAGATGGGCCGCGCCGAGTGCGCCCGCGCCATCGACGCCGCGCACGCCGCGTTCCTCGCCTATGGCGCGCTGACCGCCAATGAGCGCGCCGGGCTGATGATGACGCTCTACACGGCGCTGATGGACAACCAGGCCGACCTGGGCGAGCTTTTGTGCCGCGAGATGGGCAAGCCGCTGGCCGAGGCGCGCGGCGAGGTCGCCTATGGCGCCAGCTTCGTCAAATGGTTCGCCGAGGAGACGCGGCGCATCTACGGCGACACCATCCCCTCGCCCTGGGCGGGCAAGCGCATCATGGTCACCCATGCGCCGGTCGGCGTGGTCGGCGCCATCACGCCGTGGAACTTTCCCACCGCGATGATCGCGCGCAAGCTGGGCGCGGCGCTGGGCGCCGGGTGCGCCATGGTGTGCAAGCCCGCCACCGCCACGCCCTATTCCGCGCTCGCCTTCGGCGCGCTGGTCGAGCAGGCGGGCTTTCCCACCGGCATCTTCAACGTCATCACCGGCTCGGCGTCCGAGATCGCGGCGGAGATGTGCGAGAACCCCAAACTGCGCAAGATCACCTTCACCGGCTCGACCGCAGTGGGCAAGAGCCTCGCCAGCGCCGCCACCGCGCACATGAAGCGCGTCAGCATGGAGCTGGGCGGCAACGCGCCGTTCATCGTGTTCGACGACGCCGACCTCGACGCGGCGGTGGCGGGCGCGATGGTCTCGAAATACCGCAACTCCGGCCAGACCTGCGTCTGCGCCAACCGATTCCTGGTGCAGCGCGGCGTCCACGACGCCTTTGTCGCCAAGCTCAAGGCGGCGGTCGAGGGGCTGAAGGTCGGGCGCGGCTATGACGAGGGCGTGACGCAAGGCCCGCTGATCGACGACGCCGCGCTGGCCAAGGTCGAGGAGCATCTGGCCGACATGATCGCGGGCGGCGCCACCGTCGTCACCGGCGGCAAGCGGATCGGCAACGAAGGCGCGTTCTTCGCGCCCACCGTCGTCACCGGCGCCACGCCCGCGATGAAGCCGTTCTCCGAGGAGACCTTCGGCCCGATCGCGCCGGTGTTCGTGTTCGACGACGAGGCGGAGGCGATCGCCATGGCCAACGACACGCCGTTCGGGCTGGCCAGCTATTTCTACACCCGCGACCTCGGCCGCGCCTACAGGGTGATGGAGGCGCTGGAATACGGCATGGTCGGCGTCAACGAAGGCCTCATCAGCTGCGAAGTGGCGCCGTTCGGCGGCGTCAAGGACAGCGGCATGGGCACCGAGGGGTCGAAGTATGGCCTCGACGACTATCTGGTGAAGAAATACGCGCTGTTCGGGGGGCTGGGCGTGCGCGGATAGGCGCAGCGGCGAAGATTTCGCCCCCTCTCCCCATGGGGAGAGGGTCGGCGTGAGGGGGAAGCTCAGGCGCTTGCCCCTCGGTCGTCCTGCACCGCCAGCGCGCGCCTTGCGACCGGTCGGCGCACGCTCTCGCGACGCCTCCAGCCGCCGGGCCTTCGCGCGGCGGCAAGCGCGGCGGACGCATCGCGGTGGGCGTCGGCGCCCTGCGCGAATGACTGAGGTGCGCGGAAGGCGGCAACTTGGCGCGACTTCTCGCGACGCCTGCCACCGCCGGGCCATCGCCCGGCGGCAAGCGCGTCGGGATGCGCCTGGGCCCGCCCGGCGGCCCCAAAGGCCGCCGGGCGGCGACGTCCGCCCCCCAGCGGGCGTCGCCATGGGCGCCGCCCGGGCGGACGCCGCCACCCTCTGTCGCGCTGGCGTCGCCGCCGGGATCGGCTGCGGCTTGCGCCTCCGCCGATGCGGCGCGCGCGCCCTGCCACCGGCAGGGCGCCTTTGCGCGCCGCGCGCGAATGACTGAGTCGCGCGGGAAGCGGACGGTCGGCGCACGCTCTCGCCACGCCTCCAGCCGCCGGGCCATCGCCCGGCGGCAAGCGCGGCGGGTTGCGCCTTGCCCGCCCGACGGCCCCAAAGGCCGCCGGGCGGCGACGTCCGCCCCCCGCGGGCGTCGCCTTCAGCGCCGCCCGGGCGGACGCCGCCACCCTCCGTCGCGCTGGCGTCGCCGCCGGGATCGGCTGCGGCTTGCGCCTCCGCCGATGCGGCGCGCGCGCCCTGCCACCGGCAGGTCGCCTTTGCGCGCCGCGCGCCGGGCGTCGGCGCCTCGCGCAAACGGCCGCTTCGTGCGCTTACCCGCCAGTCACGCCCCCTTCAAACACCCTGCTCCCACCCGCTACTCGTCCAGCGCCTTCAGCCGCGCCGCCAGCGCGCGCAGGAAGGCGTCGGGGTCCGCCCTCAGCAGCGCCAGCGTCTGACCGAGCGCATCCCCTGCGGCGGCGGTTGCGCGCCGGTCCCGGTCGAGGACGCCGGAACCGGCGCGGGCCGGTCAGCGCGCCCGCCGCATGGAGCGCCCGCGACCCTCATCGCCGCCATCAGCGCCGCGCGCGCGACATCCGCTGCTCAACAGCGCCCACCAGCCGCACCAGCGGCGGCAGGATGACGAGATAGATGCCCGCCGCCGCGATCAGCGGCGTGGGGTTTGCGGCCAGCGCCTGCGCCTGATTGGCCTGCGCCTGATTGGCCTGCTTGAGCAGATCGGGCATCGCCACAACCGAAGCGAGCGCGGTGTCCTTGACCACATTGATCGCGTTCGAGGTCAGCGGCGGGATGACGATGGATTGAGCAACCCGTTGTCTGGAAATTTTGCTGAGAGTGGGTCACGCATCCTGACATGCCCACTTGATGCAGGGCCTGCTGTCTGAGGCCCATTTTTCGTCGATCCCGACAAGGATGGCGCTGACCGGCCGCAGCAGGGCGGCCTCGCTCGGGACTGAGGAGGGAAAAGCGGTCCTTCCAGTGGAAGGATCGCCCGACGGAGGCTGATCATGGCCGTATGGCGCTTCAGCTCCTGCCGGACTGCGCGCTCCATCGGGTTCGAGGTGCGTGGTCGGCGGCGCTGCGGCTCGGCCAGCGCGGCTTCGGCCCTGGCCAGCGCGCCTGCGTTCCATACGGCGCGCAGCTCGGCGCCGATGCGCTTGCGGATCGCGGCATTGGGGGCTTGGTGGAGGGCGTTTTCGGCCAGATGGAACTGGCGGCGCCGCTAGGTTGCGTCGCCGAGCACGGCACAGCGGGCGGGGCGCAGCCCGGCATGGTCGTCGGATCTGATGAACGCGACGCCACGCAAGCTGCGGGCGATCAGGCTCTTCGGGAAGCCCCGCCAGTGGGCCCCGGCATCCGACAGGGCGCGGGGACACGCCGAGAACCCGCCGCCGCGCGACCGGCCCCTGAAGCCCCGGACCCCGGCATGCGCGCAGCCCTCAGCGATGCTGGCGCGACGACCGGTAGAGACCGCCCGATACCAGCCGATCCGATTCACCCCGCGACAGGCCGAGGCAGGGATCGACGCCTCGGGTGGCGGCGTCGGGAAATCCGATGACTATGCTCTGGCCGCAAGCGTCATCGGGCTGTCAAAGACCGAAGTTATCAAGTTCCCCGGCCCTCGGTGATCCGTTGGTCAGCCCGAGTGGGAAACCCTGAGACGCCTTCCATGCAAGCTTGAAGCCTGCGGGAAATGCAGCCTGATCCCCGGCCGGGAAACTCTCCGGCAAAGCCGGATCAGGTCAGTCGCGCAGCAGTTCGTTGATCGCGGTCTTGGCGCGGGTGCGCGCGTCCACGCGCTTGACGATGACCGCGCAGTAGAGGCTCGGCCCCGGCGCGCCGTTGGGCAGGGCGGCGCCGGGCAGCGAACCGGCCACCACCACAGCGCCCGCAGGCACCTCGCCCATCGTGATCGCGCCGGTGGCGCGGTCCACGATCCTGGTGGACTGGCCGAGAAAGACGCCCATGCCCAGCACCGCGCCCTCGCGCACGATCACGCCCTCGACCACCTCGGAGCGGGCGCCGATGAAGCAGTTGTCCTCGATGATCGTCGGTCCGGCCTGCATCGGCTCCAGCACGCCGCCGATCCCGACCCCGCCCGACAGGTGGCAGTTGGCGCCGATCTGCGCGCAGGAGCCGACCGAGGCCCAGGTGTCCACCATGGTTCCCGCGCCGACATGGGCGCCGAGATTGACGAAGCTGGGCATCAGCACCGCGCCCGGCGCCACATGGGCGGAGCGGCGCACGATCGCGCCGGGCACGGCGCGAAAGCCTGCGGCGGCCCATTCCGCCGCGCCCCAGCCCTCGAACTTGGAGGGCACCTTGTCCCACCAGCCCGCGCCGTTCGGGCCGCCGTCGATCACCGCCATCGGGCTGAGGCGGAACGACAGCAGCACCGCCTTCTTCAGCCACTGGTTGACGGTCCAGACGCCGTCCGCGCCGCGCTCGGCCACCCGCACGGCGCCGCTGTCGAGCATCTCCAGCGCGCGCGCCACCGCGTCGCGCGGCGCGCCGACGGTGTCGGCGCCGATGTTCTCGCGCGCATCCCACGCCGCCTCGATCACGGCCTGAAGCTCAGCATGGGCCATTGGCGCGCTCCTTCGTCAGTTTCCCAAATCCGCCCGGCGCGCTATACGACGCCGCCCGGGTCCGCGCAATCCGCGCGGACGACGGCGGGGCGCGGGAGGTTGCGGCATGGACGATCACGAAAAGCGGGTGTCGGTGTTTCCCTCCGCCGCGCGCGACGCGCAGGCGGCGACGCGGATCCCGTCCACGCCGCAGACCCGCGATCCGGCCTATCGGCTCGCCTTCGCCGACATCGACTTCCTGCGCCGCGAGGAATTGCGCCCGGTGCGCCTTCAGCTTGAGTTGCTGAAGCCGGAGATGATGCTGGGCGAGCGCAACATCACCTCGACCGTGGTGATGTTCGGCGGCGCCCGCATCGCCGCCGACCCGGCGAAGGCGCGCACGCCGAAGATGGCGGCGCTGACCAAATACTACGAGGAGGCGCGCCGCTTCGCCCGCCTCGCCTCGCAGGAGAGCCTCGCGCGCGGCGGCGGCGAATTCGTGGTTGTGACCGGCGGCGGCCCCGGCGTGATGGAGGCCGGCAACAAGGGCGCGCACGAGGTCGGCGCCGCCTCGATCGGGCTGAACATCGTGCTGCCGCACGAGCAGGCCCCGAACGAATACGTCACGCCGGAATTGTCATTCAACTTCCATTACTTCGGCATCCGCAAGATGCACTTTCTGATGCGCGCCTGCGCAGTTGCGGTGTTTCCCGGCGGTTTCGGCACGCTCGACGAGCTGTTCGAGACGCTGACGCTGATCCAGACCCGGCGCATGGCGCCGATCCCGGTGCTGCTGTTCGGCGAGGCGTTCTGGCGCGGCGTGATCGACTTCGACGCGCTGACCGAGGCCGGCACGATCTCGGCGGAGGATCTGTCGCTGTTCAGCTTCGTCGAGACGGCGGAGCAGGCCTGGGCGCTGGTGGCCGAGGCGCACGGGCTGGCCTGACCGCGCGGCGGAACGGGGCGCTCAGGAAAAGGCGATCTGCGCCTTCATCGCCGTACGGCGGTCTCCGGCGATGTCGAAGGCGCGCACGGCGTCGGCGAGCGGCAGGGTGTGGGTGATCAGCGGCGAGGGATCGATGCGCCCGCCCTGCATCAGCCGAACCGCCGTCTCGAACTTCTCGTGAAAGCGGAAACAGCCGCGCAGCTCGATTTCCTTCGCGGTCATCGCCTGCACCGGCAACGTCATGTCGCCGCCAAGGCCGAGTTGCAGGATCACGCCGCGCGGGCGCAGCGCCGGAATGGCGGCGACCAGCGCGGGCGCGGCGCCCGAGCACTCGAACAGGGCGTGGAAGGTTCCCTTTCCCGCCGCATGGGGCGCCAGCGCATCCGGCGTCTCGGCGACGTTGATCGTGCGGTCGGCCCCGGCGCGCCGGGCATGGGCCAGCGTCGCGCCGGTCAGATCGGTCGCCACGATCTCCGCCGCGCCCGCGCGCCGCGCCGCCATGATGGCGAGACAGCCGATCGGCCCGCAGCCCGTCACCAGCACCCGCGCCCCGATCAGGTCGCCCGCGCGCCGCGCCGCGTGCAGACAGACCGCCAGCGGCTCCGCCATCGCCGCGAGGCCGGGGCTGAGGCCGTCGGCCCGCACGCATTGCGCGGCGTCGGCGACCAGCTCTTCGCGAAAGGCGCCCTGGATATGCGGAAACGGCATCGCGGAGCCGTAAAAGCGCATGTCGAGGCAATGGTTGCGCAGCCCTTCGCCGCAATAGACGCAGGCGCCGCAGGGGCGCGAGGGGTTGATCGCGACCAGATCGCCCGGCGCGAAACCGGTGACGCCCTCGGCAATCTCGACGACATGGCCGGAGACCTCGTGGCCGAGGATCATCGGTTCGCGCAGCCGCACAGCGCCAAAACCGCCATGGTTGTAGTAGGGCAGATCCGATCCGCACACGCCGCCCGCCGCCAGCGCGACGCGCAGTCCGCCGGGCCGCAGCGGCGCGGGCGCGCGCTCCTCGATGCGGAGGTCCTTCGCGGCGTGGACGACGATGGCGCGCATGGCGAAGCTCCCGACGATGCCTGCATCTGTGCGCATTGGTATCGCTAACAGGCATATATGCAAGAGGCGCCGCCGCGCGCCGTCGCCGGAGGTGCGCCGGATCGGCGCGCAATGACGCAAGTCGCCCGCCGGTCGCGGCGACGCGGGGTCTGCTCGACCGGCGGGCCTCGCGCCGGGAGGGCGCGGCGACCGTCAGCTCTTGTGGTGGACTTCCGCCAGCCCATAGACCGGCGTCTCGATCCCCACCGCGCGCGCCTTCAGTTGCAACGCGAGGAACTGGCTGTAGTGGCGCGACTGGTGCAGGTTGCCGCCGTGAAACCACAGCCCCTCCTGCTGCGTCGGCTTCCACATGTTGCGCAGCTCGCCCTCCCACGGCCCCGGATCCTTGGGCGTGTCGGAGCCGAGGCCCCAGCACTTGCCCACCTTGTCGGCGACTTCCTGACTGATGAGATGCGCCGCCCAGCCGTTCATCGAGCCATAGCCGGTGGCGAACACGATCAGCTCGGCGGGCAGTTCAGTCCCGTCCTTCATCACCACCGCGTTCCTGGTGATTCGCTCGATGGCGCCGGTCTTGAGCCTGATCGAGCCGTCAGCGACCAG
>Ga0210024_1003032_pt1 | contig 14145 bp, 8 predicted proteins | sample CryGeymeta201525_FD_183988 | JGI IMG/M metagenome (GOLD analysis project Ga0210024, IMG submission 183988) | Groundwater microbial communities from Crystal Geyser aquifers in Utah, USA - Crystal Geyser metaG 2015-25 (SPAdes) (version 2) | ecosystem: Environmental > Aquatic > Deep subsurface >... | reverse complement strand
CAAAAGTACCAAGTAAGCCCAAACGGAGTGCAAGTGTTTAATCATAATATTGTTTTTGATTTTGGTGATAAAAGTAAGGAAAATTTCAACACTATAAAATAGTGCTTGTTGAATTGCAAAATAGTAAAAATTGAACATAAAAAAACCACCCGATTTGGGTGGTTTTTAATTATTAAAATTGGTTTATTTAAAAGTATATCTCAAACCAATTTGCATTTGCCATCTTGAACTTTCAATTCCGCTATCGTCAATAGTGAACATTTTTTCAACAACTGCTGGGTTAAAGCTATAAACCGGAGCAACGCCATTAGACTCTGTTCTAAGTATTGCAATTTCTCCAAAATTTGGTGCGAATTTTTGTACGCCCCAATTTTTGTTAATTAAATTGGTAAAGTTGAAAATATCAAATGAAGCTTGTAAAGTATGTGTTTTTTTGCCAAATTTAATAGAGAAATCTTGTAAAACTTTTAAATCTACAATATGGCTCCAAGGCGCTCTATCTGCATTAATTTCCGCATATTTACCTCTTCTGCTTTTTAAGTAGTCGTTACTTTCAATAAATGAATCTAAGGCATCCCATTGTTGGGCCGCTGTTAATCCGTTAGCGCCTTCTTTTAATCTAATGTCTGCAGCATTAACAGGTACATAAATAACTGCATTATCGCTTGAATCATCATTTAAAACATCTTTTCCTTCTTGATAAGTATATGTAAAGGCATTTCCATTAATACCTTGGTAAAATAGACCAAAAGTAGTTTTGATATTGTCATTCCATTTTAAATCATAAGAAGCATTGGCTATAATTCTATGACCTTGTGCAAATTGCGACCTTGAAGCAGGTAAATCTGAATTTTTACCATTCACACTTAACTGATTTCTCCATTGTGAAGAATTTTGTGAACTTGTTCCTTCAAAAGTAGTATATGAATCACCGTAACTATATGAAGCACTGGCAAAAAATCCATTGCTATAAGGTTTGGTCAAGGTTATAGATCCATTCCAAGAATATCCTTTACTAGTGTTTGAGCCTAAATATATTCCAAAATACGTTGGATCAATTCTGCTACTTCTATTATAAAAAGGTCTTGTGTCTCCAGTGCCACTTTGAAATTGGGTAGCATCCTTTAAGTTTAAGTTTTCATAATAAACAGCTGAAATATTATCATTGTAAAGCAAATCGGCAGATGCGATTAATCCCCAGAATGGTAATTTTTGATCTACTGCCAAATTTAATTTTAATACTTGCGGTAATTTAAAATCTTTTGAAAAAAGGTTGATGTCACCTCCCAATTTACCTGAACCAACTGCGGCTGCAACTGGTTGACCATAAGGGTCTGCAATAAAAACACCACCATTAGGCAAGTTACTTTCATTTGCTGCGCCAATTGCCATACCGTTATTATTATAAACAGCGCCTGGCCAAACTAAAGGAACTCTTGAAGTAAACACTCCAATACCACCGCGAATTTGGGTGTTAAATTCTCCATTTACATTCCAGTTAAAACCAACTCTTGGAGAAAAATGAATCGTTGTAGAAACACCTTCCCCAACTCTTGCTCCTTGTAAATCTTTACCTGCAGCTTCCAATAAGCCTACAGTTGTGGTATTAAAGGAATCATTCACCAAACCATCTGACCAAATAGGAGCATCAAATCTTAAACCAAGACTTACTTTAAAATCATTTGAAACCTGTATTTCATCCTGAACGTATGTTCCAACTTGAAACATATTAAATTCGGCAGCGCCTTTTGAATCATCTCCGATACCACCTTGTAAAGAATAACTTCTGTTATAATCTTCTGCAGGGCCACCTGATAAGAAAGTATTTAAATCTTTAAAAACATAAGCACCAAAATTTTGTCTAATAAAAACATTTCTTACATCAGCGTATTCTAAATTTGCTCCTAAAGTAATTGTGTGTTTACCATAATAAATCTCAAAATTATCAGTTAGTGTTGCGATTTTTTGTTCTAATATGTTACCCGTAGAGAATGCTTCCGAGCCAAAAAAGATATTTCCTGAACCATCTTTAATTCTTACATTTGGAAATGGATCTCCTACTGGATTTCTATCATCTAAAACAGAAGTATAAGCAAGTGTTAAGCTGTTTGATGCCTTATCGCTTAATTTAGAATTAAGTTCTGCAGAAGTTGTATTTGTTGTAGAAGGAAAATAAATACCACCACTGCTGAAACGTATGCCATTTGTGCTTGATGTTGCAGCATTTATTTGCTCAGCTTTTACATAACTGTGTTTTACAACCAGTTTATTATTATCATTAATATTCCAGTCCAACTTAACAACTAATTTATCGCTTTCTAAAGTATTGGCGTTGCTTAAGTACGTTCCTGGATTAAAACCATAAGTGTTGGTAAGGAAGTTGCTTAAAGTTTGAATATCACCTTCTGATGAATCACCAATATAATTAGCATAATTAAATGGTCTAGGAGTTTCATCATTTTGATTTTCATAATTAATAAAATAAAATAATTTATCTTTTGTAATTGCACCAGAAGCTCTTACACCATAAGTTTTAGCTGAAAAATCGCCTAATTTTTCTCTTTTTCCTCCTGAAGGCACTAAATCTACAGGTGTTTTCCCGGATAAAGATTCGTTGCGCAAAAATCCATAAACAGATCCTTCAAATTCATTGGTTCCAGAACGGGTAACAGCACTAATGGCACCTCCTGAAAACCCTGAGATTCTAACATCAAATGGAGCAATTGAAACCTGAAAAGACTCAATAGCATCTACAGAGATTGGGTTAACACCAGTTTGACCCCCGTTGGTTCCTGAAGAAGCCAAACCAAAAACATCATTATTTACAGCACCATCTATATAAATGGCATTGTATCTATTGTTTTGGCCACCAATTGAAATGGTGCTTCCGCTAACCTGAGCTTGTGGTGTTGTTCTTAAAAAATCACCAATTCCCCGTGAGACTGTTGGTAAAGTTTCCATTTGTTTTTTACTTACATAAGTTCCTGTTCCTGTTTTATTACCATCAAAGATGTTATTTCTTACGCCAGTAATAACAACTTCTTCCAATGCATTTGCAGCTTCTGTCATTTTGTAATTTATTGCAAATGTTTGTCCTAATTGAAGGAATACATTATTTTGTGAATATTCGTTAAAACCAACGAATGATATCGTAATAGTATATGGACCTCCAGCTCTCATATTTGAGATTCTAAAAAACCCATCGTAATCAGTTGAGGCACCATACTTTGTGCCTGATTCAGTGTGTACTGCAACAACGTTTGCACCAGGTAAGGCATCGCCATTGTTGTCCGTAATTTTACCGTTGACAGAAGATGTGGTTACACCTTGAGCGAAAATAGCAGTCGAACTAATTAATAGTGCCGCTATTAACAAATTTTTAAATTTTCTCATTGTTTTAATTAAGTTTAAATTAAGTTGCAAAATTGACACAAAAAAACCCAACCAACTTTAGGGAATAGTTAAGGAATTTTGGTTAATTTGTGCGCTAAAGTACAAAATATTTAACATAGCCTTAACAAATGTTCAAAAATTTGAACCGTTTGTTAATTACTCTTGATTTATTTTGATTTGGTTATTTTTTTAAATAGTTTTTAGCCAATTCCTTACCCAATTCTACACCAAATTGGTCGAAGCTAAAAATATTCCAAACAATGCCTTGAACAAAGGTTTTATGTTCGTAAAGCGCAATAAGTTTTCCGAGCGACTTAGGGGTTAATTTTTCTATTAAAAGGGTGTTTGAAGGTTTGTTTCCTTCAAAAGTTTTGAAAGTTAATAAACGCTCGATGCTAGCTTGCTGATTGGCCAATTTTAATTCCCGATTCACTTCGGCGGCGGTTTTACCGCGATATAAGGCTTCGGTTTGACCGTAGAAATTAGCCATCAATTTGCGGTGGTGGTCGTCATCGCCATGCAGCGATTTTGAAAATCCAATAAAATCGGCAGGAATTAATTTTGTGCCTTGATGCACCAATTGCATAAAAGCATGCTGGGCATTTGTGCCGGTGCTACCCCACACAATTGTTCCTGTTTGGTAGCTCACTCGCGCGCCCTTTCGGTCAACCGATTTGCCATTGCTTTCCATCACGGTTTGCTGCAAATACATCGGCAATAAATCGAGGTATTGGGTGTAGGGTAAAATGACCTCGGTTTCGGCATTAAAAAAGTTGTTATACCAAATGCTCGTCATTGCTAAAACCACGGGCATATTTTTGTTAAAAGGTGTGTTTTTAAAGTGTAAATCCATTTGATGAGCGCCATCTAAAAACTCATTAAACTGTTTAAAACCAACCGAAAGCGAAATTGTTAATCCAACAGCACTCCACAACGAATAACGTCCGCCTACCCAATCCCACATTGGGAAAATATTTTTTGATGCTATTCCGAATGCTTTTACGGCTTCTAAATTGGTAGAAACTGCCACAAAATTATGAGCAATGTCGGCAACTTGCGCTTGTTTTAAAAACCATTTTTGTGCGGTTAAAGCATTGGTTAGGGTTTCTTGTGTGGTAAAGGTTTTTGAAACGATAACAAATAGGGTGGTTTCAGGGTTTAGATTCTTTAGGGTTTCATAAACATGGTCGCCATCAACATTTGAAATAAAGTGGCATTTTAAATGATTTTGATAAAATTTCAGGGCTTCAACCGCCATTTTGGGTCCTAAATCTGACCCGCCAATGCCAATATTTACCACATCGGTAAAGGCTTTATTGGTATAGCCTTTTAATTTACCGGCAATGACTTCATCAGAAAAGGTTTTAATTTTTTTTAAGGTTTTGCTAATTACTGTTTTGATGTTTTTGCCATCTACTAAAATGGGTTCTTTGCTTATATCGCGTAAAGCGGTGTGCAACACGGCTCTATTTTCGGTTTCGTTTATTTTTGCGCCCGCAAATTGCGCTTCAATCGCTTGCTGTAATCCGGTTTCGGTAGCTAAGTCAATCAGCGCTTTAAAGGTTTCATCATCAAATCTATTTTTAGAAAAGTCTAAGGTAAAATCGTCAACTTTTAAAGAATAATCGGCTTTGCGGTTAGGGTTTTGCTTAAACAAATCACACATATTGACTTGTTTGGTTTGGTTGAATTTTTTTTGCAACAAGCTCCAAGCATTGGTGCTCGTTGGGTTTATTTTTTTAAGTGTCATGGTTTTATTTTGTATATTTAATCGCGTCTAATTGTATTTTAAGCGGTTCAATTTGTTCTAAAAATCGTGGTTTTTCCGATTTTTTTATGGGTTCAGAGCTGGGCATTTTTTCCCTTAACGGATCTACTTGCCGTCCGTTTTTCCAAAAACGATAGCAAACATGAGGTCCAGAGGCATGACCGGTACTGCCCACATAGCCAATCACATCACCTTGCTTTACAAAAGTGCCTATGCCAACTCCTGATTTAAATTTATTCATGTGTAAATATTGTGTTTCATAAGTTGAATTATGCCTTATTTTAATGTAGTTGCCATTGCCACTGGTAAAACCTTTTTGCGATACTTTTCCATTTGCCGTAGCCATAATGGGCGTATTGGTGGGAGCGGCAAAATCGGTTCCTAAATGTGGTTGGATTCTACCATAATAGCTGATAAAGCGACGCATATTGTATTTTGAAGAAATCCTACTGAATTTTAAAGGCGCTTTTAAAAAGGCGCGTTTTAAATTTTTTGTATTCTCATCAAAATAGTCAACCCTTCCTTTTATGGTATCTTCAACAAAAGAAAAGGCATAAAAAGGTTCGTTATTATGTTCAAACACGGCCGCTTTTATAGCGCCTATGCCGGCAAAAACGGTATCGTTTACAAACTTTTCTTCAAAAATAATTTTGAACTTGTCATTTTTTTGAAGCCTAAAAAAGTCAATTGTCCACGCGTAAATTTCGGATAAATCATTTACAATAATATAGTTTAAACCTAGATCGTCAATGGCTTCAGATAATGATGACCTGATAACGCCCGAAGCCGTTTTGACAACGGTTTTTATTTCTTTTTGAGCGTGATAAGCTTTTATTGAATCCCTAAATTTAAATACAACATAGTTTATTTGGTCTTGCTGGTAAATAAACGCCACACCGGTATCAAGGGAATCTTTGGTCTTTAAAATCACATACGGATTGCCTACACGCAGACTACGGATATTAAATATTTTTTTGGTTTTATTTACAATTTCATAAATTCTAGCCGATGAAACGTGCGCCCTGTTTAAAATGCTTCCAAAATTTTCGCCTTTGCGGATGGTATCTCTAATGTAATTGTAGTTGTTAAAAGTGAATCCAAATTCTTTAATGATTTTTTCTGGAGCTGGTTTTTTTAAATTTTTGTCATTGTTATGGCATCCAACTAAAACGATTAACAAAAGAATTGACAGGATTTGTTTCATAAAAAATATTCATTTTTTTGTAATAGGAATTTTTATGACTAGGGCAAGAAATTTACCTATCGTTACCATTGTTTATATTAACATGTTGCTTGATTTCAAAAAATTATTGCTATAAAACCGCAAAACTACTCATTTTGCTTTAATTTTTTGTTGCCTATTTGTTAAAAATAATGGGAAATGCGTTCAATAATCCTTTAAAATATTCTAATTCGGCATTTAAAGAACCAACCATTAAATCGGCTTTAATTTTTATGGGAATTTTATTTTCATCATCTGTAACCCAAACAACTACACTATTTTGATCTTTAAAAACCCGCCCCGATTCAACAAAAGGTTTAAACTTTAGCGTCCTAATTTTTCCAAATTTGGTATTGATAATTTCCCTACCTAAAAACCTTAATTTAAAATTGTTGAGTTGATTGTCATAAAACAAATCGACCGTAATTTCTTGGCCTATTTTAAAATTTGCAAAGTCTGTATTTCTTACAAAATACATTGAAGAAATCATGTCTTGAACGCCTTTAACAACGTCAAAAGACTTTTCGGTATTTCGCTTGTAATCAATAACTAAAGCGCTTCCTTTATATTGATTAAAATATACATCGTGCAATATTTTATAACCCCCTTCATTTACCCGTCTTTTAGAAAAATAAGGAAATAGTGTTTTTTTATCGACAATTGACTGGTAGCTGTCTTCTATTTTGTAGAATAATTTGGTAACGCCTGTCGTCCATCCTTTGCCGTCTATTAAAAAATTGGTTTTACCTAAATATAAGGTGTCTTTAACCTCTAGGGTTGTGTAGCCTGCATTAATAAAACCGTATCGCAATTTATATTTTAGCCATTCTCCACTGCCAAAAGCGCCTATATTATTTTGGGTAGTTCCTTTTATAGGATGCAAAAATATAGGTAATAGAAAAAAAATGTATATAAGTCGTTTTAGCTTCAAATTGACATTTAAAATTTAAACAAATGACAAATATAAATAATTAAACCGCTTTCTAAAGTTAAAAACTTAACAAAGCGGTTCTAGTTAAAAAATAATTAACCTTTAAAGTTTGTCAAACCTTCATTTAGCCAGTTTAAATAGGCAGTTACATCGGCATTATAAGCCATATAATGATTGAGGTTTTCGCCATCATGATTGAGCAAAACGTAATAAGGTTGCGCATTGGCTTTATATTTTGTGATTTGAAAATCGCTCCATTTGTTGCCAATGGTGCGGATTTTATTTCCGGTAGTTTTAGAAATGTATTGTTGGTCTAGCGGCAATTCTTTTTGAAAATCGACGTATAAAGAAATTAAAACCACTTCATTTTTAAGGATGTTTAATACTTTTGGGTCTGACCACACGCGTTCTTCCATTTTTCGGCAGTTTACGCAGGCTTTTCCGGTAAAATCGAGCATTACCGGCTTTCCAACTTTTATGGCATAGGCCATACCGGCATCGTAATCTAAAAAAATAGGGATGTCGTGTGGGCCAAATTCAGCGCCATCGGGTAAAATCGCTGTTTCAACAGAGCCTCCTGCTCTTGAATAGCCCACTCCATAAGGCGATTCGCTATAGGTCATCGGTGGAGGAAATCCACTGATTAATTTTAAAGGCGCACCCCAAAGACCAGGCACAAGGTAAATGGTAAAGGTTAAAATTATTAAGCCTAAGCTCATTCGTCCAACCGATAAGTGTGGCATATCAGAATCGTGAGGTAGTTTTATTTTTCCAAACATATAAAGGGCTAGAGCGCCAAAAACGGCTATCCAAATAGCGATAAAGGTTTCGCGTTCTAACAGATGAAGGTCTAAAACCAAATCGGCATTCGATAAAAATTTAAAGGCAAATGCCAATTCTAAAAAGCCAAGAAATACTTTCACTGTATTTAACCATCCACCCGATTTTGGCAAAGCGTTTAACCATCCCGGAAAAGCTGCAAATAAGGTAAACGGTAAGGCAATGGCTAATGAAAATCCAAACATCCCTACAATTGGTCCCACTTGATTTCCGCCCGATGCCGCTTGCACTAATAAGGTTCCCACTATGGGACCTGTGCACGAAAATGATACAATTGCAAGGGCTAATGCCATAAAAAAGATGCCAATCATGCCACCTCTATCAGCTTGTGCATCGACTTTATTTGCCCAAGCATTTGGCAACATAATTTCGAAAGCGCCTAAAAACGATACTGCAAAAACCACCAATAACAAGAAGAATAGCAGGTTAAACCAAACGTTAGTAGAAAGCGCATTGAGCGCGTCGGCTCCAAAAAGAAAAGACACCAGCCAGCCTAAAGCGACATATATAATGACAATTGAAAAACCATAAATCAGTGCGTTTTTTATGCCTGCCGCCTTGGTTTTGCTTTGTTTTGTAAAAAAACTGACCGTCATTGGAATCATTGGAAATACGCAAGGCGTGAGTAAAGCTGCAAATCCGGAAAAGAAAGCAATTAAAAAAATGCTCAACAAACCCTTGTTTGTTTTTGGCGCTTCAACAGGCGTTTCGGTCGCTTTTTTATCTGGTTTAATTTCGCCGGTAGTGGGTAAATTTGTGTCTTTTAACAAGGTTCCGGCTACTCCTTTAACCGTAAATTTTAAGTCGACATCGGTTGGGGGCAAACAATTTGAATCGTCGCAAACCATAAAGTTTACAACTTCGTTAAGCACGAGTTCTTTGTCGGTTAACAAATTGATACGCTGTTTAAAAACGGCTTCTTTTTCAAAATATTTAATAACCATATTAAACACTTTGTCGTGCTCGGTATGCCCTTCGCCTTCGGTTGTTTTTCCGATAAGTTGAAAGGTGTTGAGCGAATCTTTAAAACTAAAGGTTGTAGGAATTGGTCCGTCATCACCACCGAGAAATTGTGAATATAGGTGCCAATGGTTTTCAATGGTGGCTTTTGCAACTAAATCGAACTGAGAATCGGAAACTTTTTCTACACTTGTGGTCCATTTTACAGGATTAAAAATTTGAGCCTGAATGTTAAAACTCATTAAGGCAATCAGTATTAAAAGGATTTTTTTCATTGTTGATAGGTTATTTTAATAATTTTTTTGGTGTGTTCGGTTACTTTAAAACGGTTGTCTAAGCGTCGGTCTAAAACCCAAATAATTTCATCATTTTGACATAATAGCCAAGTATTTTCTTTTTCTAAAAGCGATAGTTTTAAATCTGTAAAAAGGTCGCTCAATTTTTTTTTGCCTTGCATTCCCAAGGGATAGAAGTAGTCGCCGTTTTGCCATTTTCTTACTTTTAGCGGCATTTTAATTTTATCGGCATCTACATAAACAATTTCGGCAAAGGTGTTTTTTAAATCAACTTGACGAACGGATTCAAAAGTAAGGATTAATGCTTTGTTTTGTAAACCTTCCTCTAAATTGTCAATTTCAAATTCAGCGGCATTGGCTTCTTTTAAAGGCGAAATCAAAAATAAGTTGCGGTCTTTAATCAAACGGTGACTTGCGCTAAAAATTTGTTTGCCCGATTGTGCCAAAAGCAAACGCTCTACATCTAGCCAAGCGGTAAAGCCGTACTCTTTTAGCAACTCAAATAAATAGGCATTAGGGTTTGAAAGTTTCATAATTTCAGCAATATCAATACTTACATGTTCATTAGGCAACTGCGTTAAAACAATTTTTTTAACCACTTCAAGGCGGTCTTTTAAAATGCATTCTAGGTCGTTTAAATGGCTGAGGGTTTTTTGAAAGCTTTCAATTAAATTAGGGTTAATTTTTTGCAAAACAGGAATTACCTGATGCCTAATTTTATTGCGTGTATATTCTAAAGTGGCATTGCTTTGGTCTTCACGCCAAATAATGTCATTTTTTTTAGCATAGCTCGCAATTTCTTCCCGCGAAAGCGGTAAAAACGGTCTGATGATTTTATCATTTTGAGGTGGAATTCCGAGCAATCCTTTAAAACCAGTACCTCTGGTGAAGTTATAAAGCGTTGTTTCTAAGTTATCGTTAGCGTGGTGTGCCGTAATGATATAATCATAGCCATTCGCTACGCGCAATTGATGAAACCATTGGTATCGCAAGTTTCTTGCCGCCATTTCGATAGAAATTTTGTGAAGTTTTGCGTAATTTTTTGTGTTAAATTCGGCAATAAAACAAGCGCACTCATTTTTTGTTGCCCAATCTTTAACAAATTGTGCGTCTATATCCGATTCATCGCCACGCAATTTAAAGTTGCAATGCGCCACGCCAAAGTGCAGACCAATTTTTTGCAACAAATTAACAGCTACCATACTATCAAGCCCTCCCGAAACGGCAACTAATAATTTAGCGTCTTTTAAAAAAGGGAAATTTATGGTGATATTTGCCTCTATTCTTGTACTAATCAAATCCATTTAGTTAGACTATTAAAACAGTTGATTGTGTATAAACCCTAATGATTTATCACAAAATTAATTTTAATTATTAACATCGAGCGCATCTCTTAAGGCGTTTCCTATCATCATAAAGGCGGTTACCAAACTCATAATGGCCAGCCCGGGAATGATTGCCAAAAAAGCTTTGCCTAAAATAATGTAATTATAATGGTCTTTAATCATGCCTCCCCAAGATGGTGTGGGTGGTTGAGCGCCGATACCTAAAAAACTCAAACCGCTTTCAATTAAAATGGCGGCGGCAAAATTTACGGCCGAAATAACAATAATTGGCGCTAAAATATTGGGCAATATGTGTTTAAAAATGATGCGATAATGCGAATAGCCGAGGGCTTTTGCAGCTTCAACATATTGCTGTTGTTTGGCACTCATCACTTGACCTCTAACAACCCGCGCCACTTCTACCCACATGGTTAATCCAACGGCGATAAAAACCTGCCAAAAACCTTTCCCTAAAGCCAGGGTAATGGCAATGACCAATAATAGGGTTGGAATGGTCCAAGTTACATTGATAAGCCACATTAAAAACGCGTCAATTTTACCGCCAAAATAGCCGGCGGTAGCCCCAATGCTAATGCCGATAATTAAAGAGATAAAAACGGCAATAAATCCGATGAAGAATGAAATTCGTGTGCCAATTAAAAGACGGCTGAGTAAATCCCTTCCATAACGGTCGGTTCCAAAGATAAAAGTTTTGGTTTTTAGGCTGCTTTTGGGTGTTTTGTCAAACGTCTCATTTTTAAAGAATTGTGTTTTATTGAGACTTTTGGGATAATTTAGCACTTCAATTCCTTCGCTGGTTAGCCGATAACTTTCTATCGGAATTTCGGTTGCGTTATTTATTTTTCCAAAAAATATTTTGTTGAAAAAACTTTGCGCGGGTGCTGTTTTTGATGGAATTTGCAACATCAACACCTTAAAACCGGGTGATTTTGAATGAATTTCAAGGTGCATTTGGTTTGCATTTGTGGTAGCATCGGGAGCTAAAACATAGGCAAATACCGCCACAAAAGCGCAAAAAACAACATACCAAAAACTCAAAAGCCCTGTGTAATTTTTTTTAAATTTTCGCAGTGCTATTTGAGTTAGAGATTTGCTATTTATAGTCATTTAGTTTTTAACAAGCTGTTCTTGAGGTTTTAATTTTAACTGCGCCAAAATATTTAAAGCTTCGTCAACATAGGCGTCTTTAGAGAGATTTTTGTGCCATTCGGCTCTTTTTTGAGCTAAAACTGAATCCTTTTTAAGTTCTGCTAATTCATAGGTTGGCGATTTAAAATCGAACTTGCCATCAAAATCATTAAGTCCGTTATAGGATTTGCTTTCTTGAATGCTTTGGTCTAAATCTTTTTTATAATTTTTAAAATTTAAGGAAATACTCGAAATTTTTTGTTGTTGTTTTAGCCATTTGGCATTTTGATTTGCCAAGTTAAAATAGGCATTGCTTTGAACCCGCACCTTGCTCTGATTAACAACCTCATCAAAATTAGCATAGCCATTCCAAGGCGTATAATTAACAGATTCTATTTTATCCCAAGTCAACGGATTTTGTTCGTCGCGTTCACCAATTTCCATAAAAGCATAACGGTCGGGCAGCGCCACATCCGAAGTTACACCTTTTAATTGCGTTGAGCCGCCATTAACGCGGTAAAATTTTTGGATGGTCATTTTTAAAGCGCCTAAATCTTCGGGATAGTTGACGTAATTGTTGAGGGTTAAAATATTTTGAACCGTTCCTTTTCCAAAGGTTTGCTTGCTGCCAATAATTACGGCGCGGTTATAATCTTGCATGGCGGCGGCAAAAATTTCGGAAGCTGAAGCCGATAATTCATTTACCAAAATAACGAGTGAGCCTTCCCATTGAATTTTTTTGTTTTTATCTTCTTGAACAAGGGCTTTTTCGTTTCTATAACGCACCTGAACCACGGGACCACTTTTAATAAACAATCCGGCGATATCAATAGCTGTGCTTAGTGAACCGCCTCCATTATTTCTTAAATCAATCAAGATGCCTTTAACATTTTCTTGTTTTAAATAAGCAACTTGTTTTTCCATATCGGTTGCTGAATTTCTGGAATCTTTTTCATTAAAATCAATATAGAATTTTGGAAGCTCTATCACGCCATATTTGTTGCCATCTTTGTTAACAATAGCCGATTTTGCGAAGGTTTCTTCTAGCTCAACCACATCTCTAATTATAGAAATAACTTTAATAGTGCCGTCAATTTTTTTAATGGTGAGCTTAACTTCGGTTCCTTTTTTACCTTTTATAAGTTCTACGGCATCATCTAAACGCATCCCGACAATATCTTTTGGTTCGTCATTGCCTTGGGCAACTTTCAAAATCATATCGCCAACTTCGAGTTCTCCCTTTTTCCATGCAGGTCCGCCCGAAATAATTTCCACAATTTTAGTATAATCATTTTTCTTTTGAAGCCGTGCGCCAATGCCCTCAAGCTTTCCTGCCATTGTAATATCGAAACGCTTTTTATCTTCAGGGGCTAAATAAGCGGTGTGTGGGTCAAACTCTGAAGTAATGGTGTTTAAAAAAGCCGAAAAAGAATCTTCTTCATTTAGCTCTAACATTCTTTCAAAAAACGCTTCCATGCTTTTTAGGGTAGCCTCTCGAGATTCAATTTCTAAGCTTGCAAATGATTTTTCCTGATAATTTTTGTCGGTTTTAAACTTGTCATTTTCGGTTTCTAGCCGGTCGTTTAAACGCGAAATCGTATTTAATTTTAATTCTTTTTGCCAAGCTTTTAGGCGCTCAGCTTCCGATTTTGAATAGCTTAAATCTTGATATTTAATTGAAATTGTTTCATCGACATTAAAATCAAATGGGTCGGTTAAGAGTGATTTATAAAACCCGTTAACCTCCTTTAAACGTTGGTCAAAACGGCCATATACCAATTTAAAAAACGACAAATCTTCCGAATTTATTTGATCGTCAATCGCAAATTTATATTTCGAAAATTCGTCTAAATCCGATTGCATAAAATAGCGCTTTCGCGGATCTAAATTCTCAATAAAATCATTGTAAACCTTTTCGGATAAAGCATCGTTAAAATCTTTTGGCTGATAGTGTCCTTTTGTTAAAGCAAACTTTAAAAGGCTGATTAACACCTTGTCCTTTTCGGGATCTTGTTGTTGCTTTATGGTAAAACTTATGGTAAAGGCAGCCAGCAATAGGGCGACTGCAATAAGTCCAATTTTTCTATAATTTTGAGTTAATTTATTCATAATCGTTAATTATCGTGTTGTTCAAAAATACTATTTTAACCCGTTGGGTGTAATTATTTTAAGTAAAATAAATTGAATAAATATTGGTCAAGATACTGAAATTCAGTATCTTGAAGTCGCAAAACAAACCAATATTTATGTCAAATATAGTA
>Ga0210024_1003023_pt1 | contig 14180 bp, 14 predicted proteins | sample CryGeymeta201525_FD_183988 | JGI IMG/M metagenome (GOLD analysis project Ga0210024, IMG submission 183988) | Groundwater microbial communities from Crystal Geyser aquifers in Utah, USA - Crystal Geyser metaG 2015-25 (SPAdes) (version 2) | ecosystem: Environmental > Aquatic > Deep subsurface >... | reverse complement strand
CGCGACTCGCCCGAAGGGCGCCAAGCAAATGACCCGCAACGGCTCTCCAAACCTAGAACACAGCGCAACTGTGCCCTGCGGATTGCACCTTGTTGCGGGTCATTTGCGGGGCTCTTGTATCAGCAATTAATGCCAGACAGTACGCCAGGCTACGGAAAGTCCTGCAAGCTTATACTGGCTGACCGTAATCGACCACTCATAACAGTCGGGTCTGCGACTTCAGAGTCTGGCCGTGATTCGGAGCCAGTAGCCACGCCCCAGCGCGCGATAGGTCGAAAGATCGGTGTTGGCCGCACCGGCGTTGACCAGCAGCGGCGGTTGGACATCGCTCAGGTTGTCGACCCCGAAGTCGAAGCTCAGCCGATCATCGGGTCGCCAGCCCAGGCGAAGGTCGTGGTAGAGCACCGCACCGACGCGCTTGCGTGTGCCCGGAAATACTTCGCCGCCACGTTCGTCGAGCGCGTCGATCCAGCTGGCGCGGTAGCCCATCGACCAGGGCGTCATGCGCCAGTCCAGATCGTAGCTGCCGCGCCACTTCGGCACGGCACCGAAGCGGTCCGGATCGAATTCGCCCTCGCTGAACAGCGCCGCGGCACCCGGGAACGCAATCGACTCGCGCTCCAGGACACGGCTCAACAGCGCACGCTGCCGCAGCTGGCCGGACGGCAGCGGATGGGTCCACTCGGTCTCGAAGTCGATGCCGCGTGCTCGTTCTCTGGCGATGTTGCGCAGTTGTGCCTCGACAAACCGGATCGAACCATCCGCAGCGCGCCGGATCGAATCGCAAAAATCGCTTGCACCGGTCGCCAGGCACTGCTGCAGCACCGTGTTTGCACCCAGCGCGCCAATGCCGTCGTCGATCTCGATGTCGTAATAATCCAGCCGCAGTCGTGGGCCGGCCACGCCCCACGGCAACCAGCCCAGGCCCAGGTTGAGGATTTCAGCCCGTTCCGGGTCGAGTGCCGGATTACCGCCGCCAAGCTCCGGGGTCTCGGCACCGTTCTGGTCGAAGCTGCCGTCGGCTGGAACGCCCTGAGCGATACAGCGTTCGATCGCGACTCGATCGAGCGCACCGAAATCGGCACAGGGGTCGAACACGATCGGGTTGGCCTGACTCAGGCCGCCGAACAACTCGCGGATGCCCGGGGCACGAAACGCTTCCGACCAGGCAGCATGCAGCCCGATCCGGGCGTTCAATTGCCAGTCCAGCGCACCCTTGAACACGGTCTCGGTACCGGAATTGTCGAAATCGACCAGCCGCCCGCCCAGCGTGAGCTGCAGGCGCTCGAAGCCGGACCGACCGCGCAGCAACGGCACGCCGAGCTCGAGGTAGGCCGCGCGGGCTTCGAGCGAGCCGGCGGTGGCGTCACGCGCGTTGCCGGTCGTGTTGCCAGCCTGCGATTCAGGGTCGGGCCGATCGGCACCGCGTTCCTCACGCCATTCCACGCCGGCTGCCAACGCCAGCGGCCCGGCCGGCAGCTGCTGCAGATCGGTGCCGAGGTGGGCGGCGAATACGGTCTGCTCGTTGAATCCACGATCATCGAGGTCGGCATCGACGAAGTCGAGCATTTCCGACGTGATGCTGCCGACCGGACCGAACAGGTTCAGCGGCACGCAACCGGCAATCGGGGTATCCGGCGTCCCGCACACGGCGCGCCCGCTGCCATCGCGGAACGACGGGCCCAGCGCGAGCCGCACCCGATCGGCCAGCAGGTCGCCGGTCTGGCGCTGGTCGGTCTCGTTGCGGCCACGGTTGAGCGAGGCATCCCAGTGCCAGCGCCCGAGCAGTCCATCGGCAAACAGGACCACGCGCCAGGCCTCGTTGTCCTGCACGAACCGGCGCGAGCCGGCCTCGATCAGGCGCCGCCGCACGTCATCCAGTGGCTCGCCGAAGGGATTGAAGACATTGTCGGCCGCGACCCGGACATCGCTCAGCCGGGTGCTGAAAAACGGCAGCGCGACCAGGCGCTGGCTGGAATCGCGCTGCTGCCACAGAGTTTCGAATCCGAGTCGCAATTGCGCACCGGCGCGCCAGTCGGCGTGTGCAAACAGGCCCAGGCGCTCGGAATCCTGCTGCAGGTCCTCGAACGGGTTGAAGTTGAAGCGGTCGCTGTTCGGGCCGGCGTTGATGAACGGGCGAAAATCGTCGTCCGAGCGGCCGGAGCGGCCGTCGATCAGGGTCCGGCGACCCATCGAGGTGCGGAAATTTCCGCCAGGCGGTGCCGAGGAGCCATCGAACACCAGCTGGTTGTCCGGCCCGGAAAAGCTCAGGCGGGCCGACGAAAAATCACGCTCGCCCTGCAGCAATGGAGACTGGTCGCTGTAGTCCAGTCCAAGCAATAGACCGATGCTGCGGCCGCGCTTGCCATAGACCAGCTGTACGCTGCCGCGCTCGGCATCGTTGCGCGATGTCAGGCTGGCGTGCGCGGCCAGTTCCAGGCCGGTGACGTCCTCTCGGGTGATGATGTTGATCACGCCGGCCACGGCATCGGCACCATATTCCACCGAGGCACCGGACTTGAAGATCTCGACCCGTTCGACCAGCACCAACGGCAGCATGCCGAGATCGACCGCGGAACTGGCGCCGTTGCCGCCGGGCACGAAGCGACGGCCGTTGACCAGTACCAGCGTGCGCTCGGCGCCGAGGCCGCGCAGCTCGATGGTCTCGATGCCACGCGATCGCTCGCCGCCGGCACCGCGCCCACTGGTCCGGGTGTTCAGAGGTGAGCCGCCGGCAAAGGGCAGCCGTTGCAGGATATCGCCCAGACGAATCAGGCCACTGGCTTCAAGCTCGGCGCGAGACAGCGTGGTCAGCGGTGCCGCACTGCCGGGCCGCAATCCGGCCAGCCGACTACCGGTAACGCGCATCGGCTCGAGCGTGTCTGGGGGCGCGGCCTCGGTGTCAGAGCAGGCCGTAACCGGCAGCAGCAAACCCAGTGCACCCACGAACCCGATCGCGGCAAATTTCGACGGCATGGCCGGAATCAATGCCGGAAATGTCGCCGACCGGTAAACACCATCGCAATTTCGTGGGCATCAGCCGCGGCAATCACTTCGGCATCGCGCATCGAGCCGCCAGGCTGAATGACCGCACGAATGCCAACTGCCGCGGCGGCCTCCAGCCCGTCGGCGAACGGGAAGAAGGCATCGGAGGCCAGCACGGCGCCTGCGGTTGCAAGATTCTGGTCGGCCGCCTTCATCACCGCGATCCGACTGGCATCGACACGCGACATCTGGCCGGCGCCGATACCGATGGTCGCACCATCGCGCGCCATCACAATGGCATTCGAGCGCACCATCGCCACCACCATCCAGGCCAGATCCAGGTCGCGCCACTCCGCGTCGGTCGGCGCGCGCCGGGTGACGATCCGGAATTCCTGGCGCGGGTCGTCCAGAGGGTCGATGGTCTGCACCAGCCAGCCGCCGTCGATCCGGCGCAGCGCATGGACCGAGGCAGCGCTGGCCGCGGGCACCAGCAGACGCAGATTGGTCTTTGTTTCCAGCGTTTCGAGCGCGGCCGGATCGAAGCCGGGCGCGATGATCACTTCGATGAAGCGCGATGCCAGTCGCGCGGCCGTGGCCCGATCCAGCAGCCGGTTCAGCGCCACGATGCCACCGAAGGCCGAACTTGGGTCGCAGGCCAGCGCCCGGTCGTAGGCTTCGACAAGGCTCGCGCCCACGGCTGCGCCACAGGGGTTGGTGTGCTTGACGATGACACAGGCAGCCGACTCACCCAGTGCCTGAACGCCGCTCCAGGCGGCATCGGCGTCGAGCAGGTTGTTGTACGACAGCGGTTTCCCCTGCAGCAGGCGGGCACCGGCCAGACCGGCCGCTGCATGACCGCGCTCGGCATACAGCGCCGCCTGCTGGTGCGGGTTTTCTCCGTAGCGCAACTGGCCGATGCGATCAAGGTTGAGATTGAGCAACGGCGGCAGCGCGGCCTCGGCATGCGCTTCATCCCGGCGATCATGATGTGCCGCCAGCCACTGGCTGATCTGACCGTCATACGCCGCGGTGTGGGCGAACGCTCGTGTTGCGAGTGCCAGGCGTCGCTCCGGACCTGGTGCTCTCGGCAGTGCTGCGATCAACGCAGCATAGTCGTCCGGGCTGCAGACCACGGTGACCCGGTCATGATTCTTGGCCGCCGCACGCAGCAGCGCCGGCCCGCCGATGTCGATATTCTCGATCGCATCGTCGAGCGTGCAGCCGGGTCGCGCGACCGTCTCGGCAAACGGGTAGAGATTGACCACGACCAGGTCGATCGGCGGCAAGTCATGGATGCGGGCGGCTTCATCATCCTCACCGGCGCGCGCCAGGATACCGCCGTGGACGCGCGGGTGAAGCGTCTTGACCCGCCCACCCATGATCTCGGGAAAGCCGGTGTACGAAGAGACCTCGACCACCGGGATTCCCTGTTCGGTCAGTGCCCGGAAGGTGCCCCCGGTCGAAAGGATCTCGACCCCGGCCTCGGTCAGCGCACGACCCAGTTCGAGCAGGCCCCGCTTGTCGGAAACGCTGAGCAGCGCCCGACGGATGGTCGGCGGGGAAACGCTCACAGTGAGTAGCGCCGAATGCGGTTGCGCAGCGTTGCGCGCGTCATACCAAGGATTTCTGCGGCACGCGACTGGTTGCCGCCGGTGTGCTCGAGCACGACCTGAATCAACGGGCGCTCGACCTCGTTGATGATGCGCTGATGCAGGTCGTTCAACGGAGTCGGACCCATGTCCTCGAGGAACTGGGCAACCGACTGCGCGACACAATCGCGCAGGGGCATCGCTGTGGCTGGAGGAATTTGCTGCGCCATTCTAAGGTGATCTTGCGGAACGTTACGACGGCGCGGCAGGGCGGCCGACAGCGGTTCGATCTCGGAATCAGGAAGCTGACAATGTAGCACAGGGACCACCGCCGGCCGGGCTCGGCGACAGCTTCAGTTTCCGTAATGAAACTGCATTGTGAATCCGGACGGACGCGATGATTCGACCATCATCTCCAGCACCACCGGCAGCCTCGCGCCGGGAGCGAGGCCCTCGCCAGACTCGGCATCAGGATCCAGGTATTCAGCCGGTACAAGCCGCCGCTGCCCCACCACCTGCTGGCTGGCGTCGAACAGTTTCACCTCGATGTTGGGCCAGGCAATACGGCGATCACTGCGATTGTGAATCACAGCGCTGATGATGATCGCGTCGTTCAATGAAGGATGGGCATGCATGTCGCGCGAGACCAGTTGCAGCGCGTCACCCAGCGCGACTGGGGCTTCATCGCCCAGGCCCAGCATGGCTGGATCCAGCCGCCATCGCTCGGGGCCGAATAGCTGCAGCCCAAGCAGCGTGGCCAGCAGGATGGCGACGACGGGCCAGCCGATGCGCGCCCAGCGCGACGGCGGTTCAGGCTCGAGGTCAAGGTACAGCTCGGGAGGTCCGCCCGAATCGAGGCCGTCGTGGGGATCCGACCCGACCGGTTCGCCAGAGCCGGGCAAGGACTCCTGCACCGTGCGCGGGGCCAGCATTGGCGGCATGCCGGTTGCGGCAATCGGGCGCTCATCTGGAACCGGTGCATGATCGAACAGGCTGGCCAACGCATTCAGGGTGCGACCGCAACCACCGCAGCGCACCATGCCGCCGGCCTCCGCCAGCGCCCGCAGTTGCAACGGCAGCACCGAATGGCAATGATCGCAACGGGTATAGCCGGCGAAGGAAGCGGGGTTCATCGCGTAGTCCGTAGCCGACCGCTCAGTTCGAATTGCCGGGTGGGTCGGCGGGCGAGTCGGCGGGCGATTTACCAGTCAACTGGCGGTGCCGTTCAATCTCTTCCGTGCGCTCGGCCTCGATATCGGCGAGGCGCTGATCGATTTCGACCAGGCGTCTGCCCAGCTCGCGCAGTTTGCTGCGGGCATCCGTAATCTGCTCGTTGAGCCATTCAGGAACCGGCTTGCCCTGGCGCTCGTGCGCCGCCGCCTGCTGCACCATGTCATTGAAGCTGGCGCGGCTCTGGTCGATCAGCGATTGCACCGTGTTGCGCTCGTTGCGCACCGTGTCCAGCCGCGACTGGATCGTGCGCTCGATATCCTCCTCGGTCGGAAAGGCCGCAAGGAACAGGCGATTCTGCTGCTGTTGCAGGCGCTCCCGCTCGACCTCGTTGCGTTCGCCGAGGATCCGCTCGGCCAGCAAGGCGCGCTCTTCAGCGGTCGGTGCCCGGGCAATCCGTTCGGCCAGCAAACCTTCTTCGGTCAGCCGATCGTGCTCGTACTGCACCCGCTCGGGCGGGAGGGTCTGGCTGTAGTGCACGTTGCCATCGTCGTCGACCCACTTGTAGACGGTCTGCGCCAGCGCGACGGGCGCGGCAAACATCATAAAGAGCATGGTAGGGAGTCGTAGGCCAGGCATCTTCAAAATGGGTCCGAAGCCCCGTACTGCAAGCGATATTCCAGCATAGCAGACAGCAAATCGGAATTCGATGGCTCGCGACCACTCGCCTCGATCACTGCGATCAGCGAATCCAGCGTGGCTACTGCCACCAACTGCGCTCCACTGGCGGCGATTTCGGTCGCCGCCGGGGTCTCGCCGTGCCCGCGCTCCTGTCGGTCGAGTCCGACGGCCAGCGCTGCGACACGTGCACCCGCGCCCTCGATAAGTTCACACGCCTCGGCGAATGCGGTACCCGCCGAAATCACGTCGTCAACCACCAGCACCCGACCTGCCAGCGGCGCGCCGACCAACTGACCACCCTCGCCGTGGTCCTTGACTTCCTTGCGGTTGTAGGCAACGGGAACGGACCTGCCTTGGCGCCGCCACAGACTGGCCGCAACCGTGGCTGCCAATGGAATGCCCTTGTAGGCCGGCCCGAAAATTACATCGAAGCCGATTCCTGACGCCGCAATCGCATCGGCATAGCAGTCGGCGACCTCGGCGATCAGCCGGCCGTCGCAGAATTGCCCGGCGTTGAAGAAATACGGGCTGATGCGACCCGACTTCAGCTCGAAACGGCCGAATTTCAGAGCGCCAGCTTCGCGGGCGAGAGCAATGAATCGTTCGGTATGCTTGTTCATCGCTCAAGTGTAGCGCCGGCGCACTGCAGCGACTCGGCGGCGGGACAGTGACTGCGAAAATCAAGCTACCATTGGCCGCTGATCTTCACTTCCCGGGACGGCGATGCGCATCCTCTCTCTCAATGCCAACGGCATCCGCGCCGCCGCGCGCAAGGGCTTTTTCGACTGGCTCAAGCGACAGCGTGTCGACGTGGTCTGCATCCAGGAAACCAAGGCCCAGGAACACCAGCTCGACGATGCCGTCTTCTACCCGGGCTACTTCGATACCTGCGTCTACCACGATGCCGAGAAACCGGGCTACTCGGGTGTTGCGCTCTATGCAAGAAAAGCGCCGGATCGGGTCCATGCCGGTCTCGGCTGGGCAGCGTTCGACCGCGAAGGCCGCTGGCTGCAAGCCGACTTCGGCAACACCAGCATCGTCTCCTTGTACCTCCCCTCGGGCTCTTCGAAGGAAGAGCGCCAGCAATTCAAGTACCAGTGCATGGACTATCTGAAACCGAAGTTGGCGGAGTGGGCAGAGTCCGGCCGCGACTGGATCATCTGCGGCGACTGGAACATCGCACACAAGGAAATCGACCTGAAGAACTGGAAATCCAACCAGAAGAACTCCGGTTTCCTGCCCGAGGAACGCGCCTGGATGGACCAGGTGTTCGGGCCAATCGGGCTGCATGATGCTTTCCGCCAGGTCGAGCCACGGCCGGAGCAGTACACCTGGTGGTCGAATCGGGGACGGGCCTGGGATAACAATGTCGGGTGGCGCATCGACTACCACGTCACGAGCTCGGGCCCGGCCGAAAATGTCGGTTCTGCAAGAATCTACAAGGATCAGCGCTTCTCCGACCATGCGCCGCTGATCCTGGATTACGACGCCGACCTGTGAGCGCAGCAGCTCCCGATCCGCGCCGCGGGCACCGCGGCTGGAGCGAGGCGGTCCGGGTCTATACCCGGCCGTCAGTGCTGCGCATGCTGCTGTTCGGCTTCTCGGCCGGACTCCCGTTCCTGCTGGTGTTCACAACACTCACCGCGTGGCTGCGCGACTACGAAATCTCGCGCAGCGCGATCGGTTTCTTCGCCTGGATCGGCGTGACTTATTCCATCAAGGTGCTGTGGGCACCGGTGGTCGATCGTCTGCCGCTGCCGGGGCTGACCCGGGTATTCGGCCAGCGCCGTTCCTGGATGCTGCTGGCCCAGGTCGGCATCATGTTCGGCCTTATCGGCATGGCGCTGTCCGACCCGCGCGAACACCTGACCCCGATTGCGCTGCTGGCGCTGCTGGTCGCGTTCTGCTCGGCAACCCAGGACATCACCATCGACGCGTTCCGGATCGAGTCCGACGACGACGAATACCAGGCAGCACTGGCCGGCACCTACGTGATCGGCTACAGGCTGGCGATCCTGGTCGCCGGTGCCGGCGCGCTGTACATCGCCGATTACCTTAGCTGGACCGCGGCCTACCTGGCAATGGCAGGCTTCGTCACGATCGGCATGCTGGCGGTGCTGACCTCGCCCGAGCCCTCTTCGCCCGAGCGGCTGGATATCGAGCAGGACCCGCTGGTGCAGGCCTACCGCGCCCGGACCCGGCAACAGGGCTGGCGTAGAGAAGCCGGCGCCTGGCTCACCGGCACCGTGGTCGCGCCGTTTCTCGATTTCATGGCCCGCTACGGCTGGCTGGCGCTGCCGATCCTGGCGCTGATCGGCCTGTACAAGGTCAGCGACCTGTCGATGGCGGCAATGGCCAACCCGCTTTACATCGATCTCGGCTTTTCGCTGTCGCAGATCGCCTCGGTCACCAAGGTGTTCGGCATCGTCATGACGCTCGCCGGCGGCCTGGTCGGCGGGGTTGCAGTGGCGCGCTACGGCATCTACCCGATGCTGCTGGCGGGGGCGGTGCTGGTCGCCGTAACCAACCTGGTGTTCGCCTGGCTGGCCACGGTCGGCGCCAGCCTGCCGGCGCTGTTCGTCACCATCGGCGCCGACAACTTCGCCAACGGCTTCTCGGCAACCGTATTCATCGCTTTTCTCTCCAGCCTGGTCTCGCGCCGCTACACCGCAACGCAATATGCGCTGTTCAGCTCGTTCATGACCCTGCCCGGCAAGCTTATCGGCGGACCGTCCGGCGTTGTCGTCGACAGCGTCGGCTACCCGACGTTTTTCATCTACTCCGCCATCCTCGGCCTGCCGGCGATCGCGCTGATCCTGTGGCTGATGCGGCAGGTTTCGATTCCCACCGAGTCGCTCCCCAAACCCGGAGGTCCGGCGGCCACGTCTTGAGGGACAGAAATCCGTACAGCATTCTCGCCGCACCATCCGGCACGACCCCTGCCGCGGCATCGGCAAACCCAAACCACCTATGCGGCAACGGGTCCGGATACTGGTCCCGACGGATCGATCGCGAACATCGGCGGGTCGACGCGATCAAGGAGGATGCGATCCTGATTGCGCAGTGCCGGTTTCATTACCAGCCTCGCATATCGGGCGGCTTTCGAGGGTCCGCGGACAACCTGTCCCGGACTTGTGGCGGTGAGGCTTCACGACCGAGCAACCCGGAAACGCAGGCGTAGCTACGGTGAGGACTTGCAACCGAGTGAAACGCCGCAGACGCAGATTCCGGCGGCACCGCAGTGGAAAAGGTGTGGAAATGGGGCCTTGTTTCATGCATTGGCTTCAAACTCAAAAAACAAGACCTTACTCCAAGTACCACTCCGGGTTCAGTTCGGGTGAATAGGGTGGCAGGAAGAAAAGCTCCAGCGAGCCATCAAGGCTTTCGACATAGTGCTGAACCTTTTTCGCCTTGTGCGATGGATGCCCATCGACGATCAGGAAAATGGGTCGGTCGGTGTTGTGTACCAGTCGCTTCAGGAAGTCGATGAACACCCCGGCATTGACCCGGCCCTGGACGGTCATGAAGCGGAATTCACCCTGCGCACTCACCGCAGAGATCAAATTGAGCCCGAAGCGGGCGCCGGTGCTGCTGACCACCGGGGTTTGTCCCTTCTTCGCCCAGGTCGTGCCGGCATGATGATCGGACCGAAGGCCCGCCTCATCGGCAAAGAAAATCCGGGCATTTTCCTTGCGAGCACGCTCCTGGATGGCGGGATATTCTTCATCCAGCCACTGCTGGACCCGTTCTTCAGACTGCTGGTAGGCGCGCCACAATGGCCGCTGTGGCGTCAGGCCCAACTGTTTGAGCAAGCGGCACACCGACGCCTTGCTGTAGCGGATGCCGAATTGCCACTCGATCAGTTCACCCACCATCCTGGAAGTCCACAGCGCGAAAGTAAACTGGAGTTGTAATGGATTCTTCGAGGTGATCGTTTCATATAGCCACTTAAGCTTCTTGCCATCAAGCCTGGATTTTCTACCGCCTCGTTTTTTGGCTTCCAGCGCACCCCAGCCACCCTTGCGATACAGGGCCAACCAGTTGTACATCGCAGCACGTGTCACACCAAAGGCCTGGGCAACAACTTCAGGGCTCTCGCCTTGCTGTACGCTGGATACCGCCCGCTTGCGTAGCTCGGTCAACGTCTTGTGATCCAGGCTGCGAGCGTCGCTCTTAGGAGCTTTCTGTGCCATGCGCCTATTATACTTCAGGCATTAGTTGATGTCTAGACTAATATGAGACGGTTAATAACGCGGCGAAGAAGCGCTTGCGAACGAGTGTACCAGAGTGAGTCGAGTGCATGAAACAAGACCTGAACATCCCGCTCGTTTTGTCAAGCGATATTCGAGTCATTTTCCTTCCGCAACTCGTATCCGCGTCCTTGTTTTAGCATCACAAAGATCACCCGGCAAAGATGCCTGCCCAGGGCGCGAATGGCCTGGTTATGTTTCTTGCCTTCGGTACGTTTCTTGTCGTAGTATCGTTTGGATTCGGGTACAAGTTTTCGATGTTTGTCCACTGCAGCCATCATCGCTGCCTTGGCTCGAGAGTTGACGTGTTTCGGATTCTTGGAGCCCTGATGCTTTCCAGAGCTGTTGGTCAGATTGGCCATACCAAGATACATCGCCAAACTTCCCTCCTTGTCGAAGCGATCGATCGTGCCGATTTCACCGGCAAGTTCCGATGAGCAGGTTAAGCCAAAGCCTGGAATCGTTTTGGTCAAGACGGCAATTTTCGAGTCCTGCATCAATACCTTGCACGCGGCTTCCAAGGTCTTGATCGTGCGCCGCAATTCGAGCACTCGTCGCGCGTCTTCGACCACCATCGGGCCCACCCATTCCGCGTCGTGACTGAAGCGCGCGGTCTTCTGCCAATGCTCGATGATTGCACCGAACTTACGGCCAATCCCGGCAATGCCCAAGATTGTCGTTTCACGAAGGCGACCCAGCTTTCGCAGGTCGTCTCCATGGGTCAGGAAATTCAAGAACCAGAGGTTGTCGGTATCCTTGGTGATTTCCAATAGACCCGGGCAGACCGCCTGCAAATCGGCTTGCAGACGGGCTATAAGACGGCTTCGCTCGTCAACCAGCGCCCGGCGACGGCGCGTCAGCCGCTTGAGCTTATCGTTGACAAGGGGCGTGGCCGCGATCTCCTGCAACACGTCCCGCGCGGTCGGAAAGTGATCGCGCAACTGGAATAATTCCAGCCCCTTGCGAGCATCAATACGATCCGTTTTGGCCGCCGCCGGGAAAATTTCCTTGAAGCGCGCCAGTTTCAGGTTATTGATATTGAACAAGCGGTAGCCGTGGGCGCGCACCAAGGTGTCAAGCGGGCGCGCCCAGCCGTTGTACCCTTCCATGGCCACCAAGACCGATCCGCCATAGTGGTGTTGCAGCTTATCGACTCGGCCGAAAAATTGATCAAAGCCTTCCGGCCCGTGCGCCAGGTCGAATTCTTCCAGCAACTCTCCGCCCGGGAGCCCGATCGCTACGCTGTGTCGGTAACAGCCCACGTCAATGCTGACGCGTAGATCAGAATTGGTTCCCATTCATGCAACCTCCGCAATGTCGACGAATGATCACCCGCTGGTCTCGTCTACTTGCAGAGCCACATCAAAGCTGCTGATCGGCACCATCCCGTCGGACCCTTCGGGTGATGCAAAGCGGCGGGGGCGGCATTTCAAGATCGAGCGAGCCGGAAAACCGGCCACCGACCCCATAGGCCACACCCCCGCCTGGAGTTATCCTACACATTCCAGGCGGGGCCCGCTACCATGCAATTTCGATGGTAGACCCCATGTTTCCTCAGCGTTACGAACACGGCAGCATCCAGCCCACCCTGGACGTCATCCGGCGGCTGGCCGTGGCCTTGTCGGTTAGCGCAGATATGCTGATCTTCGACGAGAACGAACGCGGGCCCGACGACGAGCTGCGGTTACAATTCGAGGCGCTGCGGGGGTTTTCCCCGGAAGAAAAGCAGGTCGCCAAGACCCTGCTCGAAAGCCTCATCCTCAAACACGACGCCAGCCGCTTCCAGCGCACGGCTGGCGGCTAAAGGAGATCGCCATGGCCATGACCGCGAAAGAAGCCGCACGCCACCTCATCGAGCACCTGCCTGACCAAGCCACTTGGGACGACATCCTGTACCAGTTGCACGTCAAGCAGAAGATTGAGGAAGGGCTCCAGGCCGCCCGCGAAGGCCGCGTGGTCTCCCACGAAGAAGCCAAGCGCCGGTTGCTGCGTGCGCCTTGAGTGGACCGAGCCGGCTCTGGACGATCTGGAAGCCTTGCGCGACCATATCGCCCAGGATTCGCCCGTTAACGCGACCCGTTTCATAGAACGGCTGTTCGACGCCGCCGACAAGCTCCCCGACCAGCCGCGCCTGGGCCGCAAGGTGCCGGAAGCCGACGACACGCCGGAAGAGATCCGGGAACTGATCTTCCGCAGCTACCGCATTCTCTACAGGCCCTTAAACGACCGCGTGCAGGTGATCGCCGTCGTCCACGGCGGCAGGGATCTGGCCAAGGCGAAGAATAAGCCCTGGGGAGATTAAAAAGACATCTAAAGCGCCTGACCGGGGAGTTACGACCTCCCCAGCCAGGCTGACCACAACCCAACTGCATAGGAGTTGAGCCATGGCTAACGACCATTCTACGGGCAATCGGCGCCCGGCAAGAATCCCCACCGAACGCAGGCTGACGGTCGGCACCCAGTATTACGAGTATCCGGCCGATGTGCCCGAGCAACGGCGCTCGCGGCGCGTGCCCTGGTTGCAGATGCGCGGCGACTGGCTGGCCGCCGCCGGGTTCGACATCCAGGCCCCGGTGCGCGTGCGCGTTATGCGTGGCTGCCTGGTGTTGACGGTGGAAGAATCGTGAACAGGAAAACCCCGGCGGCTGAGGCCGTCGGGGCTTTATGCCGTTGGGGACGGCAAGGGCCAAGACGTGTTCATCTTGGTCGAGCGATCAGGCGTTTAATCCAGGATGCGATCCAAAAGATGCGCTAATCACTCCGTTTTCTTTGGGGATGCCCAGACTCGTTATGTTGTGGAGGTTTCCTGCTCGTATAGTTAACTATCGCCCAAGTTGCTAAACACAACACAAACGCTATTGGAGCAAATAGCATGAAAAGTAAGTTTATAACCCAGAAATCCCACACTAACGCCAATGCTCCGCAAAGGAACAGAATCAGAACTGGAGCATAGGCGAACAGAATCAACCGCCGTTGACGCTCATCATATTTTTTTAAGAAACGCATATCAACAGCATCATCTGCAGGCCACGTTATTCTGAACACACCACTGGTAACCACCTCCGGCGCCTATACCGGGACCGAAAAAGTCCACAGAGCTTCCCCCGCTGGAAAAATCAAGGGATCCAGACCCGAATAGACCGGTCCCACCGAACCCAAACGGCCCATGTGAAGTTGAAATGCCAGGCTCCACTTCTGATACCGACAATCCAGCGCCCAACCCGGCTCCAACACCGATTCCCAACCCGGCCTGTATACATACGGAATAGAAAAAACATGCATTGCCATGGGTATCGAAAATAGGCCCCCCGGATACAGACACACCTGCCAGACCAAGAAATCCACCAGCTCCCAAATTTCCTGACGCAGACGCTACACCACCTGTCTCGGGATTTAGTCCAGCGGCGCGCTGCGCCGCATTATCAACCTGCATGACATTCCAAGTTCCGTCATCTAGCTGAATGGCAGTCCATCTTCTATTGCTTCCTGATTGATTCAGATCGCG
>Ga0210024_1003015_pt1 | contig 14197 bp, 11 predicted proteins | sample CryGeymeta201525_FD_183988 | JGI IMG/M metagenome (GOLD analysis project Ga0210024, IMG submission 183988) | Groundwater microbial communities from Crystal Geyser aquifers in Utah, USA - Crystal Geyser metaG 2015-25 (SPAdes) (version 2) | ecosystem: Environmental > Aquatic > Deep subsurface >... | reverse complement strand
ATGTTGTTACTGTTTTGGCATAATCGCCGGCATCTTGCAATTTAACATCGACATATTCCAAATTCCAGTTGGCAATTTCCGAGAAGTCAGATTGAATTGTTCCATTTTCGCCACCCCAGATTCCTTTGTTGGGCAGGGTGAAACTCTCGCGCCAGATTTCCTGTGACTGCAAAGCGCTGTTAATAAAAAGACAAAAGAATATTAAGATTTTCGACCGATTGCTAATCATCACATTTACAATTAGAAGCAAAATATTACATTTGCACCGGTTTAAAGATAGCTATTACATTACATTTAAAAAAAATTACGAATGAAAATTGCAGTTGTTGGAGCAAGCGGCGCAGTAGGACAGGAGTTCCTGCAGGTACTTGCTGAGCGGAATTTTCCGATAGATGAGTTGGTGTTGTTTGGTTCGGTTAGAAGCGCAGGAAAAGTTTATGATTTCAAAGGCACAAAATTGGTGGTGAAGGAATTAAAGCACGGCGATGATTTTAAGGGAATCGACATTGCTTTAACATCGGCCGGAGCGAGTATTTCAAAGGAATTTGCAACCACTATCACCAAACACGGCGCAATTATGATCGACAACTCCAGCGCATTTCGTTATGATAGCGATGTGCCTCTGGTGGTACCTGAAGTAAATCCTGAAGATTCAAGAAACCGACCGAGAAATATAATTGCAAATCCAAACTGCTCAACAATTCAAATGGTAGTTGCGTTAAAACCCATCGATAATCTTTCAAAAATCAAACGGGTTCGTGTTGCTACTTACCAGGCTGCAAGCGGCGCCGGCGCTCAGGGAATTGCCGAACTGGAGCAGCAAATCAAAGATGTTGCCAATGGAGAAGAAGTAACCATTAATAAATTTCCATACCAGTTGGCCATGAATATCATTCCACACATCGACGTTTTCCTCGATAACGATTACACTAAAGAGGAGATGAAAATGAACTGGGAAACCAAGAAAATTATGCACACCGACGCCGAAGTGAGCGCAACTTGTGTGCGTATTCCGGTCGCCCGCGCACATTCAGAAGCGATATGGGTTGAAACCGAAAAACCACTTTCGGTGGAAGAGGTAAAAGTCGCATTTGAAAAATTTGAAGGATTAACTGTTGTTGATATTCCGGCAGAAAAGAAATATCCGATGCCTCTTTTTGTTTCGGGAAAAGACGATGTTTATGTTGGAAGAATTCGTAAAGATGTAACCGACACAAACAGTTTAACTTTCTGGTGTGTTGGCGATCAGATTAAAAAAGGCGCTGCCCTGAATGCAGTGCAAATTGCTGAGTGGCTCATTGCCAACGGAGAAGTGAAATAAATTATAAATTATAAATGGGTTCGCTGAAAGGTGAGCCGGAATAAAAAAACCTGCGACGTGGATTCGCAGGTTTTTTTAACCATGATTACTGCCAACTATCATTAGCTTTTAATATTTTAAACTTATAAATGTTTCTATTTCAAATTTTTCACATTCAAAACCTAAACTATTGTTGTATTTTTTGGTTTAATAGTTAATCAAAAATAGTAATGAAGGAAAAAGCAACATTTATGATATTCTTTGCCATAGTATTCACCGTTAACCTGGTTGTTAACATTTATATTTTTTCGCGTACCCGGTCAGTTTTCCCTCCGGGAAACGCGGTCTGGTGGGGAGCTACCATTTTGTTCTGGCTGTTGGCCTTTGCTTACGTAATAGGGCGTTTTACTGAAAGGGCAGGATCGGTTTGGCTTGCCGAACCGTTTGTAAAAATTGGTTCATGGTGGCTGGGTGCAATGCTTTATTTAACTTTAATTTTTTCGCTTGCCGATATTCTTCGCGGGTTGAATGGGCTATTCAACTTTACCGAAATCTTGCGCTTCAACTGGTTAAGCAGTAGGGGAAAAACAGCCGTTTTACTTGTCTATTCAGTAACTGCAATAATTTTAGTTATTGGTTATCTGAATGCAAAATATCCAACGTTGCGAAAAGAATCATTCCAAATCAGCAAAATTGTGCCCGAAGGTTATCAAAAAGTGGTGCTGGTATCCGACATTCATTTGGGGATGATGATTGCAAACGGCAGGTTAAACCGATTGGTTAATTTAGTAAATAATGAAAATGCGGATATTGTTTTACTTGCCGGTGATGTTTTTGATGAAGATCTTGGACCTGTTATACAAAAAAACATGGGCGATCTGCTTAAAACCTTGCAGGCAAAACAAGGTGTTTATGCTATTTTAGGAAACCACGAATTTTACGGAAATGCTTTGGCTGCCCAAAAATATCTTGAAAATCACAAAATTACCGTTCTTCGCGACAGCGCTGTTGTTCTTTCGAATGGAATTGCAATTGTTGGCCGCGAGGATATTACCGGCGAAAGGATGAATGGAAAACCCCGCAAACCAATTAAAGAATTGCTAACAGGGATTGATTTGGAAAACCCGGTTTTGATGCTCGATCACCAACCGTACAAACTTGCTGAAGTTGCTTCGCACAGGGTAGATTTGCAGGTTTCGGGGCATACCCACCACGGGCAAATGTGGCCTTTTAATTATATCACCGGAGCTATGTTCCAAATCAGTCGCGGTTATGGTAAAATAAACGATACCCACTTTTACGTTTCTTCCGGTTACGGAACCTGGGGCCCACCCATTCGAACCAACAGTCGCTCAGAGATTGTGGTTCTGGAAATTAGCGGAAAATAAGAAGTTATTCCTGCTCTTCCTCTTCCCAATCCGTGTTGTAAAGATAATCATTATAAGGAAACCGCTGGGAATGAATTGCTTTTACCTGTTCATACAGATTTGCTTTAAAATCTTCAAGGTTCTCTTTTAGTTTTGCCGAAATAAAAAGCGCCGGTGTATTGTGCTTGGCCATCCACGAGTTTTTCCATTCATCGAGCGAAAAATTCTCCTTTGTCCGCATACTCAGGTCATCTTCATCCTTTTTGGTATAGGTGAAAATATCGATTTTATTGAATACAAAAATGGTTGGTTTGTCGCTGGCATTGATTTCCAGCAGCGTGGAATTTACAGTTTCTATTTGCTCTTCAAAGCCGGGATGAGAAATATCGACAATATGCAACAAAACATCAGCTTCGCGCACCTCGTCAAGCGTTGATTTAAACGATTCGACCAAACCATGCGGCAATTTTCGGATAAAACCCACCGTGTCGGCCAGTAAAAACGGCAGATTTCCGATTACAACCTTTCTTACAGTTGTATCGAGGGTGGCGAATAATTTGTTCTCTGCAAAAACTTCCGATTTTGAAATCATATTCATAATGGTGGATTTGCCAACGTTTGTATAACCTACCAAAGCTACACGTACCAGTTTCCCGCGGTTTTTGCGCTGAATCGATTTTTGCATGTCGATCTTTTTGAGCTTTTCTTTCAATAAGGCGATCTTATCCAGAATAATGCGGCGGTCGGTTTCAATTTGTGATTCACCTGGGCCGCGTGTACCAATTCCCCCCTGCTGTCGCTCGAGATGGGTCCACATTCGGGTTAATCGCGGCAAAAGATACTGGTATTGAGCCAGTTCAACCTGAGTTTTTGCGTGAGCTGTTTTAGCACGCTTTGCAAAAATATCGAGAATCAGATTGGTACGATCCAGCACTTTACATTCCAGACTTCGTTCGATATTCCGGAGTTGTGTTGGTGTAAGTTCATCGTCAAATATTACTGTATCGGCTTCTGCTGCTTTTATAAAAGTGTGTATTTCCTCGAGCTTACCCGAACCAACAAACGTGGCAGTATTTGGAACCTCAAGTCTTTGCGTGAATTTTTTTAAAACCACAGCTCCCGCTGTGTCAGTCAGAAATTCCAACTCATCAAGATATTCCTTTGCCTGTTTTTCATCCTGTGAACCAGTTATCAACCCAACAAGTACTGCTTTTTCGGTAATTGGCGCTGTTTCAATCATTTTCCCGTTTTATTAAAATAAAAAACTCCCGACCCATTAATGGATCGGGAGTACAAAAATATTGTTTTTAAATTCTTATTGCAACACAAAGTTTATTGGAACTGTGTAAGAAACATTAACCGGTTTCCCGCGTTGTTTTCCTGGTTTCCATTTTGGAAGCGTATTAACCACACGAAGAGCTTCCTTATCAAGAGAAGGATCAACTCCCCTGGCAATACTTGCATTGTTAACCGAACCATCTTTACCAACAACGAATGTTACATAGACTTTCCCCTGAATGCCATTTTCCTGAGCAATAACAGGATATTTAATAGCAGTGGCGATATAAGTTCGAAGAGCCATTTCACCTCCGGGAAACTCTGGCATGTCTTCAACAATAAAGAAAACCTGTTGTTCTTCTTCTTCTTCTTCTGGTGCGGTTGAAATAACCGGAGCAACAGTAATTAACGTTTTATCGTCAGCTTCTGTATCAATTACCAAATCATCCTCAATCTCAACATCATCGTCAACGATATTTAAAACCTCCACTACTTTTGGTGGCGGTGGTGGTGGGGGTGGTTTAATTTCCTGTTCACGGGTAATGGGGATAATTTCTTCTTCAACATCTACAGCATTCATAGAGCCCAAAGAATCAGCTTTTTTAGGTTTTGCTGTCCATTCAAAGGCCAAAAGAATGATGCCCAAAGAAATTACAAGACCTAACATAAAGTACACGTTCCTTTTGTTTTCCAGATCTACTTTAGGTGATTTTTTTAATTCCATTTTTTTAATTTTATTTGATTAATTCGATTTTTTAACCTTAAAAACGGGGCCTAAAGATAAAAAATAATTGTCAATTACAAATCAATATTGATTTGATTTCAAATTTCTGTTTTTTCTCCATACCAAATGTTGTTAAAAGTGATAAAATAAATAAAGAACATCGGTTGCTATTGTCTTTCTTTTCGCAACAAAAACTTTACCATACTTGATATTACTAAATTAAAAATTTTAAAAAAATTAACATGGAATATTGATTTTACAGAAATTGTAAATTCATGCCGATTAAAAATAATTTTTATATTTGCAGGCTTCAAAGGGGGTTTAGCTCAGTTGGCTAGAGCGTTTGACTGGCAGTCAAAAGGTCAGGGGTTCGATTCCCCTAATCTCCACAAACACAAATTATAATAAATTGAAAACGAATACTTTAACGGTGTTCTGCAATTGCATTTGTGCATTGAATACCTTTTCTCCACCAATCCACGTGCTTTCAATTTTTACATTCAACACCTGTTGCGGGGTGGCAGTCATCAGGTCGGTATCGAGAATAACAAAATCGGCCATTTTGCCGGGTGTAAGGCTGCCTTTTTCCTTTTCTTCGAACGAAGCTTTTGCCGCCCAAATGGTCATTGAGCGAAGTGTTTGTTCACGTGTCAATCCTTCTTCAATCTGCCAGCCACCTTCGGGAAAATCGTTATGATCGTTACGAAACACCGAGGCATAAAACGTAAACAGCGGCTCAATATTTTCAACCGGAAAATCGGTCCCGTTGGGCAACCAGCCGTTTTGACTGAGCAAAGTCTGGTAGGCGTAGGCGCCTTTAATCCGCTCCGCTCCTACCCTATTTTCTGCCCAGTACATATCTGAAGTGCAATGTGTTGCCTGAATGGATGGAACAATCGAAAATTCAGCAAACTTTTCAAAATCATCATAATTAACGATTTGTGCATGTTCAATCCGCCAGCGTCGGTCGTTTTTGCCTTTCAGAAATTTCCGGTAGGTATTCAACACCAGCCGGTTGGCGCTGTCACCAATAGCATGAGTTGCCATGATATAGTTGTTATCGTAAGCCAATTTGCAAATTTCATTGTAATATTCCTGTGTTTTAATATGCAAACCGCGGTTTCCGGGGTCGTCTGAATAATCTTCCAGAAGCAGCGCACCACGCGAACCCAGCGCACCATCGGCATACAATTTTATGGTTCTCACCACCAGCTTTTCGGTTGCGATCGGTCCTGTTTTTACAAAGTATTCAAAGTTTTCGTCGGTGGGGTTGAGCATAGCGTTGATTCGCATTTTCAGTTCGCCACGGTTTTGCATCTCCTGCATCAACAAAATGGTGTTTTTGTCGAGACCACAGTCGGTTACCGAAGTTAGTCCGGCGGAAAAACAGTTAGATTGAGCTGCCAGTAAAGCTTTTTGCTGTTTTTCGGCAGAGATCTCAGGAATCAGTTTCGACACCAGCCCCATGGCATTATCGACCAAAACCCCGGTGGGTTGACCGTTCTTCAGCACCACTTCCCCACCCTGCACTTTTGTGGTGGCAGTAATTCCGGCCCTTTCAAGTGCTTTTGAGTTACACCAACCGGCATGTCCGTCAACCCGGACCAGATAAACAGGCGTTTCGGGAAATAGTTTGTCGAGTTTGGTGTTGTCCGGAAACTCTTTCACTTCCCAGTCATTTTGGTCCCAACTTCTACCCAAAATCCAGTCGCCACCGAATTTTTCATGATGTGCTTTCAGTATTTCATAAATATCTGCAAATCTGGTTGTTCCACGCAAATCGGCATATTGTGCCAGGTTATTTGCATAACCGTTGAAATGACAGTGCGCATCGTTAAAGCCCGGATAAACAAATTTTCCTGCGGCATCTACAATATTTTCAGAAGCATACTTTTTGAGGATTTCCTCTGTTGTGCCGGTTGCAACAATTTTTCCGTCAATCACGGCAAAACTTTCTGCTTTGGAAAATCCTTCATCGATTAAATAAACAGTGGCGCTGGTTACAATCAGGTCGGCACGATTTTTTGGAGAACACGAAATCATGAGATATAAAATAAATGATAATGCAACTAAAATACTTCCTTTATTCATTTTTGAAACGTTTTCTTTAAACCCATCAAAAATAGCAGAAATTGGTATAATCCTTACCGGCATTAAAGATTTAAAAGAAAACCAGAAAAATTTAAATTGACATACATCAATTTTACTGCTGATATTTTTAACTTAATGAAAATTAGCCTGATAAAACTTACGAACACAATACCAACAGATAATATTTTTTATACTTTTGCCCTCCGTTTTTACCACGAAAAAGAGCAAGATGTTTACAGTCGGAATTTTTACTACTCATATACCCTACATTGCTTTCGTGGTATTTTATGCATGGTTTTTATTGTTTGGGGTTGAAAAAGCTGCTTCGGAGGAAATTGAAACCAGCGATAAATACGGTAAAACCGAATGGGTTGCAGAAAAACATGTTAGTTTTTCAGATTCAAATTCCGGGAATTTTTACAACATTAAGGAGATTTTAAACTACACCGGATTCGAAGAGACCCATTTTAAACGAAAGATAATTTACCCGGAATATGCTTTCTGTGAGCATAATCAGGATTATTACTGTTCCTCTCTTTTTTGCCGGCCTCCACCTGTGGCATAAATTCTTTCATTTTATTTTCAGAAACGAATAAAACGGAAAACCTGCTTCTATTCGCTTATTCATTATTTTTTATTTACAAAAAAAGAACGTGTTATTCATTGCAAAATTAAAAGCTAAAGCTGAAAATCGTTAGGATTTATTTCTTACACAGGGCTTAAGCCCTGTGTAAAACGAAAACAATACAACAGGTTTTAACCTTTAACCGATTCTGATACAATGAAACTTTCGCTTAAAACAATCAAAAAAAATGAAGAAACTATTTGTACTAACATTAACCATAATCCTTTTTTCACAAATTCTGCCGGCTCACGAAATTGCTGAAGATGATACCATCAGAAATTACAAACTGGATGAAATCATCATTAAATCGCCAAAATACAACCGTAATATTTTCGACATCCCGGCAGCGGCTACAATGCTACCGGAACGGATGATTGAAAACAGCAAAATTGAAAACCTGACCCATATTTCGGGTTTTATACCTAACCTTTTTATGCCCGATTATGGTTCCAAACTCACCTCGCCCATATATATCCGCGGAGTTGGAAACCGAATAAACACGCCATCTGTAGGGCTTTATGTCGATGATATTCCGTATTTCGAGAAATCAGCTTTTAATTTCGATTTTTATGATATTGAACGCATTGAGGTTTTGCGCGGTCCGCAGGGAACTTTATATGGCAGAAACGCAATGGGAGGACTAATTAATGTTATCACCAACAGTCCGGGGAAAAAGCGCCTGACAACTATTTCGGCAGATTACGGTAATTACAGTCAGGTGCGTTCAAATATTACCCACAACCAACCTTTTGGCAACAAATTTTCGGTGCTGACAACGCTGAACCTCACCCACAACAATGGTTTTTATACCAATTTTTACAACAGTTCGCAGGTGGATAAAATCAACAGCTATTCGGGCAGGATGAAATTTCTGTACAATATTTCCGAAAAATGGAAGGCTTCGGCCAACATTCAGTACGAAGACAGCAAACAGGGCGGGTATCCTTACGCCATTTATGTTGACAGCGCGAATACTGCGAAAGATATTAATTACGACGGCGAAAGTTACTACAACCGTAAAATGTTATCGTCGGGGCTGAACCTGGTTTACTCGGCCCAAAAATTTGATTTACGGTTTGTAACCAGTTACCAGGGAATTAATGATGTTCAGGGAATTGACCAGGATTTTACCCCGAAATCGTTGTTTTATGTCGATCAGTACCAGAAGCTCGATATGATGGCGCAGGAAATCAATATTCAGTCGAAAGAAAACAAAACCTACGATTGGTTATTTGGCGCTTTTGCATTTAAACAGTTGCTCGACAAAGAAGTAACGGTTGAATACGGGCCTGACGGGCTGAAAAAATACCGGCTTCCTTATGACAAATACTACTATACCAAATGGTACGACAACACCAACTCGGGCATTGCCTTTTTTCATGAATCGACTCTGAAATTTGGCGGGTTTTCAGCTTCTGCCGGAATTCGCGCCGACTATGAAAAAGCCACGCTCGACTATGTGTACGACAAATTTCCGAACGCAAAACAAACCAATGTGGAATCGGCAGTAAGCGACATGGATTTTTTTGAAATTCTGCCTAAAATTGCTATAAAATATAGTATTTCCCAATATCTTTCTCCCTACGCAACCATTGCAAAAGGATATAATTCGGGTGGTTTTAATGCCACTTTCGAACGCGATGAAGACCGCTCATTCGAACCCGAACATTCGTGGAATTATGAAGCCGGGATAAAAGCAAAGTGGCTTGAACAGCGCATTTATGCCAATCTGGCTTTGTTTTACATTGACTGGACCAACCAACAGATTTATCAAACCGTTCCCAGTGGAACCGGCTCGATGCTGACCAACGCAGGAAAATCGGAAAGCAAAGGTGTGGAAATGGAATTGAAAGCGTTGCCGGCCAAAAACCTGGAAACCTGGGTAGTATTTGGTTACAACGAAGCCCGTTTTATTGACTATGTAAAAGACAACAAAACCGATTACAGCGGAAATTATCTTCCATATGTTCCGAAAGTTACATTCAACGTTGGCGCTAACTACCAGTTGGAAATCGATAAAAACTGGCTCGACGTAATCAGGTTTAACCTCACTTACAACGGATTTGGAAAACATTACTGGAACGAGGACAATGTTGCTTACCAGGATTTTTATGGATTGTTAAATGGTCGTATCGGATTTGAAAAGAACAACATTACTTTATCTTTGTGGGGTAAAAATATTTTAAATACCGATTACAACTCGTTCTATTTTAAGGCGCTCGGAAATTCTTACGCACAAATAGGAAAACCGGCTACCCTGGGTGTTAACCTCAAAATATATTTTTAAAAGCTGGAAATGAAGAAAGAGGAAATCAACAAATATTACACGCTGCTGAGCCTGTACCTGGCACAGTCGATTCCGATGAGTTTTTTCTCCACAGTAATTCCGGTAATTATGCGTCAGGAGCAGTATTCGCTTGAATCTATCGGATATCTTCAACTGATAAAATTACCATGGATTTTTAAATTTCTGTGGGCACCGCTGGTCGATAAAACCTGTCATTCATCGCACCAGTACCGGAAATGGATTCTTTCTTCCGAAGTTTTTTACGCCATCATTATCATTGCAATTGGCTTTTTTAACCTGCAAACCGATTTCCTCACCATCATTGTGTTAATGGTAATTGCGTTTACGGCATCGGCAACGCAGGACATTGCCACCGATGCTTTTGCCATTTTAATCCTGAAAGAAAAAGAAAGAAGCATTGGCAACAGTATGCAGTCGGCTGGCAGTTTTATTGGCACCATGATGGGAACCGGTGTTTTGCTAATTGTTTATCATTACTGGGGCTGGAAGTTGTTGCTTTTCTGCCTCGGAATATTTGTGTTGCTTGCCATGATTCCGGTTACGCTGTTTAAAAACCACAGCAACCGCGAGCTCGAAAAATCGCGCAAAAACATCTCACCGATTGAGTTTGTATATTTTTTCAGACAAAAAGGAATCAGGGGCCACCTGGTTTTACTCTTTCTTTTTTACGCCGGCCTGATTGGAATTTTAACCATGATAAAACCCTACTTTGTCGATTTGGGTTACAACATCAAGGAAATCGGCATTATTTCAGGAATTTTTGGTACAGCCTGCGGGGTTTTGATGACACTGCCTGCCGGATTTTTTATCCGCAAAAAAGGAGTGGAAAATTCTGTCTGGGTTTTCCCGGTTATTAATTTATTGGTTGCCATCTATTTCTTCGCACTCACCTACTCCAGCCATCAATTGTATCTCATTTACATTGGCGTTGGCCTTTTGTGGAGCGCTTACGCCATGTCAACGGTTTTTATTTACACTTTGGGAATGAAAGTGGTGCGCCAGGGAAAAGAGGGAACCGATTTTACCATTCAAATTGTAATTACCCATTTAAGCAGCCTGATTATTGCGGTGATGAGCGGAAAAATTGCCGATGCCATTCAGTACCGCGGGTTGTTTGCCATCGAAATTGGATTGGCCATTTTATTACTCATTTTAATCCCGTTCCTTTTTAAAAAAGATTTTTACAGTACCGAAAAACGATGCCCGATTATTGAGGCCGGCGCTGAATTACCTGATAAAACAATGCAATAATGAAACCAGAAAATCATTTAACAGAAAAATACAACGTGCCGGTGCCCCGCTATACGAGCTATCCGCCGGCCAACTTTTTTGTCAACGAGTTTAATAATGAAGATTATATCCGGGCCATAGAAACGTCGAACCATGAATGGCCCGACAATATATCGATTTACATCCACATTCCGTTTTGCCCAAAAATTTGTCATTACTGCGGTTGCAACACCCATTTAACGCGCGATACAAATAAAATGCGCATATACGTTGATGCGGTAAAAAAGGAGATTTTGATGGTAAAAAAACACCTCAACCCACAGCGAAAAGTTTCGCAGGTCCACTGGGGAGGGGGCACGCCCAATTCGTTGCCCATTGAAATGGTAGAGGAAATTATGGCGCTAATCCATCTCAGTTTTTCTTTCATCCCGAACCCCGAAATTGCCATGGAATGTCATCCTGCAATGCTCGATGAAAACTACATCAATGCGCTGGTGAAAACCGGGTTTAACCGCATCAGCCTTGGAATTCAGGATTTCAATCCCGTGGTTTTGAAAAATGTAAACCGCGATGCGCCGGAAATTCCGGTAGAAGAATTGGTGGAGATGCTCCGCAGCCACAAAAACATGGGCGTCAACCTCGATTTTATTTACGGACTACCTTTTCAGGATGTCAAATCTTTTTCAGAAACCATCGAACGGGCGGCAAAAATTTCACCCGACCGACTGGTGACTTTTTCTTATGCGCACATTCCGTGGATAAAAAAGGCACAGAAAATTCTTGAAAAACGTGGATTGCCCGAAGCTACCGAAAAACTGGCCATGTTTAAGGCCGCCTTCAACATACTGACCCAAAACGGGTACACGGCAATTGGTCTCGACCACTATGCAAAATCCAACGACGAGTTGAGTATTGCTGTAAAAAACCGGATGTTACACCGTAATTTTCAGGGTTACTGCACCCGCGAAACCACCGGCCAGGTGTATGCTTTTGGCGCTACCGGCATCAGTCAGATGGAAAGCGCATACTCGCAAAATGTGAAAGACACCATGCAATATGTGGCGGCAATTGAAAAAGGCAATTTCTCCATCGAAAAAGGATATTCACTGAACAAAACCGAAAAAATAATTAAACATGTAATCAACGAAATCATGTGTAACCACTTTATTTCGTGGAACGAGGCTGCCGGAAAATTTGGTGTTTCAGAATCGGATGTAAAAAATACCGTTGCCTTCGATGAAAATTTGCTGGCTGGTTTTGTTGCTGATGGTTTGATTAACTTTGAGCCGGGAGAAATTGAAGTTACCGATTTAGGGAAATTCTTTGTACGCAACATCGCTGCCAGTTTCGATCCCAACCTAAAAAATGCCATGCAGAAATTCTCAAAAGCATTATAAATGAGTGAAATCAAAAATATAAAAGTTGCTGTTGTGGGAGCTGGATTAACCGGTTTAACTACTGCATTTTACCTGAAAAAGGCCGGCATTGATGTGCATATTTTCGAGAAAACCGACCGTGTTGGCGGGGTGATAAAAACAAGTCACGAAAATGGTTTTACACTCGAATCGGGACCAAATACAGGGGTACTTTCGCATCCTGAAGCGGCTGAATTGATTGAAAATCTGTCTGGCGACTGCGAATTGGAAATTGCCGACGAAGCCGCCAAAGCCCGCTGGGTTTGGAAAGCCGGAAAATGGGAGACACTTCCTTCAGGATTGATAAAAGGAATTACCACTCCGCTGTTTACTTTTTCCGACAAATTGCGGCTGCTGGGCGAACCTTTCCGAAAAAAAGGCGATAATCCAAACGAAACCTTAAAAGAACTGGTGTTGCGCCGAATGGGGAAAAGTTTTCTCGATTATGCGGTTGACCCATTTATTCTGGGTATTTACTCCGGCGACCCGGCCAAATTGTTGCCAAAATATGCTTTGCCCAAATTGTACCGGTTGGAGCAGGATTACGGCAGTTTTATTGGCGGTTCCATTAAAAAAGCCCGGCAGCCAAAAACCGATTGGGAGAAAAAAGCCACCCGCGAAATTTTTTCTGTAAAAGGCGGACTGAGCAACCTGATTGATGCGCTCGAAAAAAATATTGGAAATGAAAACATCAGTTTGAACTGCGATTCACTGTCGTTCGAAAAAATCGGTGAAAATCAGTTTAAAACTAAAAATCAGGTTACCATTTTCACTCACGTCATTTCAACGGTTGGCGCTTACGAACTAAAAACCCTTTTTCCGTTTGCCGATGCTAAAAAACTGAAAAAGATAAATCAACTTGAATATGCCAAAGTGATTCAGGTTTCGCTGGGTTTTAAGGATTGGAAAGGGATTCCGTTAAAAGCCTTTGGCGGTCTTGTGCCTTTTAAGGAAAACCGCGGGGTGCTGGGTGTTTTGTTTTTATCGTCGTTCCTGAAAAACCGGGCTCCCGAAAAAGGCGCGCTGCTTTCGGTATTTTTGGGCGGCGTCAGAAAACCCGAAATAGTGGAACTTTCTGATGAGCAAATTGTTTCAATCGTCGAAAAAGAGATAAAACAAATGATGGGGCTTTCGGAATTCAATCCCGAATTGTTAAAAATCTGGCGATATAAGCACGCCATTCCGCAATATGGAATCGAATCGGAACAGAAAATGGCGGCCATTTCGGAACTTGAAAACGAAAATCCGGGATTGATTTTAGCCGGAAATATTCGCGACGGAATTGGCATGGCCGACCGCATCAAACAGGGAAAAACCATTGCAGGCTTGTTGACCTGACCCATTGAAAAAGGCTAAAAACAAATTATGATTCAGCGATTTAAGAAAAAGTGGAACATTCAAACCAACCTACAACTAATTATCATTTTCATCGTGTTTTCCGTAACCGGAAGCGCGGCGCTGGTGGTACGTAAATTCGCGTTTCACCTGTTGGGTATCGAACCTGAGACAACGTTGCTGATTAAAATTCCATTGTACATTTTAATTCTCGTGCCCAGCTATCAGATTTTGTTACTGTTAATTGGCGGTTTACTTGGCCAGTTCCGGTTTTTTTATGCCTTTCAAAAAAAATCGTTGTCGTTTTTAAAATTCAGAAATAAAAAAAATGACAACAATTGAAACCGTTGCAAAACGTTTTGCCGAAATTCAGCGGGAAATTTGCGCTGTTCTTGAAATGGCAGATGAAAAAGGAAAGTTCGGAGAGAAACACTGGTCGAAAGAAATTGGGAATGGGATAACCCGGGTACTCAGCAACGGGTCCATTATTGAAAAGGGCGCAGTTAACTTTTCGTTTGTAAAAG
>Ga0210024_1003007_pt1 | contig 14226 bp, 17 predicted proteins | sample CryGeymeta201525_FD_183988 | JGI IMG/M metagenome (GOLD analysis project Ga0210024, IMG submission 183988) | Groundwater microbial communities from Crystal Geyser aquifers in Utah, USA - Crystal Geyser metaG 2015-25 (SPAdes) (version 2) | ecosystem: Environmental > Aquatic > Deep subsurface >... | reverse complement strand
TCTCCGCCTCCTCCCTGACCCTGGGCCTGCCGCGGCCTCCCCGCGCGTTTTACCGCCACGGATGGCAATCCTGGTCCCTCGCCGCGTGGACGGATTTGACTCCCCTTCCCGTCCAGCGACCGACGAGCCTCCACCCCATGCAAACCGATCCCGTTTACGTCAACGAAAGCCTGCCAAATGGTTCCTGGCTCGGCGCGGTGGAATTCGAGAACGGTGAAATCCTGCTTCTCGGCGCGCTGGGTATGGACTCGCACGTTCAATTGGATGGCAGGCAATTCAAAGGTTGGTACGAATCAAGCGAGGGCGAATGGTTCGTTGCGCGCGGCGGCGAAGCGGCAGCCTTCGCGAAATACTCTGAAGAACTCGGCAAACGATTTGGCAGGAAATCGGACAAACCCGCGCCGCGCATCTGGTGTTCGTGGTACAGCCTGTACACCGCCATTGACGAACCAATCCTTCGCAATATCTTCGATGGGCTTGGCGACCTGCCCTTCGATGTCCTGCAAGTGGACGATGGCTGGCAGGTCAAAGTCGGCGACTGGGAAGCGAACGGGAAATTCTCCTCGGGCATGGCCGCGCTGGCAGACAAGATCAAATCCACAGGACGAACGGCGGGACTGTGGCTCGCGCCGCTGATCGCGGTCAAATCCTCGCGCCTGTTCCGCGAACACCCCGAATGGTTCCTCAAAGACGAAAAAGGCAAATTCGTTTCCGCGGGCTTCAACTGGGGCGAACAGGTCTACGCGCTGGATGTCACCCATCCCGCCGCCCAGGAATGGCTCGCGGCGTTGATGAAGCGAGTCCGCGCCTGGGGATTCAACTACCTCAAACTCGATTTTCTCTACGCGGGCGCGCTGCCCGGCAGACGCCACACGAACATGCCGCGCGAAGCCGCCGCTCGCGTTGGGATGAAAACCCTGCGTGAGTCAATGGACTTGGACGCGTTCTTCCTCGCCTGCGGGATGCCCTTCCTGCCTGCGCTCGGTCTGTGCGATGCCATGCGCATCGGTCCCGATGTGGCCGGCGAATGGGAAAGCCGCCGCGACGCGATCCTGCTCCACAACCTCAGCACGCCCGGGGTAAAGAATGCCATCCGCACCACGGTCAATCGCTTGTGGATGGATCCGCTCCTGCACACGGACCCCGACGTGGCTTATTTCACCTCGCGGGCAAACACGCTCACGCCCGACCAGAGGCGTCTCCTGCAAGACCTGGCGCGAGTCTGCCGCTTCAAAGCCACCTCCGACCTGCCGCAATGGCTCACTGCGGACAAGCGCAGCCAGTTACGCGCCTTTCTCGAAGATTCGAGCGACATCAAACAGATCGAGCGTTACCGTTTCCAGATCGGCTCGCGCGAAGTGGACTTCTCCTCCGCCATGGATCTTCCTGCTCCTCCCCGCGGACTTGTCGCCGCACAGGCGCGCGTCATCGGCTGGCTGGGGAATCAAGGTTGGGCGTTACAGATTCTGGACCAAATGGGAAAACACTCATTGGAAAAGATAAAGAAGGAAATATAAATCAAAAGCGACCCGCAAGGGTCGCCTTTGTTATCCAAACAACTCATCCGTCTTCGCGGCCATGATGAAATCATTCCTGCGCAGGCCGCCGATTTTGTGCGTCCACCATTGGACGGTAACGCGCCCCCACTCGGTCACGATCAGCGGGTGATGTCCCTGCTCCTCGGCGAGGGCGCCGATTCGGTTGGTGAATTCCAGCGCGGCGACGAAGTTTTTGAGTTTGAAGACTCGCTGTAGGCGCAAAATGGCATTTTGCGCTACAACTTCCCATTCGGGGATTTGCGGATTCAACTCTGAAATTTCAGCGTCGGTGAGAGTCGATTCGCCGCCGCGACAGGCCACGCATTGTCCAGCCGCGAGATTGATCATGTCACACTTCCTTTCTAAAGTACGGGTAAAAGATGGATCACACCACCGACAAGAAACAGAACAGTTAGCGCGTTCGACACTTTATGTTTCAAACCAAAGAAAACAACCTGCTCAACGGCTCGCATGAACCAGAAGATCGAAAAAGCGATCAAAAGCGCCTGACCAAGTTTGGTCACGATCAATTCGGGTTGAAACACAAACAACACAAATGCCATGACCAGAAACACGTAAGTCAATCGCAAATTCAGGATTTGCATGATCGAACGGTTGACGTGGGTCAATGACGCAAGGTCTCCCTTCCATCTGAAAATCTTCCAAAAGAGGAGATGAAAGATCGCGAATCCCAAATTGTAGAACCCGCAGATGATCAGCAGAAATTTTGGCTCAGGCATTTTATCTCACGTCCATCATTTCGCGGTTGCGCGGCAGATACGCGTTTTCCAGCGGCAGGATTGATCATTCCGACATCTCAATTCACATGCCGCTATTATTGTCAATAAAATACAAGTAACCCTGCCGCCCGCCCTGTTTGGTCCACAATTCGATTGACTTCCGAATGCGTTTCAGGCAGGCCATGATTTCATCCAGCGTCAGCGGTTTGAGATCCATCTCGACAGGCTGGCCGTCTTTTTCCCTTGCCAGTTTCTGCCTCCCCAGCCGCCATTCGCACATGGATTTGACGCGGGCATAGACCCGTTGGGCGTTCGCTCCAAGTTGCGGCGCGGGCGTGGTCTTGTCCTGTTTTTCGTGACGATATTCCGTCCAAAGGAGATTCAGGACTTTGTCAACATCGTAATCCAGCAAGTCGGGATTTTCGCGATAAACACTTAAGATCGCGTATTCGATATTTTGCAGAACATCCAGGTATTGGTCTTCAACAGTAGACATGTGACCTCCAAAAGTCGGGAGATGCCCGGAGCGCAAAATCTCCCGATTTTGCCAAAAGTCGGGCCCTTACAGGGCGCTACGCGAAGACTTTTGACTCCGCTCCCGAACTACAACATCTTCACCAAATCTTTCACCGAATTCAACTTCACGCGCAATACTCTTCTTCCTGCGGCCTTCAACGCTTCGTAGTCACCCAACGCCTGCGCACGCAATAATGTCCCAAAGGTCAGGCCTTGGGTGGGAATATCCATATCCTCCTGCGTATCGTAAACAAACTGGACGAACCAGCCCTTGTTCGGACCGCCTTTGTGGAACTGTCCCGTGGAATGCTGGAAGCGCGGGCCAAAGCCAGCGGTCACGGCGCATTTGGTTTTCGCGCGGATCGCCACGCGTAGTTTTTGGATCACGTCAATCATTTCATCGTTGCGCGGCAGGTAGGCGTTAATCGAAACAAAATCTCCAGCCTGCGCGCCAGACAGGAACTTCTCCAACGCGGGCTTTGCATCCTTCCCGTCCGCCAAATCCACATCGGCGAGTTTGCCTGTCTTTTGGAAATCTTCAATGCGCGCGTTCGTGCGGAGTTTGCTATCCTGCACGTCGGGCTGGTCGAAGGCGTTGATTCCCAGGATGTGACAGGCGGTCGAGATGGCGATCTCCCAGCGGAAGATTTCCGCGCCGACATCATGGTAAGTGGTAAGTGGTAATTCGATCACAGGAAATCCTGCGTGGCGCAACGCGTCGATACCAGTTGCCAGTTCACCGTTTTGTCGCAGGTAAACGAACAGGCGGTCATCCCCATAGACTTCGGGCGCGCCAAGCGGCTCCAACGCGACGGGCAGGATACCCTTCCCATGTTTGCCGCTCGACTCGGCGACGATCTGCTCGATCCAGCCTGCCAGCGCGGACAAAGGCGCGTCGGCCAGGACCGTCAGCTTGTCGCGGCCTCCGAGAGCGGATTCGGCCAGGACGGCCCCCAGCGCCATCCCAGGGTTGCGCGCCGCAGGCACATGCTCCCGAAAGAGCATCGGGACGATGTGAGCGGAGCGGAGCGAAGTCGAAGCGCCGCCGCACTGACGCTTCATCCAGTCCGCGCGGTCGAGCAAGCGGGACAAGTCCATGCCGAGCAAAGCGGCAGGCACCATCCCGAAATCTGTCAGCGCCGCGAAGCGTCCGCCGACGGATCCGTCCGAGGAGAAAATCCGGCGGAAGCCGCGTGCGCGCGCCAGTGTTTCGAGCGAGGTGTTCGGGTCGGTGATGGCGATGAAGCGCGAGCCGTCGCCTTTGCTCAAGTCCCAGAAGAGATTGAACGCCGCCATCACTTCGGCGGTCCCACCCGATTTGCTGGCGGCGATGTACAAACTTTTCTCAGGCGGATAATATTTTGCGGCTTCTGCCACTTGCGCGGGGTCGGTGGAATCGAGAATAGCCAACGAGATGCCCCCCTCTTTCTCTCCCCCCATTTTCTCCGAAAATGGGGGGAGACGGAGGGGGGTCGCGGCAAGAAGCGAGCTCAACACTTCGGCGGTCAACGACGAGCCGCCCATGCCGAGCACGAGGGCGCGGTCAATGCCTTCTTTTTGGATTTCATCCGCGAAGGCTCGATACGCGGGAAGCAGCGCGCGGGCTTTTTCGGGAGAGTCCAGCCAGCCGAGGCGATTTTTCACTTCGGCCTGGCCCGCGGGGTCGGAAGCCCAGAGGGTGGGGTCATGCTCCCAGAGGCGCGCGGGAACGGAATCCGCTTCGAGCTGGGACACGCGTTTGGAAACGGAACCAGCCAGAGGCCTGTCCTGAGCGGAGCCGAAGGATCCAAGAGAGGAAGCGGCGGTCTTCCTCCGCTCGTCAATCGTCGCAATTAATTGCGTGAATGCGTCCGAGAAAGCCTTGACTCCCTCGACTTCCAGTTCGTGAGTCACAACCTCCATCGAAATGCCCAAAGTTTCGAGTTGCGCGAACGTGGCGCGAGCCTGGTCGAGATCGCGGGTGAGCGTGATTTCGGCAACGCCGTGATCGCGGAATGCGTCCAGCGTGGCGGGCGGGACGGTGTTGACGGTTTCGGAACCGATCAGGTTGTCAACGTAGACGGTGTCGGAATAGGCGGGATTTTTCGTGCCCGTGGAAGCCCACAGCGGACGTTGCACGCGGGCGCCGCGCAGTTTGAGCGCCTCCCAGCGGCGTGTGGTGAAAATGGCAGAAAACGCTTCATAGGCAAGCTTGGCGTTGGCGATGGCGGCCTTGCCGCGCAGGGGCGCGCCCTCGGGAAGTTTCGGGTCAACCTTGGTATCAACACGCGAGACGAAGAACGAGGCCACCGATGCAATGTTGTCAATTGGGTGTCCCGCGGCGAGCCGGTCTTCGAGGCCGTCGAGGTAGGCCATCATCACGTCGGCATAGCGCACCAGCGAAAAGATGAGGGTTATGTTGATGTTGATGCCGGCCGCGATGGAGCGCCGGATCGCAGGAATACAGGCTTCTGTGGCGGGAATCTTGACCATCAGGTTTGGCCTGGCGACGCGCGTCCAAAGTTGCTGTGCCTGCGCGGCCGTGGCTTCGGTGTCGTTGGCGAGATACGGACTGACTTCGATGCTCACAAAGCCGTCGCCGCCATTCGTCTCCTCGTAAAGAGGCAGGAACGCGTCGCAGGCATCCTTGATATCTTCGACGGCAAGCTGCCAGAAGATCTTCTCCGCGTCCCAGCCCGCCCAGGCCAGCGGCACAAGCGCGGAATCATAATCCGTGGACTTGGCGATGGCGTTGTTGAAAATGGTCGGGTTGGAGGTGACGCCGCGAATGTCGCCGCGTTCGATCATGGCTTTGAGTTCGCCGCGCTTCGCGTCCAGCAGTTTGCGCTGGATATTGTCGTACCAGAGGGACTGGCCGAGGGAGGTGAGGGTTTGGATGGGGTTCATGGTTTAGTTGGGTAGTTGGATAGTTGGGTAGTTGGGTAGTTTCGTAATGCGTGTTGCGTGTGTACCTGTTTCCGTGTGTACTTGTTTACCTGTCTACGTCAGACCCGCTCCAGGCAGGGATCGTCTCGAATCGCCGCGATCTGTTGTCCCAGCCAGGCGAGAGGAAGGAGGCCGTGCCAGCGCCGTAATAAATGATAGGCGGGAGAAGTCAACAGGCGACAGGCATCAACAGCGGGTTTCCATTCTTCTTTGCGAATTTCGTTTACGGTGGCCTTGTGCGGCAGAATACCAAAATCCCAGGCCGCGCACAAGCGGACGAGAAAGTCCACCCGATCCGCCAGAGTTTCCAACGCATCGGGCACATCCACATCCGGGTACAAAGAACCATCGAGCCAAGCAGAATTATTCATTGCTTACCGTCTTCCATCGCCTTGATCTTCCCCACGCGCCGCGCAAAGCGTTCGCCGCCTTTGTCGTTTCCCAAATAATGCGCGCCCAGAAATGCCTTGACCAAATCCGCCGCTAGTTCCGGGCCGATGACGCGCCCGCCCAGACAGAGCACGTTCATGTTGTCATGCTCCACGCCCTGCGCGGCGGAGTAGGTGTCGTGACAGATCGAAGCCCAGACGCCTTTCATTTTGTTGGCGGCGATGCACGCGCCGACGCCGGAGCCGCAGACTAAAATCCCGCGTTCAGCTTCGCCCTTCTGAATGGCGCGGCCAAGTTTCTCGGTGAAATCGGGGAAGTCCACCGGCTCGGCGCTGTCTGTCCCCAGGTCAATTGGCTCGTGTCCCGCGGCGCGTACCGCTTCGAGCACAGTCGCTTTTAGCGGGAAGCCTCCGTGGTCACATGCAACGGCAATTTTCATCGGTACTCCAAAAAACCTGACATGTCTCATGCGTGTTCTGACGATCATAACGATTGTACGTGGCGAGAACCAGATGATTCGCGCCTCTCGGAGACATGTCAGGTTTTACCTACTTTCGTTTGATTTTCTTCTTTACAGTCGCTTTCGATGCCTTTTTCGATACGGGCTTCTTCGGCAAAATGGACTTCGCCTGCGCGACGATGTTTTCAACGGTCAGGCCCAACTTCTCGAAAATGACTTTATACGGGGCCGACGCGCCGAAGCGCTCGATGGAGATGATCCTGCCGCCCGGGCCGACGTATCTTTCCCAGCCCTGGCCGACTCCCGCTTCGACAGAGACTCTCGCTGTGACCTTTTTCGGCAGCACGGACTCACGATAGGCTTTGTCCTGTTTCTCGAACAGCTCCCACGAAGGGAAGGACACCACGCGGACGCTGTGTCCCTTTTTGTGGAGAACCTTCGCCGCGTCGTAGGCCAGACTGACTTCCGATCCCGAAGCCATCAAAATGACATCGGGAGTTTTCTTGCCGAAGGTTGCCAGCACGTACGCGCCAAAACGCAAATTGGCAATTTGCGTACCAGCGAAGGTTGGCACGGCCTGACGGGTCAACGCCAGCACGGTGGGACCGTGACGGTTTTCGATGGCGACCTTCCAGGCTTGCGCGGTCTCGTTGGCGTCCGCGGGACGGATGACCGTCAGGTTTGGGATGGCGCGCAACGCGGCGAGGTGCTCCACGGGCTGGTGCGTAGGCCCGTCTTCGCCGAGGCCGATGCTATCGTGCGTGAACACAAAAATGGAAGGGATGTGCGACAGCGACGCGATGCGGATCGCAGGCCGGTTGTAATCCGAGAAAACCAGGAACGTCCCGCCGTAGGGAATCAGTCCGCCAAACAAGGCCATGCCGTTCACGGCCGCGGCCATCGCATGTTCGCGCACACCGAAGTGGAAGTTGCGTCCCTGCGGGGAATTTTTTTGGAAGTCGGGCGAGCCGTCAATTTTGGTGTTGTTCGAGGGCGCTAAATCCGCGGAGCCGCCCATGAGTTCGGGCAATTTCGCGGCCAGCGCATTGATGGCCTTGCCCGAAGCGGCGCGCGTCGCCATGCCTTTCGCGTCCGCGGGGAAGACTGAGTTCGGGCAATTTCGCGGCCAGCGCATTGATGGCCTTGCCCGAAGCGGCGCGCGTCGCCATGCCTTTCGCGTCCGCGGGGAAGACCGGCAGGCTTTTCTCCCAACCTTTCGGGAATTTTCCGCTCAAGCGGCGTTCCAATTCCGCGCCTTTTTCTGGATCGGCGTTTTTATATTCAGCAAACTTCTGTTTCCACGCCTGCTCGGTTTTCTGTCCACGATCCAGCGCCTCCCGGTAAAATGCCAGCACGTCTTCGGGGATAAAGAAGCGCGGTTCCTTCGGCCAGCCGAGATGATCCTTGGCGGCGTTCAGTTCCTCGTCACCGAGCGGTTCGCCGTGCGCCTTGGATGTGCCCTGCCGGTGTGGAGCGCCGAAACCAATGATGGTGCGGCACATGATGATGGACGGGCGCGGGTCGGATTTGGCGGCCTGGATCGCGGCGTCAATCGCGTCCACACCGTTACCGTTGTCCACTTTTTGGACGTGCCAGTTATACGCGGCGAAACGCGCGGCGCGGTCTTCGGTGAAGGCCAGGTCGGTGGGACCGTCAATCGAGTCGGTGGGACCGTCAATCGAGATGTGATTGTCGTCGTAGAGATAGATCAACTTGCCGAGACTTAAATGCCCCGCCAGCGAGGCGGCTTCGGAGGAGATCCCCTCCATCAAGTCGCCGTCCGTGACGATGGCGTAAATATAACCGTCGAACAATTCCTGCGAATACACCGCGGCGAGGTGCGTCGCGGCGATGGCCATGCCCACGCCTGTCGCAAATCCCTGCCCAAGCGGACCGGTGGTCATCTCCACGCCGGGGGTGAGTCCGTATTCGGGATGGCCGGGCGTGCGGCTTTCCCACTGGCGAAAATTCTTCAGTTCGTCGAGCGAGAGATCGTAGCCTGTTAAATGCAGGAGGGAGTAGAGCAACATCGAGCCGTGTCCGCCCGAAAGGAGGAAACGGTCGCGTCCCATCCACTTGGGATTGCGCGGGTTGTGGCGCAGGTGACGCGTCCAGATGGTAAACGCCATTGCGGCGGCGCCCATCGGAAGTCCGGGGTGACCCGAGTTGGCCTGCTGGACTCCGTCGGCGGATAAAAATCGGAGGGTGTTGATGGCGCGGGATTGGAGGTGTGTCATATGGTTTTCTCGCTTTGGGATTTGCTTCATTTTACCATCCAACAGGAATGGGATTGGTGGTATCCTCGACTTGGGTCGGCTATCTCGCCATCCCCGATGAGCAGGTGGAATACAAAGTCCCCACCATCATGCCGGAGGTGTTGGAGGAGTACGTGGCGAAGAGGTCGCCAATCAGCAAGCAATCAACTGGCAGAATAACATTGGTATAATGACTGCGAGGCAACCATGAGCATTCAAGAATTGACCCCAAAACTCAACAAATTGCGCCCTGCTGAAAAAGCGGAAGTGGTTCGCAGGTTGGCGCAGGATATTACCAATGTCTTCCCCGGCATTGAAAGAATTCCGGGTGTGGTTGGCGGTGACGCATGCATTGTCAGAACACGCATTCCGGTTTGGGCGTTGGAAAATTACCGGCATCTTGGAGCAACTGAGGCGGAAATTTTGGAAAACTACCCATCATTACGCGCGGCCGATCTAGTCAATGCTTGGGCATACGCGGAAGCGCACAAAAAGGAAATTGATAAAGCCATTCAGGAAAATGAAGAGGCTTGAAATGGCGCGTCTATACTCCAACGAAAACTTTCCCCTCAAGGTGGTCAAGAGATTAAGAGAATTAGGTCATGATGTTTTGACCAGCCAAGAAGCAAAACAGGCAAACCAATCCGTCCCTGACGAGGATGTATTGGCTTTCGCGACAAAACAGAATCGAATCCTCCTCACTATAAACCGGCGTCATTTCATTGCGTTACACAAGAAAACACGGGGACACCCAGGTATCGTTATTTGCACGCAAGATCTGGACTATAGCGGGCAAGCAGAGCGAGTTCATCAAACCTTGATAAACCAAAATGATTTTGCCAACCTATTACTTCGCGTCAACCGTCCCAACAAGTCAAAATAGCGAGATTCAATACCCTTCCTTCAACTCCCCCACTGGCAAAACCATAAATCCATCCTCCTTCGCGCCCAATTGCATTGTCTCGGCTGGATGTTTTGCGGTCATCCAGGCCGTGTACGCGGCGGCCAGCGCGTCCAGTTGTTCGGGATGGTAGATCAATTCCATTGGCATCACGCCCAGGCGCAGGCGGTGACGGGTGATCTCCTCGAAAAATCCCATCGGGTCTTTGATCCGCAAGCCCGCATCGTGCAGGACGATCTGACGTTGCAGGCGACCTTCGAGCGTGGGCTTCGGCAGGGGGACTTGTCCAAGCAGGGCGCAGAAACACGCGTGCGGATGAGTCTCCAGCCAGAGGTGTTCCGCGCCTTCGTGGGGGAATTGCTTAAATCCCATCTTCGCCAGTCGCTTGTACAGCGAAAATCCCAACTGCACCCAGCCCGCGCAAGTCTCCTCGCGGGAGGGCGTGGCGGAGACCGAGATGCCGCGCTCGCGCAGATCGTGCTCGGCCACCCGCAGGTCCAGGCCGCGCAGCGAGTGCGGGGTCAGCGTCTGTTTTTCGAGGCGCTTCCGCACCAGTCCCGCGTTGACGCGCGAGGGCGCGTTGACGGCGGCAGTCGCGGCGGGGAAGTTACCGACAAAGGTCAGCACATCCTCCAGTTCGCCGTCCGCCAGCGCCAGCAGGTTACGCTCGTCGTCCAGCGCGGCGTAGGTGAAGGGACTGCGCCCGGCGGTTGGGTCAATGCCGATGTAAGCGGTGTGTGTGAAGAGCATGGTAAGATGGGTTTTGGAAGAGGCGTCGCAACTTTATCGCGCGATAACGACTTCGGAGTCCGAAGTCTCCAGACTTCGCCAACGTCAGGAGACGTTGGACTCCGCGCATCGAAAGTGTAGCCCAAAAAGGATTTTTATGCAATCAACTCGAAGAATTTGGTTCGCGGGGATTCTCGTGCTTGGCCTGGTTTGGATCGGACTGAGCGCCGACCGCCTCGGTGAATCAACCAATGGCCTGACCCCCGCGCCTCAAAAAGGATTCCTGGCCCCCGATTTCACGCTCGAAACCATGAGCGGGCAGAAGGTGACTCTCTCCGATTTGCGCGGGCAGGTGGTGGTGGTCAACCTGTGGGCATCGTGGTGCGGCCCCTGCCGGTTGGAGATGCCCGCGTTCAAAAATATTTACGAGGAATACAAAGACCGCGGCCTCGTCATTTTAGCGGTCAACTCCACCTCACAGGACACGCCCTCCGCGGTGGAGGCCTTCGTCGCCGAGTTTCAATTGCCGTTCACCGTGTTGATGGACTACGACGGGACGGTCGCGCGCCTGTACAAATTGAGCGCCCTGCCCACCACGTTCTTCGTCGGACGGGACGGCGTGATCCGCCGCGCGGTGATCGGCGGCCCGCTGGCAGAATCCACCCTGCGCGCGGAGATCGAGTCCCTGCTGGCCGAGGAGACGCCCTGATGTTCCCCGTCATTCAACTCGGTCCGCTCGCGATTCAAAGCGCGGGACTATTCCTGCTCGCCTCCATCTGGATCGGGATGACGCTGACGGAAAAGCGCGCCGCCCATAGCGGACTCAAATCCGATTCCCTCGACAGCCTGATCCTGCTCTCGTTATTCGGCCTTCTCGCGGGCGGACGGCTGGCCTACGCCGCCCTGCACTTCGACAGCCTCCGCGCCTCCCCGCTCGACATCTTCTCGCTCAACACCTCCCTCTTCGATCTGACAGGCGGACTCGCCGCGGGCTTCATCGTTGCGCTGGTTTACGGCCAGCGCAAGGGACTCGCGTTCTGGCCCACGCTGGACGCGCTGACCCCGTTTTTCGCGACCATGATGGTCGGCCTCGGCGCGTCACACCTGGCTTCGGGTGACGCGTTCGGCAAGGAGACTTCCCTGCCCTGGGGAATTGAATTATTCGGAGCAGTGCGACTGGACGGCGGGCGCGCGTCTCTTCCTCGAAGCCTTCCGCGGGGACAGCACGCTCATCTTCGGCGGCCTGCGGCTGGGACAGATCTTTGCATGGATCGTTCTCGCGGCCGCGTTGGTTGGGGTGGAGAGGTTACAATCTGGGATGGTTGTCAACGAGCAAGCATAGATCAAATTCAGTAAATCACAGATTCCACCGTCACACCTGCACTGCACCAAACGCAGTGCGGTGCAAGTGTTGCGAGGAGGGTGTTCTTCCCGACGAAGCAATCTCCGATTCCACGAGGAGATTGCTTCGCACAGAACGCTCGCACATAGTCCCGATGCTCTTTCGGGAATGACGGATGCCAACGATGGATTGAAGCAAACCGTGATTTACTGAAATTGGCAATTTGATCTACATCCGGGCAACAGGCAAATGGATAAAGTATTCATCAAGGATTTACGCGTTCAGGGAATTCTCGGCATTCATGAGTGGGAGCGCGTGACGCCGCGCGAGATCGTCATCAATGTCACTCTCTACGCGGATACGCGGCGGGCGGCGCGCACGGATGATATTGCCGATTGCGTGGATTACAGCGCGATGGCAAAAAAGAGATGGCAAAAAAGATCCGCGCCCACGCGGAGAGCGCGGCGCGGATGACGGTCGAGGCGCTGGCAAACGACCTGGCGGAAATATGTCTGCAAGAGCCGAAGGTGCGGAAGGTCGTCGTGCGGGTGGATAAGCCCGGGGCGGTGCCGGAGGCCGCGTCAGTGGGAGTGGAGCTCGAACGCGCGCGGCAGGCCAGGAAGAAAAAGTAAACTCATTCTTGTACACGGATTACACGGAGCGCACGGACTTTCACGGATTTTTTTTTAAATTTTCCGCGTAAATCCGTCAAATCCGCGTAATCCGTGTACGAATTAAACTCGCAAAGGCGCGGCGCCGCGCGAGATGTTCGCCAAAAATTCTTCGCGCGTGGCCAGGTTGGCGCGGAAGGCGCCGTGCATGGCCGAGGTGGTCATGCGGGCGTCGTGCTTTTTGACGCCGCGCATCATCATGCACAGGTGCAGGGCTTCGACGACGACAGCCACGCCCTGCGGCTTGAGCAGGTCGTGCAGGAAGTCGGCGATCTGGCGGGTCATGCGTTCCTGCACTTGCAAGCGGCGGGCGTACATGTCCACGACGCGCGGGATTTTGGAGATGCCCAGCACTTTGCCGTCGGGGATGTAAGCCACGTGGACGCGCCCCATGAACGGGAGCATGTGATGCTCGCACAGGCTGTAGAATTCGATGTCGCGCACGATCACCATCTCGTCATATTTGACCTCGAAGAGCGCGCCGTTGATCATGGCGACGGGGTCCATGTGGTAGCCGGCCAGCAGTTCGCTGTACATGCGCGCCACGCGGCGCGGCGTGTTCTTGAGTCCATCCCGCTCGGGATTTTCGCCCAGGGCTTTCAACAGGTGGGCGATGGATTCTTCGGCCTGGGGGCCGTCTATCTGGCTTGCGGCAAGTTGGTCGTCTGTCAGGTCGTCGTCAAAATCCAGTAGTTCCATGCTGTGTTCCTGATAAAACTGGCCCAGGCGATGCCCGGGTCAGCAGTGTGTTCGGCAATCGCTCAGCCGAGTTCCGGCTCGATCAGGCCGTAACTCCCGTTGCGGCGTCGGTAAAGCACGTTGATTTTGCTGGTCACGGCATTATAAAAGACAAAGAAGTTGTCGTGGCCGAGGTCGCGCATCTGGATGATGGCTTCCTCTTCGTTCATCGGGATCATCGTAAACTTCTTGCGCTTCGCCACCAGCGGGGTGAGTTCGCCGGTCTCTTCATCCAGGATCTGTTCGGCGACTTCGGCGGCGGAACGCCCGTCGCCGCGGCCGCGATGGCGCTTGCCCTTGTAGCGCTCGATCTGGCGGTCCATTTTGTCGAGGGTGATGTCGAAGGCGGCGTGCAGGTCGTCGGCGCGTTCCTCGGCGCGCAAGAGCAGGTTTTTGCCGCGCACAGTGATCTCGGCGTTGAAGCGGTCCGCGGCGCTGCGGGCGGACTTGAGATAGGTCAGATCCACGCGCACATCTTCGATCTGCGGCAAATGGCGGCTCAAACGTTCGGCCTTATTGGCAACATATTCCTGTATTGCGTCGGTCATTTCCAAGTTGCGGGTCTGGACGTCTACGGCAGGGTGGGACATGGGACCTCCTTGAAATTGGGTGGATTAGACTTGATGCAGACCGTGGTGAGGCAACGCCCGCGCGACGGTCAACGCGAACACATCTTTTGCGCCCGCCTGGAGCAACGCTTCGGTACACGACGACAGGGTGGATCCCGTTGTGGCGACATCGTCCATCACGAGGACGGTTTTCCCCCGCACGAACAGGGCATTTGCGGAAAAAGCGTTTTGCATATTATCGCGGCGTTCCACCGCGGAGAGTCCAACCTGCGAGGCGGTTTCCCGTTTCCGTTCGAGCGCGCCCGGCCGGTAGTCCAGGCCAAGCGCGAGCGACAATGGGCGGGCGATCAAGTCAACTTGATTATACCCGCGTTCCTGAAGGCGCTTCCGTCCCAGCGGAACGGGAACGACCAGGTCAAAAGGCCAGTTAAGGGAGTCGGCGAACATGGCAA
>Ga0210024_1003006_pt1 | contig 14226 bp, 7 predicted proteins | sample CryGeymeta201525_FD_183988 | JGI IMG/M metagenome (GOLD analysis project Ga0210024, IMG submission 183988) | Groundwater microbial communities from Crystal Geyser aquifers in Utah, USA - Crystal Geyser metaG 2015-25 (SPAdes) (version 2) | ecosystem: Environmental > Aquatic > Deep subsurface >... | reverse complement strand
CAATGGCAAGGGAACACTGATTTTGTGTGAAACACATGAACTGGATGTAAATAAACCCAAAACCAAAATTGAAATTGAAACGGAGCTAAAAGATAAACTTGCCGTAAAAAAAATTATCTGGATGAAGCGTGGCGTGCCGCAAGACGACAGCCGGTTAAACGGCCCGCTGTTTGATCAAATCTATCCCAACGGGGTAAATGGCCATGTTGACCAATTTTGCAGGTTTGCAGATGCAGGAACCATTTTAATCAGCTCTGTTAGCGATGCCGAAGCACTGCAACATCCAATACTTGCAGAAGCAAAATCCCGGCTGGACGAAAATTATCAAATCCTGCTGAATTCAACCGACCAGGATGGCAAAAAATTCAAAATAATTAAGGTGCCGTACGCCCCGCTGCTGTTTATTGAAAGGGTTTTTGCCAATAACCGGATGGTTGTTACACCAGTAACCAGTTATATGAATTTTATTGTCACCAATTCGTTGGTCATTTTGCCTTCCTATCTTTCAGCGCAAAAGAAAGATACTGAACTGGAAAATAAGGAAAGAGAGTTGAGGCAAATTTTCAAATCGGCTTTCCCTGACCGTGAAATCCAACCAGTCGAAGCTTCGGTTCTGAACTTTTTCAGCGGTGGCTTTCATTGTATCAGTATCAATGAGCCCCTATCTGAATAATCGCCGGCAAATACCATCGATAATGTTTCATTCTGGTCTGTTCGAAAAAAAACACAGATTTCTCGAAATAATTCTTATCTGAAATCATTTTTTTAATCAATCTTATGTGCATTATTAAATCAATAAAAATGTATGAATAATTTCCATTTTTAATCCTGGTTAATCTCACAGCCAGGCACTACCGAACTTTGCCAAATGGTTTATAAATACTGATTTGCAATAACTTGTACGAACAAGCTAATGTTATATGATAAATATGTGCTTTAAATTCAAATTAAAACAGATTAAAATGACCTCTAAAAAATGGGATTAAAAAAATGCTGATTTGTATCTTTTGACAAATCAGATTCCAAAGTTTAGGTGTTTATCAACAAAAAAATTCAGCATATTTATCAAAAACAGTTTTTGGAATAAAAATAAAATACCATATTTGTTAGCTGAAAAAAAACAATTTTTTAATATTAATTTAAACATTAGAGACTATGAGATTAAAACTTTTACTTTTCGCAATGTTGCTATCCGGGATTATTTTAGCCCAGGAAGTCTACAGGGGCTTGGTAATTACAGAAGCCCGGATGAACGCCCAACCCGACAACTACATTGAAATCACCAACATGGGTAACCAGGCGGTTAATTTGAAAGATTTCAAACTGGGTACAATCAGGCCATGGAATCAGGCAATTAATGATGTATTTGCAGATCCTTGGATTCCAGATGTTAACCGTAATATCATGTTGCCCGATTTCGTACTTGAACCGGGAAAAAGTTTTGTTGTAACAACTGCATACGATTTTGCCGGCGAGCAATATGCAAAAAAAACACCGGGGTTTGAAGGTGGGCAGTTTAGACCACAAAAACTTCAGATGTATGAAATTGCCGATTTATTGATTCATATACCTGAACCCAAAGGCGATGCCACCGACAGCATTACAAGAAACGCCGCAGGTGTTGATATTTCGTGGATGTTTGAAAACTGGAATGGCCGTGAATGTATGTACATCGAACAACATTTATCCGATGTTGATTCGGTGGTAATTGATCAGGTTGGTGGTGTTTTTGACAATGCAGGTCAAAACCGCACCAGCGGACGGTATGATGTTGCCGGTGTAACAGGTGCAACAGGTACCGCGGTCTTGATTCGTAAAGCAATAGTCAAGCAAGGAAACCCTGATTTTGCCAATGCCCGCGGAGTTGGTGAAGATGACTCGGAATGGATACCCTGGCAGTGGCCAGCCGGATGGGGCCAATGGCGCGATGTGCAATGGACTGTTGGAAATCATGGCAGTTTTGTCCTCGATGAAAATACTCTCGAATCGGACATTTTGGATGTTAATTTTGCCGGCAAAACCATCACTGTTCCCTGGGGAGTGCGCAGGGGCGACGGCGTGATGCGTGCCATGAAAAAGAAACCCGGTATCACATGGGTATACAAACTAAATCCAAATTTTGAAGATTCGCTTACTTTTGCTGCACGTACCGGCGATAGCCTGCAAATTATGGTTGCAGGCGATAAAGCACACAGAGCAACTTTTGAAATAGTTGTGTCAGAACCAACAGCCGATGCAAATATAATTGTTCCGGTTACAGCATTAAACTATCCGGCAACTGCTGTTCAGTGGTGGAGAGATGACAGCCAGGAAGGTATTCTTGGATGGCCAAGGGTTACTGAACACAAATCAGGAACCGACACAATTACCGGGACATGGTACGGAATACCTTATGCCACCCGTGTTGACTCTTTATTGATGCATCTGGAAAAGGCACCTAATGCATCGTGGGAGATAGTTTCTGTTGACGGAGTGGTAAGACCTGACCTGAAGCATGGCGATAAATTGAAAGTTACCGCTCAGAATGGCGCTGTTAAGGAATATTTTATCGACATGCAACCACTTCAGCCAAATCACAATGCTAATCTGCTGGCTATAACCTGGCCTGATATTCCTGAAGCATACAAAGGACTGTTTGGTTGGGTTGGTGATACAGTTCCCGGTTTTAACGCCACTACTTATAATTACCGCATTACAGTGCCAATGGATGTGGATGGAATTCCGGCTTTAGTTGCCAAAACAGAACAACTCAATGCCACGGTAAAAGTAAACCGCGCCACTTCACTATTTGGCACCACTGCTCAACGCACCATTTCATTTGTTGTAACTGCCGAAGACGACAGTGTTACAAACACTTATAATGTAGAACTGGTAAAAGAAATAGATCCATCGAAACTTCAGCCATACTTTGCTGACCCTTTCCTTTCTGAATTGGTATTTTGGGATCAGTGGAGCAACAGCTTTGGCGAAGTAGCTAATCCAGGGAATCAGCCTCTTGATTTAAGCAACTATATGTTTGCAAGTCAGTGGAATACTGACCCTTCGGGGGTTATTACTTCAAGAATGGGAACTGACGAATGGTTGGACCGCTATGATAAATATGTACCAGGTTACAAATGGGTTAACGAAGCACAATGGGCTGTAACACCCGGTATATTGGAACAGGACCTGAATGTTAATGCAATTGTGATGCCTGGCGATGTTTTTGCTTTTGGTGGAATACAAGTAGACAATCAAACTGCTCCTTCATGGATGGCTAATTATGTATGGCCAGTTCCTGCCCAGTTGGATATTCAGTTTCATATGGTTCCAAACAATTCCAATAAAAGGAACTTCCCGAATGGTTATTCCAATCCCTGGGGAGAAGCAATCAGCGGCAATGGTACTCCTATACGTAAATGGTCGAACTCAAGCTGGTATATGTACAAAATCCTGAACGATTCAATTCAGCGGGGTTTAAAACCAGCAAACGATCCCAATGATTTCCAGTTAATCGAAACTTGGTCAATGTCTTCTACTACCGACTGGATTATTGGAGGCAAAAAAGCAAATATGATTACCAACTGGATAAGAAAACCACAGATTTACAAAGGCAACACAGGTTTTGAAACCAATGGTTCTTTTGGGACCGATCCGGAAACCAGTGAATGGACTTACACCGACCAGCCATACTGGCAGAAACGCAATGCAGGATGGCCTTTGGAAATTCTGAATGTTGGCAACGATATTGGCCAGCACTTTATGTACGAACCAACCCAGTACAAATCAACTGTTTCTTCAATCGTGTATAAAGTAACCGAAGGTTATTCAATGAACGAAGGCATCAGGGGCATGACACCCGGAACTACTGTTGCCGACTTTATGGGTGGTCTTACCAAAGCCAACGAAATGCAGACCTTAAAGGTTAAAAGAGCTGATGTTGATTTGGCCATGGGTGAAGCTTTGGAATTAAATGATGTTTTGGAAGTTATGTCAGCAGATAGTACGAACATAACCAAATATATTCTTGACGTAAATGAAGAAGGGTTAAGCTCGAACGCAGTATTAACTTCAAGCAGATACACAGTTACTATTGAACAGCAACCCAAAAGCGCTTCGGCAACAAGTGCAGAAGCAGGGGTTGGTAATATTAAAGGTTTTGATTATGGTACAGCATTGCGTACGATTCTGGCCAATATTACGGTTCCCGCGGGAGCATCACTGGTTGTTATTGACGGACAAGGCGCTTATGTACCTCTGAAGATGCTGAACTTTGACACTGCTTATGTGAATGTAACTGTTAACAGCAATATTTACTTGAATGTAGTTGCCGAAAATGGTATTACAACAATTAACTACCAGTTAATTCCGTCGTCATCAGAAAATGATGCATTCCTGCTTTCAGATGTTTACAGTGTGGTTCAGAAAGATTTACTGATACAGTATGTACCGCGTGAAACAAATGTAAGTTCATTCCTTTCCAACATAGTTCCATCGGGCAAAGCTACTATGAAACTGGTGAACAAAATGGGACAGGAAAGACTGGACGGCGGTGTTGCCGATGACGATAAAGTGGTTGTAACCTCGGCCAATGGTCAGGTAACCAGAATTTACTATATTTCGAAACTGGCAAGTGCAGCTACTCCAGCAACAACCTATCTTGCCTATATTCTATCAAATGTATATGGTGTTGACCAGGTTGCTTATAAAGTAGCCGGAGTTGACGGAACAGAAACAGTTTCGAACTTCCTGACAAGGGTAACACCTGCACCGGGAGCTTCTGTTGCAGTGGTTGACAAAGACGGCGTTGTTAAAATCAATGGCGATATTAACAGCACCGATATGGTAGAGGTAACTTCTGCCGATGGCAAAATGAAAGTAACCTATACCTTTGGCCCGCTGACTTCAGCCGATGTATTGCAGGCGAATGACATCCAGTTGTATCCAAACCCAACCAATGGCGAAATCAACGTCAGCGGTTTGAAAACCGGATACCGCATACAGGTGTATAATTCAGTGGGAGCAGCAGTTCGCGATATCAATGTTCAAAACAGCATTGAAAGAATTTCGCTGCGCAACCAACCCGCCGGAATGTATATGATAGTTGTAAGCGACAGCAGTAAACTGCTGGGTCGTTACAAAGCAATGAAACAATAATTTGTTTGAACTTTAAATAGAGAAAAGGCCTGCAGTTGCAGGCCTTTTTTTGTTAAATAAATCTATTTAATTTTTCTTAAATGCTAAAGCCGGGTTTGGTTGTGTCCTGTTGTCACCGGGCTAAAGCCGCGGTGTAAAACTAACCGCACGCAACGATTCTTTTGTACACCGGCGCTTTAGCCATTAATTCTTTTTTAATAAATATTCACCCATCTTCCCGGTTTTTGGGCGCGGATACTGAAGTCATACATCGCTTCACAACTCACCGACGGCTGATAAAATCGTCCGGAATACGAAGCATTCAGGTAAAAAACAAAGGTTTTTTGCTCATTCATTCTCAAATCGAAATAGGTGTAAGCGCGGTCGTCGCGAATGTCCTGATAATCGAATGTAGAATTTTGGTTTTGAGGAATATCGTTCAATCTTCTGTTTAAAACTTCCCAACCCGATGGAAATACCGTGTTCAGCGCCATTTCTTCATAATCCCGGGTTGTGCCCGGGTTTTTCACAGTCACGGCCATTCTGAAATCTTCGCCCTGTTTTAACGATTGCGGATTGATTTCCTTTCCGGCAGCATCCGTGTATTTCACATTCATCAGCAAACCATTTGAAGCCGAAGTTGAATCGATACCCACAGGAGTTCCGCGTGCCAGAACATTTACAAAAGTCGGGGTTTCGCCCTGGTTGGTATATTCAACCTGAATTTTTCCGTCAGCTTTTAGTTTAACCGGGATTTTTAGTACCGGAATTTCTGAGCGCAAATTTGTTTTTTCGCCATTCACAACCATTTCGAAACGGGTTTCAGTATTGCCTTTAAAATATTCGCGGGCAAATTGGGCAGCCGACGACAAACACCACGCCGCTGTTTGTGTGCTTAACCATTTCTCCCGGTTCATCTCATCAGAAATATTCTGAAGCATTTTGAAAGCTTTTTCTTTCTCCTTCATCAAAACAAGCGTTTCCAGAATCATGGCTTTATCGCGAATCGCCGAACCAAAAGTTCCGCCCATTTCGTTGTAATCGTTTACAATTGTGGTTGCATTGTTTACCAATTGCTGCGCTGCTTCGTGTTGGCCAGCCAAAACATAAGCTGCTGCCAGCCGCCACGAAACCTCTGGCGATTTCCCGCTTTTCTCACGCAACCGGTTCATGGCGCCCAAATCGGGCGCGCCCGCCAGTGCCAGCGAGTATAAACGATAAGCCTGCATAAAATCAAAATTCCGATTTCTGGCAACACTTCCCGATACGTTCCAGTTGCGGACTGTAATACGTTGAAAATTGAGCCATTTGTCTTTCAATCCGGGAGGCAGCGAATAACCTTCACTTTCTGCTTTCAACATAAAATGGCCTGCATAACTGGTTCCCCAATCGCTTACAACTGCGGAACCTGGCCAGTATGCAAATCCACCATCGGGCAACTGAAAGGCGGGTAATCTCTGCAACAATTCGCGGATATTATCTTCGGTTTCCTGTTTCTCATTGGCTGAGAGTTCGGCTAAATCCTTTAAAAACAACTGTGGAAAACCGCCCGAAACAAACTGCTCAATACAACCGTGTGGGTAACCAATCAGATAATCTAAATGTTTTGAAAGATTTAACGGCGGGAATCCTGAAATTTCAATCCAGGCTTCTGCGGTTGCTGTTTCGCCGGAAACCTGCAAATTTGCTTTCCAGTTTTTTTTACCATCAACCATTGCCGATTGTTCAACAGTTACAGGCTGATTGGGATTTCTGATTTCCAGTTCCACTTCAGTTGTAGCTTTTTCATTGCCACTGGTGGCTTCGATTTCAATTTTGGCAATTCCGGTTTTCGATTTTGCCTTCAGTTTAAAATAAACCATTTTATCGCCAATTTTTGAAAATTCAACACTGCCTTGCGATACGCCCGCCAGTTCTGTTAAATCGTTGGTTTTCACCCTGACGGTAACATTTTTAACATTTTCTTTCATGGCAAAAACATTTACAGGGAGACTCACTTCTTCACTCGGTGCCAAAACACGTGGTAAAGTTGCCAGCAGCATCAAACCTTTGCGCACCGGGACTGTTTTTTCGGCATTTCCGTAAGCGCCATCTTTACCGGCAACAACCATTACCCTTACCGAACCAACATAATTGGCCATGGTAAACGTGTGTTTGTTGGTTTGTCCTTTTCTAACCGTGAACGGCCCGGCAAACTGAACTACCGGTTTAAACCGGTTCACTTCCTTTTTCCCGGTGGGCGACATTTCGCTGTCGCCGCCAACGGCAAAAGCTTTTTCAAGCCGTGCACCGTAAGCGCCGGCAACAAAATCGTACAAATCCCAGGTTTTCACACCCAGCGCCTCGCGGGCGTAAAATGCCGAATGTGGGTCGGGGGTGCGGAAATTTGTCAATCCGAGCAAACCATCGTCAACAATGGCAAGTGTGTAAGTCATCTCCTTTTTGCCAGCCTCCGAAACTTTGATGGTGTAATTCTTTTCAGGTTCAATTTCTACAGGGGTTTCAATCACCGGTTTTAAAATCGTTTCCGGATTTTCGACCAGTACCGGAGCAACGCCATACAAACGCAACGGCGCGTCATTTTCGGTTTGACCGTAAGGCTGGATTAACGTTACATAAATGTAGAAGTTGGGCGCCATTCCGGGTTTTACATCAATAAAAAAACGGGTCTGCTTTTCCTGTGTTTCCACCCAAAAAAAGTCGGTAACCGCTGTTCCGTTTTCGAGGCTAACCAGCGCTTTCCCGGAGTTTGAGGACGGGATGGTAACTTCAATTTTCTCGCCCACATTGTATTTTTCCTTGTCAGTCCGAAGTGTGAGCAAAGTTGCACCTTCTGCAATTCCGTCCGAACGCCAGCCTCCCCATTCCGACATGTAAAAAGTAACGCCCGAAGCATGACCACCACTAACGTCCTTCACCCACAAAAAATACCGTCCGTTGTCCTGCCAGTTTCGGTATTTAACATTGAGTTTGATGGAACTTTTATGCCCTGCGTTATTGATATTCCAGGTGCTAACCGGTTTGTAGTATTTCCCCGAAACGTAATGCGCCAGGTTTTCATCGCCCGATTCCCACCACCAGCGCCAGTCGATTTTATACAATTTAACCTGCAAATTACTTCCCGAAACCGGTTTACCGTTGGTGTCAACCAACACAATTTCAGGCGAATAATCCGTTCCGGTTTTGTACCAATTGTCTTTCGAAGCCGGCATTTTTACCCCCACAAAAGTATTGAAAGGCGCAAACTTTGCCTGTGCCACATTAATACTGAAATCGCCCCCCTCTTCGAAAACACGCGTTGTAAACCAGGCTTTTACCATTCCCGGTGCATTTTCCAGAGATTTAAAATCGACAGGAACGGTAGTTTTCCCGTTTTCATCCAGTCTGCCTTCAAAAATGGTTTGTTCCGAAGGTTCGAAAACCGAGGCCGGATTGGTAAATGAGTACTTTTCAAACCCTTCAAAAACCGTTTTATCTTTTACAAAAAGTACATCCACTTTGGTTTTTAACGACCGTGCCGGCGAACCATGCAGCCACGCTGATTCGAGAGGAATACCATTTGTTTTCCGGGTCAGCGGGGTTTTGGGCAAACTAAGTTCCACTTTCAAACGGTTGGGTTTCACGGTTTCAACTTTCAGGCGTTTGGAGAAAGTGGCATTTCCAACTTTAACATCTGCCTGCCAGTTTCCGGTGGGCGCATCGGCAGCGGTTAGGGTTTTAAACGAATAAAAACCGTTTATGCTTTCGGTCTGAACCCTTCGTTCAACCACTTGTCCGGCGGGATTTATCAACTGAAATACGACAGGAAAATCCGAAGGAAGTCCGGCACTTTCCTTTTCAACAATAAAATTCAGGAACAGTGTATCGCCCGGCCGCCAAACGCCTCGTTCGCCGTAAATAAATCCTTTCAGCCCATCGGTAATGATTTCTCCGGAAACATTAAAATTGCTGGTGGAGAGCGAGGTTCCGTCGTCGAGGCGCAGATAGCCAAACTGGTTGCCTTTTTTGGCAATGAGCATAAAAGGTTTCTTTTGCAACTTCAACGTGGCAAAACCCTGTTTGTCGGTAATAATCGTCTCAATCAACTGGTTTTGAAAATTAAAAAGGCGAAGTTCGACATCCGGTTCGGGATTGGTATTGAGCAGGTTGGTTACTGCGAATTTCATTTCGTGGTTACGGCCTTCCTTGGCTACAATTCCCAGTTCGGAGGCAAAAATATTGCGCGAGGCGAACCGCTGCGAGGTGTAATATGAAACGTGGCACGGATTGTCGCGTTCCTGCCATTTAAAACCTTCAGGATAAAAATAATCGGAATACCAACCGGGCTGGTCCCATTCGGTTTGATATGGTTCCGCCGTCTTTAATTCAGTCTCGTTCAGTGTTTTTTCTTTTGGTTTTTCGCCGCAATTGAACAACGAATATTGCTGGTTAAACCGGAGTTGAACCTGGTAAATGGCGCCCTGTTCAATTTTAAACAGTTTTGCAAGATTAACGCGGTAAGTACCCCAGCGCTCCAAATCGCCCGGCTGTGAGGGTGTTAACGCAACTTCGCCAGCATAAACCAGTCGTCCCACTTTTTTCAGTTCCGAATTTCCCTCCCACTGGTTTTCCTGAAAAAAAGAAAGCACATTTTCCTTGAAAATTTCAATCACCCTGATTTCCACCGCACGCAGATTTACTGCTTCGAAAGGCATTTCGAGGTTACCGCTTTGAGGCACAATATTTCCTTTGCCGACAAACCTCACAGCCGGCTTGACACTTTCAAACTGCAACCGGAATGTTTCTGTTTTTTTCAGTTTGGTGTAATTGATATTCTGAATTCCTTCATGCACCGAAAGGTCAGTTTCGCCGGTCAGCGGGTTGGCAGGCCAGGCCTTGAGTACATTATTTTCAGATTGCAGCCGCAACTCAGTACCATCAGCAAGCGCAACCAAACCTGTTAAATCTTGTGTTTTCAACAAAGGGTCGGAAAAGCGGATTTCGATGTGTTGTTGCGGTTCGTACGCCACTTTTGCGGCCAAAATAGAAAAACCGTTTAATGCCGGCACCTCAAATTTCTCTTTCCCTTTAAGTTCAACCTCCATCGGTTTTCCATTCCATTCAATATTTAATTCCACTGGATTTTCGGGCTGGCGTTCCAGACTGTCGATGCTAAAAAAATGTTTTCTGCGGTCGGATTCATGAACCCAGTTGATGGCAATTTCCTTTTCGTTTAAAGAGGCTTTTAAAATTTTCTCTGTTTCTGAAAACGAGGCCACATCGGCAGTTAACAGGTAACCATTTAACTGCATTTTTTTGTACAGACCGCCATCGTAGTTGCGTAATCCATCGAAATAAACAGAAAACGATTGCTGAATGGTTGAAAACTGAAACGACATATTTTTCAGTCCGGCTTCGGTTTCTATGATATCGCCAAGCAAAAATTCGGCGGAATATGCCGTTCCTGAACGCAATGGTTGCGAGGGCCGGAACTCAATCAGCCGGTCGTTCACAATCACTGTTTCTCCCTTTATTTCAGGCGAAAAACGGAAGAGTTGCCTGCTTGTATTTTCGGCGCCCGACAATGGTTGCGCCAAAATCACCGAAATGGTTGACCCTGTTGAAATAACGCCGCTGGTAAAAGCCTGCACATATTTTCCGAACTCAATTTCTGTTGCAACCTGTTTTTGTTTGGTTTGACAACTAACAAGAAAAAGAAAGGCGAGAAAGATTGGAGTAAGTTTTTTTAATTTCTTCATTGATTTGAATTTTTCGAATGAACAGCATTGACCAAAAATACAAATTTGAAATGGTATTCGGGACAAACCTGCAACATTGTGTGTCATATAAAAAATGTACTTTTATAGCATCAAAATAATAATGCAGAATTTAACCTGAATGAAAAAAGTACTTATCATATTTGCGCATCCGGCCATCAATAAATCGAGGATTCACAGGCGTATGACCGATTCGGTTAAAAACCTGAACGGAATTACGCTGAATAATTTATATGAAAAGTACCCCGATTTTTACATCGACATCATTCAGGAACAGCAGTTATTGATAGAACACGATATTATTGTTTTGCAGCACCCGTTTTACTGGTACAGCGCGCCAGCCATATTAAAAGAGTGGTTCGACCTGGTTTTGCAACACGGTTTTGCCTACGGTGAAAAAGGCCGCAGTTTGGAAGGAAAGCAGGTTTTATCGGTGATTTCAACGGGCGGAAATAAGGAAGTTTATTCAAAGGAAGGCCGAAACCATTACACCATCAATGAGTTTCTGGTTCCTTTCAGGCAGTCGGCCAACCTCTGCCGAATGGACTATTTGCCGCCTTATGTAATTTTTGGCTCACACACCATTACCCCGGCCGAAATAGAGGTTCATTCAGCAAAATACAAGAAAATGTTAACCGCGCTGCGCGATAATCAATGGGAAAGTTCGCAACTTGAATCGGTTGAATATATGAACGAATTAACAGACTAACATGTACAACCAGGATTTCTTTTTTCAGGCATTAATTTACCTTGCAGCTACAGTTGTAACGGTACCGGTTGCCAAAAAACTTGGGCTTGGTTCGGTGCTGGGTTATCTGACCGCTGGAATTGTAATTGGTCCGGCCGTGTTCGGCCTGGTTGGCTCGGAGGCTGGCAAAGTGATGCACTTTGCCGAGTTTGGCGTGGTTTTAATGCTGTTTGTAATCGGACTTGAACTTCAACCCTCGCTGCTTTGGAAAATACGTCGCTCTATTTTTGGGCTTGGTGGATTGCAAGTATTAATAACAGCAATTGTTTTAGCAGGATTGGCACTTTTATTCAATTTCAAAATAAACCGCGCAATAGCCATCGGACTGATTTTAGCGCTGTCGTCAACGGCCATTGTGCTGCAAACGTTAACTGAAAAGGGACTTCTGCAGAATGCTGCAGGACGTTCGGCCTTCTCGGTACTATTATTCCAGGATATTTCGGTGGTTCCCATTTTGGCTATCATTCCGCTTTTGGCAACTATGAATGGTAAAATTGATTTTTCTGATTCGGAACTGAACCGGATTACAGATATGTCGGCGCTTTCAGGCTGGTTACAGTTGCTGATAATCATCGCGGTAATTGCATTTATTATTATTGGTGGACGGTTTATTGCCCGTCATATTTTCAGGTTGATTGCCGAAACCGGAATGCACGAAGTTTTTACGGCAATGGCTCTTTTACTTGTTATTGGAATTGCACTTGCCATGGATAAAATCGGGCTTTCGCCGGCATTGGGAACTTTTTTGGCAGGCGTGGTTTTGGCCGACAACGAATACCGGCACGAACTGGAAACCACCATCAACCCGTTTAAAGGTCTGCTATTGGGGCTGTTTTTTATCTCGGTTGGTGCGAGCATCAATTTCGCGTTGTTTATTAAAGACCCGTTTTTGATATTGGGATTTGTAATCCTGCTGATGACTGTAAAATTTATCGTTCTGTTTATGCTTGGCCGGTTTTTCAGATTGCGAAAGGGATACGATTACTTATTTGCATTTTTACTGGCCCAGTCGAGTGAGTTTGCTTTTGTGTTGATTTCATTTTCGAAACAAAACCTGCTTTTCGATGAACACACAGCCGGATTAATGCTTCTGATGGTTACACTTTCAATGGCAATTTCGCCACTGCTTCTGATTTTTAATGAAAAGGCTTTGGCGCCCTTCCTTTCGCGAAAACAAAACAAGACTGAATATGATTATGTTGAAAGCTCTGATAACCAGATTATAATCGCAGGGTTCGGTAGGTTTGGTTTAGTTGTGGGGCGATTGTTACTGGCCAATAATTACAAAGTAACCATTATCGACAGCAACCCGGCCAACGTTGAAATTCTGCGCAAATTTGGGTTCAAACTGTATTACGGCGATGTAACCCGGCCTCAAGTAATTGAGCAGGCAGGCATAAAACATGCAAAACTGGTTATTCTGAGTATGGCCGAATACGATGAAGCCCTGAAAGTGGCAGATTACATCAAGAAAAATTATCCGCATGTAAAAATTCTGGCACGTGCCAAAGATATTTACCACGCTTTCGAGTTTTTCAAACGCAACGTAAATATTGTTCAGCGCGAAGTATTTGATTCGGCTGCGGAGTTGGGTGAAAAAGCGTTGGTGCAATTGGGTTTTACCAGATATGAAGCATACCGTGCAACCCGCACTTTTAAACACCACGAAAAACAGGTTTTGCTCGATTTATATACACTCTGGAAAGAAGACGAAAACCGTTTTATACAGGAAACAAGGCGTTTTTCAGAACAACTTTCAGAAATGCTCCAGGCCGAAAAAGATTATGTAATACATGAAACCGATTATGCTTGGAATGTCAATTCAATAATGGAAGAAGCTGAATCGGAGAATGATTCAAAAAGCAAAGGGAAAAACAGAAAGAAATGATTTTCGATGATTTTTTTAACTTTGGAATAAAAACCTTGGAGTATAATCTCTCCCCACAAGCAAAGCGCGAAATCAAAAAAATTATTTATGGACATTTTGATTATATTATTTCGAAATGGAACCGTTTCTTCAAATAAAATTTAACATGGAAAAAGCTTATAATATTTCAGAAATTAAATTTGACAAGGACTATTTAATCATTGTTATCAATAATCAAATAGCCAAATTTAAACTTGATCATATCTCCGAAAAACTTGCTAACGCAAATGAGCAACAAAGAAATGATTATCAAATTTCTCCTTCAGGATATGGAATCCATTGGAAGCAGTTAGATGAAGATTTATCAATCAATGGATTATTGAAAGCGGACAAAACAATTTCTTTGCAATTTCTTTAAAACTGACACTTTATAGAGTTACAAATCCCTTAAATTTTTTAATGCCAGTTTTTGATTTCTGAAAACTATTGGGTACGACTCCCTAACCTTTTACAGCATTGAACAATTAAAAAAATCAAAAAACTTTAAAAACATTTATCAAAATTCAAATTAGTCTGAATTTAGATTTTTTCTAAATTGTCGAAATTCGTTTAAAAGTGTATTTTGGCACTTTCAGATTCGCATAAATACCTAAATTTGCAAACTGTAAATAGCAAAAATGACAGAATTTTGAATTCAGACATCAAACATATTGGTTTTGTTAAGGAAGTAAACGGTTCAT
>Ga0210024_1002999_pt1 | contig 14235 bp, 13 predicted proteins | sample CryGeymeta201525_FD_183988 | JGI IMG/M metagenome (GOLD analysis project Ga0210024, IMG submission 183988) | Groundwater microbial communities from Crystal Geyser aquifers in Utah, USA - Crystal Geyser metaG 2015-25 (SPAdes) (version 2) | ecosystem: Environmental > Aquatic > Deep subsurface >... | reverse complement strand
CGGCCTGCGGCGTGTTGACGGTCAAACGCACCATTTCAGAACCTGCTTGAGCCAGTTCCTTGACCTGGATCGCTGTGCCAATCGCGTCCACGGTATCGGTGTTGGTCATCGACTGCACGCGTACCGGCGCATCACCGCCGACAGTGACAACCCGACTGCCCCATACAACGCGCGCTTGTCGCGTTTTGCACTTTGGCTGCACCAACGATTGATCTGGATTGCTCATCATTTCACCTGAAATCGGGCCACGTTATCGCGTGCCAACGGGGCCAAGTCGAGGACTTGTCCCTTGACATGCACGGTGAGCTGGTCGGCACGCCCAACCGTTACCGACAACGGCAATTTACCCGTGATCCGCAACAGCTCGCCATCGGCCGTCAGTTTGCGTAACAGTGGCGCGGCGTTTGCGTCCAGCACCTCAACCCATGACACCCCATGGGCTTTGATTTCCAGCGCGTCCGGCAGAGCAGGCACGCTCGCATCTAGGGACGCGGCGGAAACGGTCAGGGCGGGCTGCAACTGGATTGCCAGATCGGCGACAGCAGGCGCCTCCTGAGTCACTGTTACCTGCGGGATGGGGGCCGACGGCGGCGCCGAAGCCGAGCTGACAACTTCCGTCTTGTCCGGCCAGAACAGCACCAGGGCGATGCCCAACAACAGGGCAACAACCCCCAGTCCCAAAGGGCTGGTCAATTGCACTCGCGCGGACGAATACGCACCTGCATCAGCGCTTTTAAATTCAGTTTTCAAACCGGCGCTGGCCGACTGAATACTGTGAATCTGCGCCTCCGGCAAGGCCGCAAGTACTTGCGCGGGGCTGATTTTCAATGTGCGACAGACACTCATGGCCAAAGACCGTACAAAAACCATGTCAGGCAGTACGTCATAACGACCTGCCTCAAGCGCTTCAAGCTTTTTCACCGGCACTTTCAACGCAACGGCCAATGCACCAATGTGCAAACCATGTGCTTCCCGGGCGGCACGCAAGAGCGCGCCAGCCTGCGCTGCCGCAACCGCTTGTTCCGGTTCTGCAACGGACATCGCGTCATCAGTCTCACTCATCAAACGTTCCACGCTGATAGGCCGCGGCCTGGGTCGATTGGGCAAAACGTTTGAGCAACTGGTTCCCCAGCTGCGCCATCGCCGCTTGGTCACCCAAACGACGCTCAACCTTGATGCCCAACCACAGCGACTCAGCGTTGGCCAACTCGGTGTTGTTGATGCGTCGGATGTAAAAACGCGCCCTGATGTCCTCTTTTTTCAGAAACAACAATTTGGCCAGGTTGTAGCCGGTGATCGGGTTGCCAGCGTCGTATTCGTAAGACTTCATCAGACTGGTTTCTGCGGACGCTGGATTGCCCGCCTTGATTTCGCACAAGCCCTGCGCCATGTAGGTCTTGGCGCGCTCGCCGTACAACGGATTGGCCAGCGCTTGCTGAAAATAAGCCAGCGATTGCGGGTACTGCGCGTCTTGGCATTTCAGCCACCCTAGGTTGTGCAGCACATTGCTGTCACGCGGTTTGAGCGACAACGCGCGTTTGAAACTCTCTTCAGCGACAGCAAAATCATTGAGGCGCATGTAAATCAGTCCACGCAAACTAAAAGCGTCTGAATACGTCGGGTCAATGACGATCGCCTGCTTGATCTCATCCAGGGCGATCGTTGTTTTGCCTTGCTCAAAATAGCCCAATGCCAATTCCAAACGGATCCGGGCCCGTTTGCGCTGCGCCGACTCGTCAGAATCAGTGACCAGGTCGCCTCCATTGGCGGTCGTCAAACCGGCATCTGTAGCACCAGGGCTGGCACAAGCGCCCAATAGTGATACCGCGCTTGCTACCATGTACAACAACAAAAAATATTTAACCAAAAACCGTGTCATGGTGATCCTCAATGCGCAAGCGGGGTGGGATGGGGCTCGGCTGCCGTCGCCGCGCCGAGGTCGGTCGCCCGGTGGCGGGCGATACGCACCGCCACGCGTGTGCGGTCGACCACATCGCCAGCCAATTGACCACAGGCTGCGTCGATGTCATCGCCGCGGGTCTTACGAACCGTCGTTGTGATGCCGCCGTCAACGAGAATTTTTGCAAATTTTTCAATGCGCTGCAACGGCGAGCGCTGGAGTCCAGACGCTGGAAAGGGGTTGAATGGAATCAAATTAAATTTGCAACGCAATCCCGCCTTGGCACGACCGTTCATCAACTGCACCAGTTCATGGGCGTGGCTGTCCTGGTCGTTAATACCGTCGAGCATGCAATATTCAAAGGTAATGAAGTCACGCGGTGCGTGCGCCAGATAGCGCGTGCAAGCACCAAGCAGTTCGTCGAGCGAATATTTCAGGTTCAATGGCACCAGCTTGTCGCGCAGCGCATCGTTGGGTGCGTGCAGGGACACGGCCAGCGCCACCGGGCAATCCTGTGCCAATTGCATAATTTTTGGCACAACCCCCGATGTCGACACGGTGACACGCCGTCTTGATAGACCGTACGCATGATCGTCCAGCAAGGTTTTGAGCGCCGGAATCAACGCCCCGTAGTTCTGCAGGGGCTCGCCCATGCCCATCATCACCACATTGCTGATGACACGCTCATCGCGGTGCAGATACCGACGCAAAAAATGTTCGGCAAACCACAGCTGGGCGATGATTTCGCCAGAGGTCAAATTGCGACTGAACCCTTGGTGTCCGGTTGAGCAAAATCGGCACGCCATCGCGCAACCTGCCTGCGAAGAGACGCACAATGTACCGCGATCGTCTTCGGGGATGAAGACGGTCTCAATGGCATTGCCAGCGCCAACATCAAACAACCACTTGATCGTGCCGTCGGCAGAGATGTGCTGTGATACGACATCGAGCCCCTTGACAAAGGCAACGCCAGCGAGCTTGTCTCGCAGCGATTTCGCCAGATCGCTCATGTCAGCAAAGTTGGCGAAACCCCGCTGATGAATCCAGCGAAACAACTGGACCGCACGAAAACGCTTTTCGCCCAGCCGGTCGCAAAAGACAGCCAAGTTCTCGAGATCAAGGTCGAGCAGGTTGACCGTCATAGCCAAGCTTGTTTCAGCGCGTGTAAATGGTCATGCCGGGGAAGAAGAACGCCACTTCAAGCGCAGCTGTTTCGGGCGCGTCTGATCCATGCACGGCGTTGGCGTCGATACTGTCGGCGAAATCAGCACGGATGGTGCCCGAAGCCGCTTTTTTCGGGTCTGTCGCGCCCATCAGTTCCCGGTTCTTCTGAATGGCGTTTTCACCTTCGAGCACCTGAATCATGACCGGGCCAGAAATCATGAATTCAACCAGGTCTTTGAAAAAAGGACGGTCTTTGTGCACAGCGTAAAAAGCTTCAGCCTCGTGGCATGACAAATGCGCCATCTTGGCAGCAGCAATTTTTAATCCAGCCGCTTCAAAACGGGCATAAATCTGTCCAATCACGTTTTTGGCAACGGCGTCGGGCTTAATGATGGAGAGAGTGCGTTCGATAGTCATAAGTTTTCCTGCTTAAAAAATGGCGGCGAATTCAGAACCTGCAATGTTAACCCGAAGCATCAACGGTTTCGTCCGCCAGAACGCCGCCCGTTCTTTTTTCCAGCGTCCTGCCGTTGGCGCGACAGGCTATCTGCGCCAATGTAGCCCAGCGAAGTTTTGAGTGGGTCCGGTTGCGCCGCGGCATTCGGTGTCGGCCGTCCCCCGGCGCGTCGAGAACTGGTTTTTTTACGCGAACCGATCAAACGACCAGTACCAAGCAAGCCAGATGCTGCGGCATCCGGAATCTCGCGCTGCCCGTGTGCCTGCGACGCCCGCGTCAACAATTGGATGTCAGCTTCGTCCAACTCCATCCAGTCACCGCGGCGCAGACCCCGGGGCAACACCATCGAACCGTAACGGATACGAATCAACCGACTGACCGCATGACCGACCGATTCCAGCATGCGCCTGACTTCCCGGTTGCGTCCCTCGGAGAGGGTGACGCGATACCAGCAATTGGAGCCCTCGCCACCGCCATCTTCAATGGTGCCAAACTGCGCCACACCGTCGTCAAGCCGAACCCCGTCAAGCAATTTCTGCTTCTCCTCCGGAGTAAGTGCCCCCAACACCCGAACCGCGTATTCGCGTTCAAGGCCGAAACGCGGATGCATCAGATTGTTGGCCAGCTCACCCGAACTGGTGAACAACAGCAACCCTTCGGTATTGAGGTCGAGCCGACCGACCGACTGCCATTTGCTCTGAAATAATTTAGGCAATTTGCGAAATACAGTCGGCCGGTTCTGCGGGTCGTCGTGGCTGACGACTTCACCGGCGGGCTTGTGGTACGCGATGACACGGGCCGGTGGGGGAGCAAGCTTGAATCGAATCGGTTTGCCGTTGACCTTGACGTGGTCGCCAAACTGAACGCGTTGACCAATGTGGGCAGGCTCATTGTTGACGGTGATCCGTCCTTCGAGAATCAATTGCTCCATCTCGAGGCGCGAACCCATACCTGCTTGTGCCAACACTTTGTGCAACTTGGGTGATTCTGGTTGCGGCGGCAACACTCTTTTCAGCGGCGTAGGCGGTGCCTGCGCCTCTTCGGTATCAAACAGACCTGAGACGACGTCTTCAAAGCGGGTCACTGCGGGGTCAGGATGAATGGATGCCTGTTCTTTCATGGGGTTTCCTTTTCTGGCATACACGGCGTTGGCACATCGGATTGCGGCACCGCGCCGACGTTATCGGCAGTCCAGTCCAACTGGGGAGTCGCCAAAGATGCGTCAGCACCCTCTTCTGGCGTCTCATCGCCGGGCAGGCCGCGCTCGAGGGCAAGCTCCTGGTTTGGCAACGACGCCATCGACGATTCAATGGCTGGCAATTGGTCCAGAGACTGCAAACCTAGGTCATCCAAAAAATGGCGCGTCGTTGCAAACAGCGCGGGACGCCCGACCGTATCACGGTGGCCAATGACCTCTACCCAGCCGCGCTCCTCTAGTTGTTTGATTGTCAGCGAATTGACGGTCACCCCACGGATGTCTTCAATGTCGCCGCGCGTGACCGGCTGCTTGTAAGCAATGATCGCCAGCGTTTCCAGCGTGGCACGCGCATAGCGAGGCGGCTTCTCCGGATGCAACCGATCCAGCGCATCACGTAACTCGGGTCGGCTTTGAAAACGCCAGCCCGTGGCCAAGTGCACCAGTTCAACGCCGCGATCCGACCAATCCTGTTGTAACTGCGACAGCAACAGGCTGATCGCTTGCGCGCCAACGCTCTCGCCCAGCAAAGACAGCATATCGCGCTCTGGCATGGGCTGCTGGGCACAGAGCAGTGCAGTTTCGAGGACGCGTTTGGCATCCAGTGTGTTCATGATGGGCGGTTTCCGTTCAAAACACCTGGGGGTGTTGACCTCGGGCTTTGGTACACGTGGTTAGTGCCGACAAGACCGTCGGAGCCACGCAAAAGCCCGTTGAAATTCAGGCTAAAAACTTGCCAGATTGTAACCGAGACCCCACTTGTCCAGCGCTGCCGCGAAGTCATTCGGTGGGGCGCATTCAAAAACCAGCGGCTGCCTTGTGATCGGGTGAACCAGCGCCAGGCGCGCAGCGTGCAGGGCTTGGCGTTGCATGTCTGCGGCACAAGCACCGCCATAGAGCGTATCAGCGACCAGCGGGTGCCCGATCAAGGCCATGTGAACCCTGATTTGGTGGGTTCTGCCCGTGTGTAACGTGCACTTCACCAGGCAACCCTGCGGCGCGTTCGCCAGAAGTTCAAAGTCAGTCTGAGCGGGCTTGCCCGGGTGCAAGGCCAGGTTGACCACCGCCATCCGCAAACGATTGCCGGGATCGCGGCCAATTGGTGCTTCAACCTGCCGCTGCTGAGGCCCGAGCCACTGCCCATGTGCCAAGGCAAGGTACTGCCTTTTGACCGTACGCTGCGCAATGGCTTGCACCAGTGCGTCCATCACCCGGCGCGTTCGTGCCACTACCATCAAACCGCTGGTGTCCTTGTCCAGTCGATGAACAATACCAGCGCGCGGCAAATCGAACGCCTTGACATCCAACCCCAGCAGCTGGTTCATCAGGGTACCACGCCAATTGCCCGGTGCAGGATGCACCACCAGACCCGCAGGTTTGTTGACCACCAGCAGATCATCGTCTTGGTAAACCAGATCCAGCGCCGGTGGCTCAGCCCTGAAGGCCTGGCTCTGTGGAGTTGGCCGAAGCGCAATCGCGCCACGATCAGCCGCCTTGACTTTGTGGGCAGCTTTCAAAACTGTCTGCTCGTTGAGCGTGACCGCCCCCAAAGCGACAAGTTGCTGCAGATAGCTGCGCGAGAATTCGGGCACCATCGTTGCCAGAGCACGATCAAGGCGACTGCCGTGGTGTTCCACGCCAAACAAAAAAGGCCGAATTTCGACTTCAGTTTCAGCGTCATCGAAGTCCTCGGCATCGTTCACCTGAGGGGTGCCCGATATAATCGAATTTGAATTTTCCAAGAAAGCGGTCCTACATGCCTGTTGCCAAATTATCTGCTGCGCGCGCCTGTTGGCTGGTTTGCAGTGTCGTCATCCTGGGCGCCTGCTCGTCGACACCGACCGACCCGACGACGGATTGGAGTCCCAACAAGATCTACGCCGAGGCCAAGGACGAGCTCAGCACGGGCGCCTACGACAAGGCGGTTCCGCTGTTTGAAAAGCTTGAAGGCCGTGCCGCCGGTACACCGCTGGCGCAGCAAGCGCAGCTGGACAAAGCCTACGCGCATTTCAAAAATAGTGAACCAGCGTTGGCGATTGCCACGCTCGATCGTTTTTTGAAACTGCATCCAGCCAGCCCTGCCATCGATTACGCGCTTTACCTCAAGGGTATCGTCAATTTCAATGACGACCTTGGGTTGTTCTCCTCCATTACCCGACAGGACTTGTCCGAGCGTGACCAGAAGGCAGCCAAAGATTCTTTTGAGTCGTTCAAAGAATTGGTCACCCGCTTTCCTGATTCCAAATACGCGTCCGACGCCACGGCGCGCATGGGCTACATTGTCAACTCACTGGCGCAGTCCGAGGTACACGTTGCCCGCTATTACTACCAAAGAGGGGCTTACCTCGCTGCCATCAACCGGGCACAGTCGGCGGTTGCAGACTACCAAGGCGTGCCTGCCCTGGAAGAAGCTTTATTCATCATGGTGCAGTCGTACGACGCGCTGGGCATGGTCCAGCTGCGCGACGACACCAAGCGGGTCCTTGAAAAAAACTTTCCTCAAACGCCCTACTTGACGCAAGGCTACAAAACCGACACGCAGCCGTGGTGGAAACTTTGGTGAGTCGATGACAACCGCACGCTACAAGCTGGCAGGTGCGACCGGCATCCACAAGGGCGACCGGGATTACCAACAAGATCAGGTCTGTCTGTTGTCACACGCCAGGGCCAAAGGGTGCGTGATGGCCGTTTTGGCCGACGGCATGGGGGGTCGCAGCGGCGGACGCAAGGCGTCCGACCAGGTCATCATGACCGCGCGGCAGCTGTTTGACCGATTTGTACCGGCGGTGGATGACGCGACCGACACGCTGCGGCAAATGGTACTCGAAGCGCACATGGTCATCAAGCTCACCGCTATCTCGTCTGAAGAAGAGCCGCACAGCACGATTGCGTCGTTTCTGATCAATCCTGATGGCAGTTGTTACTGGGTACACGCGGGGGACTCGCGCATCTACCATTTCCACGACAAACAGTTGATCACGCGCACCAAAGATCACTCGTACGTCCAGACGCTGGTTGACAAAGGGGAACTGACCATGGAACAGGCACAGTTTCATCCGCAATCCAACGTCTTGATGGGTTGTCTTGGTTCGGACAAAGAACCCCCTATTGACACCCATTACATTCCAAAATTGGTCGCTGGCGACTGCCTGATGGCCTGCAGTGACGGCTTGTGGCATTACTTTAGCGACACTGAACTCGGCTCGGTATTGGCGGCATTGCCGCCGCGTGAGGCCAGTGAATTCTTGATTGAAAAAGCCAGAAGCCGTGCCCGTGGTGGTGGTGACAACCTGTCGCTGGCCATTGTCAAGCTCGAAAACTCCTCATAACAGACACCAGACACGCAAACCTGCTTGGCAGCGGGCTACGGCGCCGTGCCAACAGGAGCCTGCTGCGAGATATTGTTTTGAATGCGTTGCAACGCCTCCTCTCCCTTGAATCGACGCTCTTTGTCGTTTAGCACGATTTCCTGGTGGCGCAGCTCGTCAAGGGCTATTCGGCGGTTTTTGCGCGCGTCGCGCAAACAGCCCGACACCGCAAACCGGCGGTAACACGCCACCTCAGCCTTTGCAAAAACCGCCTCGTGTTCGGCCCGTTGTTGGGCGATGCGCGCGCGCCCGGTGGCCACGTCCAGCGGCTGCGCAGTCTGCGCCCAGGACGAGGCCGCGCCGCATAAAACCGCGCTCACCAACGTTGCCCGAAAAACGATAGAGATCGTCATTGCGTCAACCGGGTATCGACATCGCGCCGCTCCAGCGCCAAGTACTCGGCGCTTTGCATTTCCTGGAGCCGGGAGACCGTTCGGGTAAATTCATAAGCCAATTGTCCCTCAGTGTAGAGTTGCTCGGCAACCACCTCGGCAGACAGGATCAATTTGACGTGCCGGTCGTACAAGACATCAACCAACCAGGTGAAACGCCGGGCCTCGGACGCCATGCGCGGCGACATCTGAGGCACGTCACTCAACATGACGGTGTGGAACTGGCTTGCCAGCTCAAGGTAATCGTTTTGCGAGCGCGGGCCGCCACAAAGCGTCTTGAAATCAAACCAGACCAGCCCACCGGCCATGCGCCGCGCCCAGATTTTGCGTGATTCGATCAGTAACACCGGCTCTTCGTCCTGCTTCTCAGCCAGCCGATGAAAGGCGTCAGCCATGGCTGCCTCAGACTCGTCGCCTAGAGGTGTGTGGTACAGCTGCAATTGCTGCAAAGTGATGCTGCGGTAATCCACCCCGTTGTCGACGTTCAGAACATGGAGTTCGCGCTTGAGCATGGCAATGGCGGGCAGCAAACGGTCGCGGTTGAGACCGTTGGGGTACAACCCGTCGGGGCTGAAGTTGGACGTCGTCACCAGCCCAACGCCGGCCTCGAACAAGGCTTTGAGCAGACGATGCAAGATCATCGCGTCGGTGATGTCCGACACATGAAATTCGTCAAAGCAGATCAGGCGGTATTTTTCTGCGATGCTGCGCGCCAGCACGTCCAGCGGATCCGCCGTGCCACGCAGCGCCGCCAGCTCGCGATGCACCTCACGCATGAACTCGTGAAAATGCAGCCGTGTCTTGCGCTTGAGTGGCACCGCGTTGTAGAAACAGTCCATCAAGAAACTTTTGCCCCGCCCAACGCCACCGTGCATGTAGACGCCCTTGGGTATGGAGGGGTGGTTGATCAGTTTCTTCAGCGGATTGGAACGCTTCTCGCGAAAGCGGCCCCACTCGCGGGCACAGGCTTCCAGCGCTTGCACCGCCCGCAACTGGGCCGGATCGGCACGGTAACCACGCGCAGCGAGCTCGGCGTGATAGGTCTGTCGAACGGTCACAAACTTGCCCGAAATGCTCTATTATTGATAACTGCTTGCGCTTATTTCACAAGGGCTAGCGGCATATTTAACCAATAAATTCAATCAGAAATTAAGTGTCCGTTTGTCCACGGCCAAGGCAGCCTCTTTGGTCGCTTCAGACAACGAAGGGTGCGCGTGGCAAATGCGGGCAATGTCCTCGGCACTGGCCCTGAACTCCATCGCCACCACGGCTTCAGAGATCAACTCAGAGGCCATCGGGCCAACGATATGCACACCCAGGATTTCGTCGGTCTTGGCGTCAGCCAAAAACTTGACCATGCCGGTCGTGTCACCCAGCGCACGGGCGCGGCCATTGGCCAGGAACGGGAAAGTACCAGCTTTGTAAGCGACGCCATCGGCCTTGAGCTGCTGCTCGGTGCGACCGACCCAGGCGATCTCGGGACTGGTGTAAATCACCCACGGGACGGTGTTGAAGTTGACATGTCCGTGCTGGCCCGCAATGCGTTCAGCCACAGCCACACCTTCTTCTTCGGCCTTGTGCGCCAGCATCGGGCCGCGCACTACGTCACCGACCGCCCAAACGCCAGGCAAATTGGTCTTGCAGTCAGCGTCCACCCTGATCGCGCCACGCTCGTCGAGCTGCAAGCCAACAGCCTCGGCGTTCAAACCAATGGTGTTGGGCACGCGGCCAATGGACACGATGAGCTTGTCCACCTCCAGCGTTTGGGCTTCGCCCTTGGCATTGGTCCAGGCCACGCTGACCCCTTTTTTACTGGTCTTGATATCGCCTACCTTGACACCGAGTTCGACCTTCAAGCCCTGTTTGTCAAACGCCTTGCGCGCCTCCTTGGCGATCTGTTCGTCAACCGCACCCAAGAAGGTCGGCAGAGCCTCAAGAATCGTCACCTCGGCACCCAGACGCCGCCAGACCGAGCCCATCTCCAGTCCGATCACACCTGAGCCAATCAAGCCAAGTTTCTTCGGCACCGCGCCCATGCGCAAGGCCCCGTCATTGGAGAGGATGTGCTCTTCATCAAACGGCGCGCCCGGCAAGGCACGGGCGTTGGAGCCGGTGGCCACAATGATTTGCTGACCAACCAAAGTTTCTTCAGCAGCGCCTGTCACCTTGATTTGGTAGCCACCCTCCACCGCCGTCACGAATGAAGCGCGGCCATGAAAGAAGCTGACCTTGTTCTTTTTGAACAGGTACAGAATGCCGTCGTTGTTTTGCTTGACCACGGTGTCCTTGCGCGCAACCATCTTGGCCACATCCATCGTCACGCCTTTGACGGTGATGCCGTGGTCGGCGAAATGGTGGTTGGCCTGCTCAAAATGCTCGGACGACTGCAACAGCGCCTTGGACGGAATGCAGCCTACGTTGGTGCAGGTGCCACCCGGCGCGGGGCCACCCTTGGCATTTTTCCACGCATCCACGCAAGCCACGTTTTTGCCCAGCTGGGCGGCACGAATGGCAGCAATGTAGCCACCAGGGCCGCCACCAATCACGATCACATCAAATTGTTTGCTCATGGTGTATTCCTCAGATATCAAACAGCAGACGCGCCGGATCTTCCAGTGCTTCTTTCATCGCCACCACACCGAGCACGGCTTCGCGGCCGTCGATGATGCGGTGGTCATAGCTCAGCGCAAAGTAGTTCATCGGGCGCACCACCACCTGACCGTTTTCAACCACGGCACGGTCTTTGGTGGCGTGGATGCCCAGAATGGCACTTTGCGGCGGGTTGATGATCGGGGTGGACATCATCGAACCGAAAGTGCCACCATTGCTGATCGAGAACGTGCCACCGGTCATTTCATCGATGCCCAGCTTGCCGTCGCGGGCCTTGTTGCCAAATTCGGCAATCTTCTTCTCGATGTCGGCAAAGCTCATCTGATCGGCGTCGCGCAAAATCGGCACCACCAGACCGCGCGGCGAACCCACCGCAATGCCGATGTCAAAGTAACCGTGGTAGACAATGTCATTGCCATCCACCGACGCGTTGAGCACCGGGAACTTCTTCAACGCATGCACGGCGGCCTTGACAAAAAAGCTCATGAAACCCAGCTTGACGCCATGTTCCTTCTCAAAACGGTCTTGCATGCGCTTGCGCATGTCCATCACCGGGGCCATATTGATCTCGTTAAACGTGGTCAGAATGGCGTTGGTGCTTTGCGATTGCAGCAGACGCTCGGCGACCCGGGCGCGCAGACGCGTCATCGGTACGCGTTGTTCCGGACGGCCCGCCAGTTGCTCGGCCAGACTGCCAACAGGCGCTGCAACTTGCGGCAAAAATGAGGTCGTAGCCCTTGCTGGCATTGTGGGTGCAGCTACAACTTTGGGTGCGTTTGCAGCGCCAGCAACAGCCGCCAACACATCGCCCTTGGTGACCCGGCCGTCTTTGCCGGAACCGGCAACCGAGCCAGCGGCCAGGTGGTTGTCGGCCATCAGCTTGGCCGCTGCCGGCATGGCGACACCGGCCAGGCTGTTGCCAGCTGGCGCGACGGGTGCTGACGGGGCCGCAGCGGCAGCCATGGCCGCGACCACGGGTGCCACCGGGGCGGCGGCACCAGCCACCGCCTCGGTATCAATGCGGGCGATCAACTGGTCGGCCGCCACCGTGCTGCCGTCGGGCTGCATGATTTCAACCAGCACGCCAGCAGAGGGGGCGGGCACCTCCAGCACCACCTTGTCGGTTTCCACGTCGATCAGGATTTCGTCCACAGCGACGGCGTCGCCTACTTTTTTCTTCCACTGCAGCAAGGTGGCTTCGGCCACGGATTCAGACAGCTGCGGTACTTTGACTTCTACGATTGCCATGACAATACTTTCAAAAAATGTTCTTGACGGTTGCGTTTGATTTGCAAAAATCAGTCCGCGTTTATTTGCTCAGGATAAAGCCCTTGAGCTTGCCGAACGCACCTTCGACCAGGGCTTTTTGCTGCTCCTGGTGCAGGTGCGAATACCCGACCGCGGGGGATGCCGACGCGGCCCGCCCCGAGTAGCCGAGTTTTTGACCCTCAAGCATGTTTTCGTGGATGTAATGCTGCACAAAGAACCAGGCGCCCTGGTTTTGCGGCTCGTCTTGCGTCCACACCACTTCGGTGGCGTTGGGATACTTTTTGAGTTCGGTGGCAAACGCTTTGTGCGGGAAAGGATAGAGCTGCTCCACCCGCAGAATCGCCACGTCGTCACGGCTATTTTCTTCGCGTTTTTTGGCCAGGTCGTAGTACACCTTGCCTGAACACACCACAACACGCTTGACCTTGTCGGCCTTGAGTGCCTTATTTTCTGGAATGATGGTCTGGAAGCAGCCTTTGGTGAACTCGGCCAGGGGCGACGCTGCGTCCTTGTGACGCAACAACGACTTGGGCGTAAAGATCACCAGCGGCTTGCGCAGGTTGCGCACCATCTGGCGGCGCAGCACATGGAAAATCTGGCTGGCGGTAGTCGGCTGCACCAACTGCATGTTGGTGTCAGCCGCCAACTGCATAAAGCGCTCAACGCGGGCGGATGAGTGCTCCGGGCCTTGGCCTTCATAGCCGTGCGGCAGCATCATGGTCAGGCCGTTGACACGGCCCCACTTGACCTCGCCCGAGGCAATGAACTGATCAATGACCACCTGGGCGCCGTTGGCAAAGTCGCCAAACTGCGCTTCCCAGATGACCAGCGTGTTGGGGTCATTGGAGGCGTAACCGTACTCAAAGCCCAGCACCGCTTCTTCGGACAGGATGGAGTCAATGACGGTAAACGAGGCCTGGTTTTCGGCAACATTTTCCAGCGGCACATAAGTGCCCACGTCCCACTTCTCACGGCTTTGGTCGTGTATGACTGCATGCCGGTGGGTGAACGTGCCGCGACCGCAGTCTTCGCCACTCAGACGCACCGGGTAGCCGCTGGCCACCAGCGAGGCGAACGCCATGTGTTCGCCCATGCCCCAATCGACCGGAATGTCGCCACGGCCCATGGCGGCACGATCGTCGTACACCTTTTTCACCAAGGGGTGAGGATGCACGCTGGCGGGAATGGTGGTAATTCTTTCAGCCAACCGCTTCCATTCGGCCATGGGGATGGCGGTATCACCGGCATCGGTCCACTTCTTGCCCAGGAACGGTGACCAATCGACCGCGTACTTGCTTTTGAAGTTGGTCAGCACCGGATCCACCGTGTGCTTGCCCGCATCCATGGCGGCACGGTAGGCCTTGACCATGTCGTCACCCAAGGTGTCACCCAAGCCCTGCGCGGCCAACTTGTCGGCGTAAAGCTTGCGCGTGCCGGGGTGCGCAGCGATCTTCTTGTACATCAGTGGCTGCGTCAGGGCCGGCGTGTCTTGCTCGTTGTGGCCGAGTTTGCGGAAGCAAATGATGTCAAGCACCACGTCTTTCTTGAACTCCATACGATAGTCCAGCGCCCATTGCGTGGCCATGACCACGGCTTCCGGGTCGTCACCATTGACGTGTATCACCGGCGCTTCCACACCCTTGACGATGTCGGTGCAATACAGGGTGGAGCGCATATCGCGCGGGTCAGAGGTGGTGAAACCGATCTGGTTGTTGATGATGATGTGCACCGTGCCCGCTGTGGTGTAGCCACGGGTTTGCGCCAAGGCCAGGGTTTCCTGGTTGACGCCCTGGCCGGCAAAAGCCGCATCGCCGTGCACCAGCACCGGCAGCACCTGGCGGCCGGTAGGGTCGGCGCGGCGGTCCATGCGCGCGCGCACC
>Ga0210024_1002998_pt1 | contig 14236 bp, 17 predicted proteins | sample CryGeymeta201525_FD_183988 | JGI IMG/M metagenome (GOLD analysis project Ga0210024, IMG submission 183988) | Groundwater microbial communities from Crystal Geyser aquifers in Utah, USA - Crystal Geyser metaG 2015-25 (SPAdes) (version 2) | ecosystem: Environmental > Aquatic > Deep subsurface >... | reverse complement strand
TCTTTTTTCCAAATCGGAAGCGATATTCTGGGCGACAATTTTAGCCTCGCTTTCAGCTTTTTTTATTTCACTAACAGCAAGTTTTAATTCCCATTTACCAGTGCTATATTTGTTCTTGAGACGCAATTTCTTTACAATTTCTTCCAGTTTCTTTTTTAAATCGGTAAGACCGGTGCCGCCGCGACCGATAATAAGCCCAGGCTTGGCAGTATTAACAATAACCGTCAGGTTGTCTCCGGAACGTTCAATTTCAACTTCGCCAAGCCCCATTCGATTATATTGCTTTGTTAAAAACTCACAGACTCTAAAATCCTCTTCCAAGAAATAGCGAAAAAGTTTTCTATTTAACCATCGCGACTTCCAATTGTGGATTACGCCTAATCTAAAATTTGTTGGATGAATTTTGTTTCCCATGGTTTTATCCTATAGCTTTTCTCCTAAATATTCTTCTCGTAATACCTCTGAATCTCCCGCTGGATTTAATTTCTTTTGGAGGTTTCTTTTCTTCTGCAAATTCTTTCTTTTCTTTAACGATTTCCTTGGGTTTAATTTCTTTAATAATTTTCTTTTTGGTTTTCTTCGCGCCCGGCAATATTCTTTCTTCTAAAATCAAGGTGATATGGCTGGTTTTTTTATGAATGGCGCCAGCTCTCCCAAAAGCCCGCGGCCGGAAACGCTTTAAGATCTGGCCCTCATCAACAAAGATGTTAGCAACATACAAATTGTCGGGCGATAAATTAAAATTGTTAATGGCAGAGGCTATGCCAGATTTTAATAATTTTAAAATCGGCAAAGCCGCTCTTTTACTCTGGAATTTTAATTGTATCTCAGCTTTCTCAACCGGCGATCCCTTAATAAGGGCAATAACTTGCCTTACTTTTCTAGGTGCAATTCTTAAATTATTTAAATGGAATTTGTATTGCATAATTTAAGGTTTAGCCGTCTCCGCGGTTTTTTGTTCGAGTTCGCGCTGCATTCTGCCGCCATGCTTCACAAATTTTCTAGTAAAAGAAAATTCGCCAAGGCGATGGCCCACCATTTCTTCAATAATAGTCACCGATATATGGGTCTTTCCATTATGAACGCCAAAAGTAAACCCCACCATTTCGGGGGAAATCATGGAGTCGCGCGACCAAGTTTTAATAATCGTCTTATCGCCGAATTTTAATTTGCTTATTTTCTTGAGCAGTTTTGGATCCACCCAAGGGCCCTTTTTAATACTGCGTGACATATTATTTTATTTTTTTCTTCTCCTTATAATAAACACATCTGACCGTTTATTTTTCTTTCTGGTTTTGCGGCCGCCGGTAATTTGTCCCCATTTGGTTTTTGGCCGGCGCGTACCCCTTGGAGCCCTGCCTTCGCCACCGCCATATTTATGATCTCTCGGGTTCATTGCCGAAGCCCGAACCGTCGGCCTAATGCCAAGCCAGCGGGAACGGCCGGCTTTACCAATCGTAATTGTATTCCATTCAGCATTAGAAAGCGACCCGATTGAGGCATAACTCAAATCCGGAACCTTTCTTACTTCAGAAGATGATAAAAGAAGCTGAGTATAACCGCCTTCTTGAGCCATCACCTGGACTGAACTTCCGGCTGACCTTGCTAATTGTCCGCCTTTTCCCGGGAAAAGTTCAACATTATGTATAAAAGCGCCAACAGGAATATTTCTAAGCATCAAGCGATTACCAATCTGAAGCGGCGCATTGGGAGATGTGATAACCATATCGCCAACTTTAATATCGCGTGGCGCTAAAATATATCTTTTCTCGCCGTCTTTATAAATTATTAAAGCGATAAAAGCAGTGCGATTCGGATCATATTCAATAGAGGCAACCAGACCGGGAATATTATACTTGTCTTGCTTAAAATCAACAAGGCGGTAAAGCTTTTTGTGGCCGCCGCCCTGGTGGCGCGTGGTAATCCGGCCTCTATTATTCCTAGCCGAGGTTCTCTTTTTTCCTTTCGTCAAACTTTTTTCCGGTTTAATTTTTGTCAAAATAGAAAAATCAACGCCAGTCATTTCGCGTCTTCCAGCTGATGTTGGTTTGTAAATTTTTATCGCCATAATTTTATTTAGCCGCTTCTATAGTCTGCCCGGGAGCCAAAGTTACAATTGCTTTTTTATATCCCGCTCTAAATCCTTTGGTTCTGCCGATTCGCCGGGCCTTTTTAGGAATATTAACAATATTTACTTTTATAACTTTAACATTATAATTTTTCTTCACCTCGTTAGCTATCATAATTTTATTGGCAGTGGGACTAACTTTAAAAACATAATGATTTAATTTCTGATCCATTAAAGCTTTTTCAGCCGTATGAGAAGAAATTAAAATTTTTGATTCTAAAACAACCCGTTTCTTCGGGGCTTCTGCCTTTTTTTCTTCCTTTATCGGTTCTTTCTTAGCTTCTTCTTTTCTCTTGCTCGTCGTAACCTTGGTGGAGACGGAAGTTTTTTTAAACAGTTTGTTAATTAAAGACATATTATTTACCGTATTTTTTGTTTAAATACTCAATGCCATCTTTGGTAAAAATTAAATGTTTATATTTTAAAATATCCAAAATATTTAAATTATCTATATTGATAATTCTTAAATTTGGTAAATTGCGTCCGGCTCTTTTAAGATTCTCGTCTTTTTTACCAGCTAAAACTAAAAGGCTGGTTTTTACCTGCGGAAAATTTTTCATTATTTTTGACATTTCCTTTGTTTTTGGCGCTGATAATTTCAAATCGTCTAAAACCAATAATTCGCTATCCTTAGCTTTGGTTGAAAGCGCTGTTAAAAATGCTTGACGGGCCATTTTTTTATTTATTTTTAATTTAAAATTTCTTTCTTTAGTTGGCCCAAAAGTGATGCCGCCGCCTTTCCATAATGGGGAGCGAATAGAACCGTGGCGGGCCCGGCCAGTGCCTTTTTGGCGCCATGGTTTTCGGCCGCCGCCGGAAACTTCACTCCTATCCTTTGTTGAAGCCAAAATTTGTCTTTTATTTGCCAAAGCGACCCTAACGGCCTGATGAACCAAATCGGCATTCCAAGGCAGGTCAAAAATGACTTCATTGAGCTTTAATTCTGATACTTCTTTTCCTTCCTGATTAAATACTTTAATACTTGACATTTATTTTATAATATGCTAAGATGCTATTACAAAGTAGCTCTTTTTGTCAAACCAATATACGGAAATATACGGGAGGTGTGAGATGAAAACATTGCTCTTAGTAGTAGCAATATTTGTATTTATGATAGGGTGCGCAATTACACCCCTGCCACCGCCATCAGTGACAATTACTCCAAACTATAGACTACAGGCCAACTATTACGGTTGGAGAAGCCTAGGTTGGGGAAACTACGGATATTATGGCAATGGCGGCTATGGTTACAGTGGATACGGCTTTGGTTATGTAACTCGTTGGGTCCCTGGCTATCAGAGGTGGGTTTGCGAAAATTCGCCAAGATGTTATTGGAAATGGGAAGGTAATTATCACGACGGCTACGACTATAACCGTGACTATCGTTGGGGCCACAATCACCAACGATGGGTTTGCGAAGACTCGCCAAGATGTTATTGGACATGGGAACCGGCTCACTACGAGTAGCTCCCGCCCCCCGCGCAACGCGGGGGTTTCTTTTTTATAGAACTAACCCTTTATCATTACTAGCGTACCTCTTCTCCCTGGCACCGCTCCTTTAATGGCGATTAAATTATTTTCCTTGTCAACTTCAATAACTTCCAAATTTTTAACTGTTATTTTATCGCCGCCCATCCGGCCCGCCATCCTCGTTCCTTTAATGACATGCTGGGGCCAAGAAGCGCCGATTGAACCCGGGGCGCGATGCCTGTCTTTCTGGCCGTGACTCTTCGGGCCTCCATGGAAACCGTGCCTTTTGACGACGCCTTGAAAACCCTTACCTTTTGAAATAGCAACAACATTAACTTTATCTCCAACTGAAAAATCTGAAATGTTAACTTCATCCCCCGGCTTCAATTCGGCATTATCAACCCTGAATTCTCTTAGCCATCTTAGATTTCGAATTTCGGATTTCGTGCTTCGAATTTTCGCTATGTGGCCGCGCTGCGGTTTTTTAATATTTTTTTCTTTCTTTGCCCCAAATCCAAGCTGAACGGCGACATAGCCGTCCTTTTCTTTTGTTTTAACTTGAATAACAAAATTCGGCCCGCTTTCTATTAAAGTCACCGGAATAGCATTGTCTTCTTTAAAAACCTGGGTCATTCCTATTTTTTTTCCTAAAATAAATTTCATATTAGTGAAAGAGGAAACCAAACGCCCCCGCCTTGGCGGGGGCGTTTGGACTCATTACATTTTTATTTCAATATCCACGCCGGCCGGAAGATTAAGATTCATTAAAGCGTCAATAGTTTTGGAAGTGGGGCTGATAATATCTATCAAGCGCTTATGAACTCGCATTTCATATTGGTCGCGGCTGTTCTTATGGACAAAAGTGGAAGAATTGACCGTGTATTTTCTAATTTCGGTCGGCAAAGGAATGGGGCCCACAACTTCGGCACCCTGTCGCTGTGCTGTTTCTACAATCTGGCGAGCTGAAAAATCAATAATCTTATTATCGTAGGCCCTAATTCTGATTCTTATTCTTTGTTTTACTTCTTCTTTTTTAGCCATTTATCAATAAACGATTTAAAGAACAGTTGTTTTTTCTATTTTACTTTGTGATTTTCGTAACCACGCCAGCACCGACCGTTTTGCCGCCTTCCCTAATGGCAAATCTTTGTTGTTCTTCTAAAGCTACCGGCGCAATGAGTTTAACCATGAATCTAACCGTGTCGCCAGGCATCACCATTTCCACGCCCGAGGCCAAAGTCACTTCGCCGGTAACATCGGTTGTCCGGATATAGAATTGGGGCTTGTAATTAGAAAAGAACGGAGTATGCCGACCGCCTTCCTCTTTGGTCAACACATAAATTTCGGCTTCAAATTCGGTATGTGGCGTCATCGAACCCGGTTTGGTCAAAACCTGGCCGCGTTCAACGTCTTCTTTTTTAAGACCGCGCAAAAGAATGCCGGCATTATCGCCGGCTCGGCCCTCATCAAGGGATTTATTGAACATTTCAATGCCGGTGACAACAGTTTTTTGGGTTGGCTTTAAGCCCACAACTTCCACTCCATCATTAAGTTTCACGATGCCTTTCTCAATCCTACCCGTCACCACTGTGCCACGACCTTCAATTGAAAAAATATCTTCAATTGGCATTAGGAACGGCTTATCGGTCTGACGAACCGGCTCGGGGATATATTCATCAAGAACTTTAATCAATTCCAAAATGGGCTTGGCCGCTTCATCATCCGGTGTTTTGACTCCCAAAGCCTTCAGGGCTGAACCGCGGATTACCGGGATTTTATCGCCGGGAAATCCATATTTAGTTAAAAGTTCGCGCACCTCGGCTTCCACCAAATCAATAAGTTCCGGGTCGGACACTTGATCCACTTTATTTAGAAAGACAACAATTGCCGGAACGCCAACCTGGCGGGCTAAGAGAATATGCTCTCTGGTTTGAGGCATCGGACCGTCGGTTGCGGCCACAACTAAAATCGCGCCATCCATCTGAGCCGCGCCAGTGATCATATTCTTGATATAATCAGCGTGGCCCGGAGCGTCAATATGAGCATAATGCCGTTTTTCGGTTTCATATTCCGAGTGGTGCAATTGAATCGTAATCCCGCGCGCTTTTTCTTCCGGCGCCTTGTCAATATCATCAACCGACTCTTCTTTTTTCGCCAAACCCTTCATATGAAGAATGTGCGTAATAGCCGCCGTTAAGGTGGTTTTACCATGGTCAACATGGCCGATAGTGCCGACATTAACGTGGGGCTTTGTTCGTTCAAATTTTTCCGCCATATTTTTCTAAAAAAATTAATTATTTTAATAATGAAATTTTTTTAGCTAAAAATATGAGCATCCGCCGAAGCTTTAGCGAAAGCGGACGTCATACGTTAGCTTATTCTATATTATTAACACGTAAATTGCATTTTAGTCAATACACAAATAAATGTCAACAGCAATGAGCCAGCGGGCTGGCTCATTTATTTGCGAATTGCATGTTTATTTCCGATCGGCTAAAAACCTGCATTTTAATAAGGCAATTCGTCAACCCAGTATATCAACTTCCGAAACCGAATGCTTTAAGATTTTTGGCATTCGGTATTTAATTTCAAAAATCTTTCGGAAGTTGTATATCTGGGTCAACTCCTAAATCTCCAAGAGTGACATCATCAACGGCTTCAATATCGCTAATTTCAGCCGAGGCCTCTGCCTTCGCTGAAGCTTCGGCGGACAGGTCGGGGAAATCCATTTCTTTTGTCATTGCTTCACCAATAGGATGCGTAACAGGAGGGATTTCAGTTTCGGATTTCGGATTTTGGATTTCGCATTTACTCCTCAAGAGTTCATATTCCTCAATAGTCAAAACAACGCCAACAGGTTTGCCATCTTCAATCAAAAGGCATTTTCCTCCGCTATTTAGAAATTTTTTTATGATTTCGTACATAGTTTATTTTTTGCCGGCAATAATTAATTCCGCAACGTTAGCCGGAACTTCCTCATAATGGTCAAATTCCATCGTATAACTCGCGCGACCTTGGCTCATTGAACGCAATTTTGTCGCATAACCAAACATTTCTGAAAGCGGCACTTTGGCATCAACAACTTTCATCATTGCCCGTTCTGACATTTGTTCAATTTTACCGCGCTTGGAATTTAAGTCGCCAGTAATGTCTCCAAAAAATTGTTCTGGCACGACCACCTCAACTTTCATAATCGGCTCAAGCAGTACTACAGTAGCGCGTTTGCTGGCTTCTTGCAAGGCCATCGAAGCAGCGATTTTAAAAGCGGCTTCAGAGGAATCAACCTCATGATAAGAACCATCATAAAGCGCCACTTTCATATCAACCATCGGATGACCGGCTTTTACGCCTTTTCCCATAGCTTCTATAACGCCTTTCTCAGCCGCCGGAATGAATTCCTGGGGAATAACGCCGCCTTTAATTTCATTGATAAACTCAAAGCCCGAGCCGCGTTCTGCGGGTTCAACCCTGAGCCAAACATGGCCGTACTGGCCACGGCCGCCGGATTGCCTGATATACTTTCCTTCCGCTTCGGCAATTTTTTTAATAGTTTCTTTGTAAGCCACCTGCGGCCGGCCGACATTGGCGCCCACTTTAAATTCCCTTTTCATCCTCTCAACAATAATTTCAAGATGGAGCTCGCCCATTCCGGAAATAATGGTTTCGCCGGTTTCAAAATCGGTTTTAATCCTAAAAGTTGGATCTTCTTCAGACAAACGCCTCAAAGCCAAACCCATTTTTTCCTGGTCGGCTTTTGTCTTTGGCTCAATCTTTTGAGAAATAACCGGTTCTGGAAAGACAATCCGCTCTAAAATTATCGGGTGTTCTTCGTCGGATAGCGTGTCGCCGGTGGTGGTGTTTTTCAAGCCGACTGCCGCGCCAATTTCTCCGGCTTTGATTTCATCAATTTCCTCCCTTTCATTAGCATGCATCAGTAAAATCCTGCCGATCCGCTCTTTAGAATCTTTGGTTGAATTTAAAACATAAGAACCCTTGGCTAACTTTCCAGAATAAACCCGAAAATAAGTTAAAGAACCGACATAGGGATCGGTGGCAACCTTAAAAGCCAAGGCGGCAAACGGTTCGTTTTCATCCGGGCGGCGCGCCGTTTCTTTGTCGGTTCTTGGAATAATTCCTTTAGTCGGCGGCAGGTCAATGGGGCTCGGCAAATAGTCAACAACACCATCAAGCACCATCTGAATGCCTTTGTTTTTTAAAGCCGAGCCGCAAAAAACCGGCACAAGTTTATTAGCAATAACCGCCTTTCTCATCGCTTGCCTGATTTCACCTTTAGAAATTTCCGCTCCTTCAAGATACTCCTCCATCAACTTATCATCAGTTTCAACAACTTTTTCAATTAAATATTTTCTGCCTTTTTTAGCTTCTTCTTTCAAATTTTCCGGAATTTCAGAAAATTCTGCCTTTTCTCCGTGTTCGCCCAAAAAATGAATAATTTTTTCTTCAATTAAATCAATAATGCCTTCAAATTTTTCCTCAAGGCCAATCGGTAAATTCACCGGCACGGCATTTAAAGTTAGGCGTTCACGGATTGACTGCAAGCTTTTTTCAAAAGATGCGCCCATTCGGTCAAGTTTATTAATAAAACAAAGCCGCGGCACACCATATTTGTCAGCTTGGCGCCAGACGGTTTCCGATTGCGGTTCAACACCGGCCACGCCGTCAAAAACCACAACGGCGCCGTCTAAAACCCGAAGAGAGCGCTGGACTTCAGCCGTAAAATCAATGTGGCCCGGCGTGTCTATTATATTGATGCGATGCTCATCAGATAATAAATGGGTTGGCGTCCAAAAAGTTGTTGTGGCGGCGGCGGTAATGGTTATACCGCGCTCTCTTTCCTGTTCCATCCAATCCATAATGGCCGCGCCTTCGTGGACTTCGCCAATTTTATGGGAAATTCCGGTGTAAAACAAAACGCGCTCACTGACAGTTGTTTTACCGGCGTCTATATGAGCGATAATGCCGATATTGCGAACCTTTTCAATTGGATAATGTTTTTTTTCTACCATGAAAAGTGAGCAAAAGCGCGGTTGGCTTCCGCCATCCGGTGAGTGTCCAGTTTTTTCTTAATGGCCGCCCCTTCGTTATTAACCGCCAGCATTAATTCTTCAGCCAATTTTTCTGCCATTGGCTTGCCCTTTTTTGCTTTAGCCGCGTTAATAATCCATCTAAAGGCCAGCTGGATTTTCCTGTCGGGCCGAACCGGCTGAGGCACCTGATAGTTGGCTCCGCCAACCCGGCGGGATTTCACTTCTAAAGACGGCGAGATATTTTTAATTGCTTTATCAAAAAGTTCTATGGGGTTGCCTTTGGTTTTTTCTTTTATAATATCAAAAGATTTATAAACCACCTTTTGGGCTGTTGATTTTTTTCCTTGACGCATGATGTAATTTATAAATTTTCCCACCAAAGGATTGTTGTATAAAGGATCAAGATCATTAATTTTTTTTATTTTTGTTTTTCTACGCATTTTTGTTAATTCTTGATTCTAAGAATCCTCCCTTCGCCTTCGGCGAATTCCTCGATTCTTAGAATCAATATTTATTTTGATTTTTTCGTACCATACTTAGACCTTTGCTGTTTTCTTCCTTCAACGCCGGAAAAATCCAAAATTCCTCTCACAATATGGTAGCGGACGCCCGGAAGATCTTTAACCCGGCCGCCGCGAATTATCACCACCGAGTGTTCCTGCAAATTGTGGCCCTCTCCCGGAATGTAGGCGGCGACTTCCTTACCGTTAGTTAAGCGGATTCTGGCCACTTTTCGCAAAGCTGAATTTGGTTTTTTGGGAGTGGTGGTAAAAACTTTAACGCAAACGCCGCGCTTAAATGGAGACGAAGAAAAAACCGGCCGGTTTTTTAAAGAATTAAAATAAAATTGCAAAGCCGGTGACTTAGTTTTGCTTATTTTCCGCTTGCGCGGTTTTTTTATCAACTGATGAATCGTAGGCATTTTTTATATTTGTTAGCCAACTGACGGAACTATAATAATGTAATGGATAAGCGTCTTTTTGTCAATCAAATATACCCTAAAATCAAATTTATGCATAATAAATGGGGATTTTTATTATCAGCTTTAAAAAATCATTAAACTTTAATTTATCCGCATATACAGCCTCGAGGATACATATGCGGACAAACAATTTCTCAAAATACTTTTTGCGCCTTATACTTTAAGACAGCTTTAAATCAAAAATTCGGCGTAAATCCCCCTCTCTTTTATCTAAAGATTCAACTATACAATAATTGATGTAGCGATTGATTGATAAAAACTCGCAAATGAAATCAATTTCATCGCGACATTCGTAAGGATAAATAAAAACGCTTTCTTGAAGAGGATAAAACCCAAGATCTTTTAATTTTTTTGAAAGAGCGCGGCGTTCTTTATTTTTACTATTAGGAATATCAAAAACGACCAATCGCCATTTTTTATCCCATGTTTTGGATTGCGGCAATTCTAAATTATTATAATCAAAATTTCTTATCAGTTGTTTGCCGTTGGCAGTAATTTTTATATGCACCTCCTCACCTCTTTCTATCAACTCTATTAATCTTTTCTGATTTAAGCGCTTTATGGCTTCGTGAATACGGCGTCGATCTATTTTATCCCAGTTTTTCCGCCATTTAATTAGAGGTTTTAGCATTTGCGGCGCATTAGGCAAAAATAAGGAAGAAAGCAAAATCGGTCCGACGGCGACCATAAATAATATTTCCCTTGTTAATGATTTCCCCTTTAAAGTCATAAATAAAATATTATAATAAATAATATACTAAACGCCTTATCCGCACAAGATTCCTTGAGGATATAAATGCGGATAAAGGATAAAGAAGTAGATTATAGAAAAAAGAAACAAACTATAGATTAAAGATAGATAAAGAATAAGAAATATAATATAATACATTTTATGTACAAACCTGTGATTCTAGTAATTTTAGATGGTTACGGCCGCGGTCCGGAAAATGCGGCCAATGCTATCTTCAAAGCGAAAAAACCGAATATTGATTTTATTGAAAAAAATTTCCCAATGACCAATCTTCAGGCCTCGGGCATTGCCGCGGGCCTGCCTTGGGGCGAAGAAGGCAATTCAGAAGTCGGCCACTTAAATTTGGGGGCAGGCCAAATTGTTTATCAATATCTTCCCCGCGTCACTTTTGCCATTCGCGACGGTTCATTTTTTAAAAAACCGGCGCTTCTTCAGGTGGCCGAGCATGTTAAAAAAAATAATTCATCACTTCATATTATCGGACTGGTTGGGGGTGGCAATGCCCACAGCTATATTGACCACCTATACGCTATTTTAGAATTTGCCAAAAAAGAAAATCTAAAAGATATTTTTATCCATGCTTTTACTGACGGTCGCGACTCGCCGTCAAAAGACGCCTTGGATTTTTATGAAAAAGTTCAAAATAAGTTAAACCGGGATTATCCGTTTGCTAAAATCGCAAGTTTAATCGGCCGACACTATGGTATGGACCGCGATAACAATTGGGATAGAATTGAAACCGCCTATCGCCTGCTAACAGAAAGCCAGGGAGAGATTTCTCCTGATGTTAAAACTGCCATTAAATCGGATTATGACAAGAATATTACCGATGAATTTATTGCGCCGAAAGTTATCCTCCACCCTTCTGCGAAGGATGGAGGATCAATCAAAGACGGGGACGCGGTGGTGTTCTTTAATTTTAGGGAAGACAGTGCCAGGCAATTAACCCGGGCTTTTGTTGAAGAAAAATTTGATAAATTTGAAAGAAAGAAGATTAACAATCTATATTTTGTCACCATGACCCGCTACGAAAAAGATCTGCCGCTTAATGTTTTATTTGAACCTTTAGAAATAAAAAATATGCTTGCCAAAGTCATTTCCAACGCCGGGAAAAAACAAATTCATATCGCCGAAACGGAAAAATACGCCCATGTAACTTATTTTTTCAATGGCGGCATAGAAAACTCAATGCCCAACGAAGACAGGCTTTTAATACCGACGAAAAGAGACCATGATTTTGCCGAAGATCCGACTATGTCCGCTTCCGAAATAACCGAAAAATTAATTGAAGCCGTTAATTCCAAAAAATACGATTTTATTATTGCTAATTACGCCAACGCCGATATGGTTGGCCACACCGGCAATTTTCAAGCCACTGTTTCAACAATTGAAGTTTTAGATGGCGAAGTTGGCAAAATAGTAGCCGAAGTTTTAAAAATTAACAGCGCCCTAATCATCACTGCCGATCATGGCAACGCTGATGAAATGATTGATCTGCTTACCGGCATTCCCTCTCCAGAACATACCACCAACCCGGTGCCTTTTTATTTAATAGGAAATGATTTTAAACGGGAAAAATCACAAGAAAAACTTGAAGTGGAAAAAATTGAGGTTAACGGCATTTTGGCTGACGTGGCGCCGACAATTTTGGAATTAATGGAATTGCCCCAGCCGCCGGAAATGACCGGCAAAAGTTTGCTGAAAATTCTTGCCGGAAAGTGATTTTTATGGTATTTTACGCCTGAATTTGGGCGCCCTTAGCTCAGCGGATTAGAGCGCCTCGCTTCGGACGAGGAGGTCGTGGGTTCAAATCCTACAGGGCGCGCATCCCCCCATAGCTTAATGGTAAAGCAGTTGCCTCTTAAGCAATTGACCTAGGTTCGATTCCTAGTGGGGGGACAAACATTGACAAATTATGAATAATATAGTATACTTATATTAAATACAAAAGCTGTTTAAAATAAAAGACAAAAAAGGAGGTTGTTATGACTGAAAAGATTTTGCTTTTGTTTGCCACCCTTTGTGTGTTTGGGTTTCTGTTGTGGGCAGTTAAGCAGTACGTCGAACTGCCAGTAGTGAAATTCTCCGTCAGCCAGAATAAGGTGGTGGCAGTGGAGAATTTTAGGGGAGAGCCCTTACCTCTTTATCCTCTCCCAGAAAAGTACGAGAAGGTCTATGTTCAATAGGTTCAATAGAGCTTCTCGTCAACCCCGGGCCGCATCGAAAACGCAGCCCGGTTTTTTTTATGGTAAAATCAACGCTAAAGCGTTAAAATTAGTTACTATGGAGGGTTGGCTGAGTGGTTTAAGGCGCCGGTTTCGAAAACCGGTTTCCCGGAAACGGGATCACAGGTTCAAATCCTGTACCCTCCGCTAAGAATTCAAAAATGACAAACGAAACCGTAAAAATTAAAATAAAAGACGAAAATAACGATTCGGAGACAAGGGACGATTCCGATGAAGTGAACTGGAAAATTGAGGAGCTGGATTTAACGCCCAAAACCATTGAGTGGTTTTGGGCACTCGGAATTTTGGCGTTTGCGCTTATTGTTTTTTCTATCCTACTGAAAAATTATCTCTTAACTATTATTTTGGCTTTAGCAATATTCATTATTTACAGCAGTAAAGACAAAAAGCCGGAGCTTATTAATTTCCGTTTAGACAATAATGGGCTATATATTGAAGACAAATTCTATCCCTATGACAGTTTTGAATCTTTTTGGATTTTTCCCGCCAGAGGCGGGTCCCCCGAAGGGGGAGAAAATACGACCGACAAAGAACGCAAATTGGCTTTGCGATCCAAGCGGCATCTATCACCTCTTTTGACAGCGCCCTTTTATAACACTGACGAGAAAAAAATAAGAAAAATTCTTGAGAAATATTTAACCGAAAACGAAGAGCAGGAATCACTAATAGATTTATTGAGAAAAAGATTTTTTTAATTGACCGATCGAATAATAGATGATAAGATTTAGTATATATATTCAATACTGAATCTTATTTGAATTATGCGAGGGGACATTTATGACAATAAAATTAAAAAAGAAGCCAAACATTTAAGAGCAACCGGAAAAACATATAGTGAAATAAAACTATTATTAAATATACCCAAAAGTACTCTATCAAATTGGCTAAGTAAAAAATATTCGGGTGTTTTTAATAAAAAAGCGCAACTTATTCATCTTTCGAAAATACGACCTATTGCTGCTGCCGCTAAAAAGAAAAGGAGCGAAATAAAAAAAGAAATTTTAAGAGAAAAAATTGCTAAAGAGATAAAAAGCTACCCATTGAATCATCAAGGATTTTTAAAATCAATTTTAGCAATTTTATATTTAGCGGAAGGAGCTAAATATGAAGGCGTTAGTGGTTTGAAATTTGTTAATACCGATCCAAATCTATCTCAATTTTACATAAATCTGTTAAGAACCTGCTTTGTAATTGATGAATCAAGATTTAGAATAAGGTTGCATTTACATTATTATCATAAATTAAAAAAATCCAAGGAGTTTTGGTCAAAATTATTAAATGTCCCCTTAAACCAGTTCCAAAGTGTATACATAAAAAAACGGAGTAGAAAAAAAAGATTTAGAAAAAATTTTATGGGAATTTGTTTTATAAATTACTTAGATAGTACTATAAGAAAAGAATTGTTAGAATTAGCAAATCAATTACAAGAATCTTTGTAAAAATGTCCTCGTAGCTCAGTGGATAGAGCGCTTCCCTGCGGAGGAAGAGGCCACAGGTCCAATTCCTGTCGAGGACGCACTTCTATGCTCTCCTCTCTTGAGACACCAATTCAAAACATAAAATATTTCGGGCCGGCAGCGGTTAAAAAACTGGCTAAACTTAAAATAAAAA
>Ga0210024_1002996_pt1 | contig 14239 bp, 15 predicted proteins | sample CryGeymeta201525_FD_183988 | JGI IMG/M metagenome (GOLD analysis project Ga0210024, IMG submission 183988) | Groundwater microbial communities from Crystal Geyser aquifers in Utah, USA - Crystal Geyser metaG 2015-25 (SPAdes) (version 2) | ecosystem: Environmental > Aquatic > Deep subsurface >... | reverse complement strand
TTTATTAAATTTACGTTTTTAAAACCCTTAATAAAATGCTCATCGGCTGTTGTTATTATAGTCTGTTGGTTCCCAATAACTGAAAGTACCACATCGCGGTGTGCATGGTCAAGTTCTGAGAATATATCATCTAATAAAAGTGTTGGTTTTTCTGCTTGCCCTGAGCTTGTCGAATGGGTTTTTTCTTCAACAAATGCAAGTTCTCTTAATTTTAGCCAGAGGATTCCCATCCTTTGCTCCCCGCGCGATCCGTATATTGCCAAATTTCTTTTAATTTGTAATTTAGAATTTAGAATTTGGAATTGAAAATCATCTCTATGAGGACCAACCAAGGTCGTGGCCGAGGCAACCTCCTCCTCCACATACTGCTCCAATCTGGCCGGAGAAATTATACTTGGGTCGTAATGTAAGATGTAGGATGTAGGATGTAGGATGGAATTCGAATTAGCAAAATTAATAAATTCCTGTCTTTTCTGGGAAATATAGTCGCCATTTTTGATTAACAGTTGATTCCAGAATAACAGTTGTCCCCTGGATAATCCCTCTTCCCTGATTCTAAAAAGAAGCCGGTTTCTTTGCCTTAAGCCTTTTTCGTAGGAAAGAGATGCTCTGCGGTATTCCCGGTCAACCTGCGACAAAACCATGTCTAAAAAATTCCGCCTTAAAGAAGGTGAAGCGGTGACCAAGTCCAAATCCCAGGGTCCGAAAAGAACCACCTGGAAATTTCCGGTAAAATCGATCAAGCGTTTAGGCACACCGTTAACCAACAATTTCTTCCTCGGCCAGCCGTTATCGCCATGGGTCAATACGGTTTCGAGATTTGAATCAACCACGCTGCCAGAAACCCTTGCGGTTTCGGCCCCGTAGCCAATCATCTCATCCTCTACCCTGGCCCGGAAGCTTTTGCCGGCGGAAAGAAGATATAAGGCCTCCAAAATATTGGTCTTCCCTGAAGCATTAGGGCCAACAATAACAGTTACTTCTTGAGAAAAATCAATAACCTTCTTCTTGAAGTTTCTGAAGTTAGTAAGCTGAATTTTTGCAATTGACATAATCTATTTGAAAAGAGGTAAAACAAATTTTCTAATTCTATCTTCTCCGAGTCTTGTCATATCATCCCCAAAGAAAATATTCCCGGAAGCCAATTTAATATGTTTTTGTAAAGAAAGCAACTTTCCGTCATTTAATCCCAACGATTTCCTGCAGACAAAAACATCAGGATCAAGGTTCCAGAACTTCCTGGTCCAAAACCTCCTTTTGATATTATTTATCACCAAATTCAGTTTGTATGAATTTATTAAACTATTCCAAACGGGAATATTTCCGGTAATAGGTTCAATTGTGTCGGGACCTATTCTCATAGAGTCAACTGCGTTTACGGCAGGCAAAAGCGGGCAACCGCAGGCTATCGTATAAAGAGATGGATATTTGTTTTTAATTTCCAAAAGCATATTTCTGATTAAATCTCCGGCTTCCTGACTTGTAATTTTTGGAATTAAGTATGCTCTATACAAAAAGTCCAGTTTGATTAATTCAAATCCAAACTTAACAAAATCATCAACCTCAAACTTATTACCTTTATTAAAAGGCGCCAGCCAGATACCCGGTTTAAAACCCAGTAATATATTTAATTGGTATTTCCTTGTGCTGAGAGAACCATTTGGTCTGGGTTAATATTTTTTCTTCTGTGATATTTGGCCCAAAAGTATACCAAGAACACCAACCGCTCACTGGTTTTTTTGAAGTCCTAACTCCTAACTCATCAGGCAAATAATTATCGTTCATGGGAGGATTGTTCCATGAAGGAATTCCCAACCAGCTTTTTTTCCGCGGGCTCCAGGATTGCCAGCCTGTTTCTAGAATCTTTGCCCGTATTTCAGTAATATCCATATAAGTCTTATGGCATCCTCAACGGATGACATATCAGTGTTCAATTCATCTCCCGACTTTAAAAGTCGGTCGGTTCTTGAATACTGATATAATAGCATCCATATGGCAAACAAAACACCACTTACCAGGGCCTTAACTGGCCAAGCTCTGCTTATTTCAGTTATTGTTCCTGCACACAATGAAGAGGCATTTATTGGAAAATGTCTTGATTCTTTGATGAAGCAGACCTTAAACAATAAGTTTTTCGAAGTAATTGTTGTAGATAACGCTTCGGATGACAAAACTTCCAAAATTGCCAAAAAATATCCGGTAAAGGTAGTTTTTGAGGCTAAAAAGTCTGTTGTCTGGGCCAGACAAAAAGGAGCTGAAGAAAGTTCCGGGGAAATAATTGTTTCTGCCGATGCCGATACTTACTATCCTCCCGACTGGCTGAAGACAATTAGGGCAAATTTTGAAAGAAATTCCAAGCTTATTTGTCTTGTGGGTTGGATTTACTATTCAAATACCCCTTTTATTTTTAACTACTTTAACGCATTAAATCAGCAAGTTAACCGTCTTATTCAGAAATATACCAAAAAGTTTCCTGTTTGTTATGCTGCGAATTTAGCTTTTAAGAGGCAGGCTTTGGAAGAAATCGGAGGCTACCCCAAATACCTTGTCGAACTTGGTGACCAGCAATATCTTTTATATAAATTCTTTCATCTAGGAGAAGTTAAAATCGATCCTAAAGTTTATTGCAAAACCTCTGCAAGAAAACTTGATCATATCTGGACCAATGTACTTTTGTATAACGGCTGGCACAGAATCATGGGCTACATAGTCAACAGACTAATGGGAAAGGAAGTAATAGGACCAACACCCGCCATAAGAACAACTACTCCGCCTCAAAGATCTCGTTTCTGGAGGTAAACCTATTCAAAAGAAGTTTATCTTGGGGCCGGGAATATTGGCTTACATGGACCTCAATCGCCTGCCTATTTTTGGTCTGTTCCGAGGCACTCAAATCCAAACTTAACCAATCTCCGCCGAAAAGCTTTTTGGGCGGAAACAAGTATCCGCCCGGGTTGGGATAGCCTTTGTAATGCACCAAAGAGCTGTAAATTTTACAATCAGCCGGCAAGCTGGAGCGAATTTTCTCAATTAAAGCATAGGCTACCCGGTGGTCCGGATGTTGATCCCGGGGATGGCCGGTAATCACTACTGTGGGAAAGAAGTTTTTGGCAATTTCCCCAACATCGATCAGTAAATTAGCGCTTGAATAGACCTGGCTGGGCTGGTAAGCCTCCGGGTAAGGCACATAACTAACCTTGGTGGTAGCAGATGCACCCATTTTGGTCAAACCCTGGTCCGGAAAACCTAAAAAGAAGGTCTCCGAACGCTTAATCCCCAAAATCTCGACTGCTTTGAAGGCTTCCTGAATCCTTTGTTCGCCTAAAGCAATAAACTCGGCCGGATTCAAATCAACTTTCCTGGTATCCTGCACCACTGTCCCCCGAGAACCGTCGCCGCTGGTTAAAAAAATAATTCTTACCCGCCCGTCTTTGGCCAAAACCCGTTGAATCAGGCCCCCTGCCATAATGGTTTCGTCGTCAGGATGGGGCGCAATAACCAAAAGCCTAGTTTTGGCATCAACAGCCGGAAAACTGCCTAGAGTACCCTTAACCACCCACCAACCGGTAACAAATCCGCTTAAATAAAATAAAACCCACAAAACCAAAGCCGCCACAAAAAGCCTGCGGTACTTTTTCACCTGTTTTTCAAGTTTAATAATCTTGTCTTTCATTTTTGACAGTTTGGGCAAAAATAGGTTCCTCTTCCCCCTAAGAAAAATTTCTGAATCTTCCCGCCACACTTGGTACACGGTTTACCCTCTCGGCCATAGATTAAAAAGTGATCCTGATATTCACCTTTGGTGCCGTCGGGCTTGATGTAGTGCTGGTCGCTCGCTCCGCCAAATTTTAATCCGGCTTTTAATACAGTAAGTACTGCTTTATAGAGCCGTCCGACTGTCTCGCCGTCCAGCTGCCTGGCTGGCTTGCGAGGGTCCACCCGAGCAAGCCAAAGCGCGTCATTGGCATAAATATTCCCCACCCCGGAAATTTTTTCCTGATCCATGATCACAATTTTTACAGGCCGGGCTGTTTTAGACAAAATGTCTCTAAATTTAACCATAGTTAAATCCTTAAGGGGCTCCGGTCCTAGTTTTGAAATTAACCTATCCGCCGCCACCTCCTCGCTTTTCGCTATCTTTATCCAGCCGAAATTTCTCAAATCATTGAAAATAAGTCGTCCTTTGTCTAATTTGATAATTACTCTGGTGTGCAGCCCGACCTCACCGTCAACCAACAGCTGGCCGGTAAGTTTGAGGTGAATCAAAAGCGAATACCCGTTATTAAGATCAATTACAAGTACTTTCCCAAACCGTCTAGTGCCTAGTATTCTGATGCCCAGCGCTTTCTTTTTATCGCCGCCGAATGACTTAACACTTAATATCTTTATATCTTGTATTTTTCTCCCCTTAAGGGCCCTTTCCAACTGTAGACGAATAGTCTCAACTTCAGGAAGTTCCGGCATATTTCTAAAATACTCTGATTAAACCCTTAAGCAAACCGACATTCAAAATAGTGGAAAAAATTTCGGAAACAAAAATGACCGCGTATTTATACCAAAATTTATGTTTATGGATTAAAAGCCGAACCGCCAAGGCACACAGAACCGGGCTGGTAGCCGCCCCGATAAAAAAACAAATAAAAACCTTACCATGGTGGGAAAGCCTTTCCTGCCACCTTTGCTCCGCTTTCCTTTCTTTCTTTTCAATCTCGCGGGCAATCGGAAAGAAATCTTCGTGACTAAAAAGATACAGAAAAACCAAGCCGGACAGAGAGCCGTAGATAAACGGGCTTAAAAAAGAAACCCAGAGATATTTGGAGGCGGCGGAAGAAACAAGATTAATTTTGGAAAAAATAAGATAAACGATCAAAACCAAGATCGCCTGAATATGAATGCTTTTAATCTTGCGTAATATTTTTAACATAGTTTTTAATCTCCGTTACAAATCTCTCTTTGGAAAAGCGTTGGGCATTTTTCTGCAATAGCTCTTTATCCCATTTTAGCCGATTTAAGCTTTTAATGGCAGAGGCCAAGGTGCTTGTCTTAGTATCGTTAATTAAGATTCCTGTAACCCCATCGATAATGGATTCTCTAAATCCTCCGCCGTTAAAGGCAATTACCGGCGTCCCGGCTGCCTGGGCCTCTACCACGGTCAGACCAAAATCTTCATCGCGGGCCAAAGCAATAAAACCTTTGGCCTGGGCGTAAAGCCGGTAAAGCTCTTCATCCTCCACTCTTCCCAAAAACTCAATATCTGGTGAGTTTTTCCGAGAAAATCTATCTCCCTCCCCCACTATCTTTAATTTAATCTTTAGCTTTTGAGCCATCTCAACCGCTTTTTCTATTCCTTTGGCTCCCACCTGCCGGGAAACTATCAGGTAAAAATCTTCTTTTTTGATTCCGGCGGTTTGTTTAATGATATTTTCCACATCAACCGGCGGGTAAATCACGGTTGAATCCTTACGATAGAATTTCTTGATCCGCGCCTGAACATTTTTTGAATTGGCGATCCAATATTTAATGCCTTGGGCCGTTTTAAAATCAAAAAGACGCATGAAGTGACCAACAATGGCGGCATAAATCTTCACCGGCCAGTACTTGGTCAAACCAACCGAAGTTTCATATCCGTAAAGCCACCGCGGCGGTGTATGGCAATAATCAATTACTTTGGTCTTGAGTCCAACCTTAAACCCCCGGGTAATGTACCAGCTGGAAGAAACAACTACCAAATCATATCTGGATAAGTCAAAACAACCCCAAACCAACGGAGCCAAAAACCTTAAAGGGCTATAAAGCTTACCGGTTTTCAAAATTGGAGCTAATGAACTTTCGATGATTTTTCTATCCGTAAAGCATTTGGCGGCGGTTGAGCCGTTAACCCTAAAAGCCGTATAGATAGGTGCTTCAGGGAAAATGTCCGCCAAAACCCTTAAGACCCTCTCCGCTCCACCATACTCTTTAATGTAGTCCTGAACCAGCGCTATGCGCACGCGTGAATTATGAATCATGAATTACGTATTATGCAAACTAGCAACACCTTTAATCAAACCGTTTATTAATTTATGAGATTCTTTCCAAGCGTTTAGGTCAGTAAAAGTTTTAATTTCGCCCATAATTCATAATACTTAATACGTAATTCACAAAAAAGTCATCTGCTTGGCTTGATCCAATTTGCGACCGACTTTCTTTACCCTTTCGGTCAAGGTTTTAAACCCAAACCGGGCAAACAAATCCAAAACTTTTTGGGAATCAACTTTCCACTGGCCGCAGGCCTCCAGATTAAATTTAACCGGCACGTCTTTAACAATTGTAGCAAGCCGATGCGACATTCGGGCAGAAGCTTCACCCAGGATAAGTTTTTCTCTTAACTTTTCCGGAATACCTTTAAGGTGTTTATAGATTCCCTCAACCGAACCGTATTTTTCCAGCAGGGTAATTGCGGTTTTGGGTCCGATTCCGGCAACTCCGGTATAGTTATCCGAAGGGTCCCCCACTAAGGCTTTGTAGTCAGGAATTAAATCCGGAGAAACCCCCATTTTCTCTTTAGCCTCCGTCGGACCGTACAATCTTGCCGTAGAAAGGCCAAGCAGGGGCATATAGAGTTTCACTTTGTCGTTAACCAATTGAAGTAGATCCCGATCTCCGGTTACGATAACAATCTCACTAAGCTCCAAGCTTTGACCTCTAATAGCTATTGTGCCGATCACATCATCTGCCTCGTATCCGGCCTTTTCAAAAACAGGAACCCCGAAAGCGCTAACGACAGTTTTTGCCTTTTCAATCTGGCAGGAAAGCTCATCCGCCATCGGCGGTCGTTGGGCTTGATAGTTTTTGAATTCTTTATGCCTGAAAGTGGGGGTCTTAACATCAAAACAAACTGCAATATGGGTCGGATTAAGATCGGTAATCACCCTTAAAAGCATGGAAACCAGCCCGTAGACAGCATTAATCGGCTCCCCGGTCTTGGTCGTTAAGGGAGGCAGGGCATGAAACGCCCGATGCAGTATCGCGTGCCCGTCAATTAAAACCAGTTTACTCATCAGATTATTCTGAAGACTTTTTACCAACAATCTTCTCAAAATCGTCCTTGTCTATGGTTTCTTTGCTCATCAGTAAACTTACGATTTTACCCAAATTTTTTCTTTCTTTTTTCAAAAGCGCCACTGCCCGCCGGTAACAAGAATCAATTATTTTGGAAACTTCCCTATCCACCTTTTCAGCAAAGGCCGGAGAAATTTGCGACCCTTCGTACCATTCAAGATTGCCAAAATCCCCCATTTCGGAATTGGCTCCCAAATTGACAGGGCCCAAAGGACTCATGCCGAAATCAACAACCATCGCCTTGGCGTACTTGGTCGCCACTTTAATATCGTTGGCCGCTCCCGCAGTCATTTCGTTAAAGACAATTTGTTCGGCCGCTCTGCCTCCAAGTATGGCGGTTATAGCTTGGGTTAATCTGGTTTTTGTCTCATGGGTTCTGTCCCCTTCAGGAGAAATTTCGGTGTGTCCCAAGCTCATCCCTCTGGCCACAATTGAAATCCGCTGAACAGGATCGGTCTTGGGTAAAAGATGAGAGACCAAAGCGTGGCCGGCTTCGTGATAAGCAGTGATGCGTCGATCCTCTTCGGTTTGGACTTTTTTCCTGGCTGGACCAAGCTTGACTTTGGTAGCCGCTTCCTCAAGGTCAGTCATTCCAATTGCTTCCTTGCCATTCCGGGCGGCTTGAATCGCCGCCTCGTTAAGCATATTCTCCAAATCCGCGCCGGAAAAGCCCACCGTCCTGTCCACAATCCTTTGCCAGTCAATCCCCTTGACAAATTTCTTGCCCCGGGCGTGAATTGCCAAAATCGCCAGACGTCCTTCTTTATCCGGCATATCCAAAGTGACCCGCCGATCAAACCTGCCGGGCCTTAAAAGCGCCGGGTCCAAGAGATCCCCTCGGTTGGTTGCTGCCATAACCAAAACGTTATCATTAGGGGTAAACCCGTCCATTTCCACCAGAATTTGATTTAAAGTCTGCTCCCTTTCATCATGGCCGCCGATTAAACCCCTGCCCCGCTGCCTCCCGATTGCGTCAATCTCATCAATAAAAATAATTGACGGGGCCGAAGCTTTGGCTTGGGAAAAGAGATCACGCACACGGCTTGCCCCAACCCCGACCAACATTTCCATAAATTCGGATCCTGCCATGGAAAAGAAAGGAACATTGGCCTCGCCGGCCACGGCTTTTGCCAAAAGTGTTTTGCCGACACCGCTCGGGCCGAACAATAAAACTCCTTTGGGAGTCCTAGCTCCGATTTTTTGATACTTGGCCGGGTTTTTAAGAAAGTCTACAACTTCTTCCAGTTCCTTTTTGGCATCATCCACCCCGGCCACATCGGCAAAAGTGATATCCTGTTTACCCTTGGCAAAAAGCTTGGCTTTGCTCCTGCCAAAGGAAAAAATATCCTGGGCGCCTTTACTCTGCATCTTATAAATAAAGAAAAACAAGGCGGCCATTAAAATTATCGGCAAAAGCGTGCCTAAGATATCCCCGACAACTTTGGTAAAGGTGCCGTCCACAATCGTGTAATTGACTTTAGTCGGATCAATCTTAACTTTATCCAGAAGGCCGATAAAGGAATCCGCGGATTCCTTGGTAGTATATTTAACCGAATTGTCATTATAAGTCAAAAGCAGTTTATCCCCCTCCACCGTCACCTTGGCAATCTTGCCGTCTTTGATATCGGCCATGGCCTGAGAAAGCTCAAGTTTAGTTTCCGTTCCCTTCATGTCAAAAAAGGCGGCAATTGCCGGCAATACAAAAAGGAGAAGAAAAATCCCTAAAAGAATCGTCCGAAAATTAATTCGAACCTTGATCCGAACTTCTTTTTTGGTTTTTTCTTGAGCCATTCGGGGAAATTGTAGCACAATTAGAAGACTTTTGTGCCGTTGGGAACTTTCTTGGCCAACTTAAACAAAACCGGAGCAACATTATTATCCTCCCCGCCCTGGCAGGCCATGAGCATCATTACCTCCGAAAGTTCTTTGTCCGGTCCAATTTTTTTAGGTTCAAGGTTAACTATAAAAGGATATTGTTTGCCGACAAAACTCTCGGGCTTAAAAAACTTCATCACTCCGGAAAAACAAACTTTCTTGCCGATCTCCGTACCAAAATCGGCTGTGAGCTTAATCACCCAATGACTCCACTCCGGCACTTCCGCCTTAACAACCGTGCCTATCCGAACATCCAACTTCTGAAACTGGTCAAAGGAAACCAAATCCATAGGTAAATTACGGGTTTGCAAACTCTTCCTTCACTTTTTCATCCAAATACACCTTCATCAAAGATTGGTAGGGAACATCCTTTTTATTTGCCAGCATTTTAAGAGAATCCAAAAGAGATTCAGTAACCCTCAAAGTAATTGTGCGGGTAGACATTTTCAAATTTGGAAAAACAGGGTTAACTAGAGCCTTACTTACATCATAATAATCGGTTATGGCGTGATCTTCCCAAAACCTAACCTCATCCTTTTCGCTCTTAAAAACCGGCAATTTCTTTAATTTTTTACTACGTGGTGGCAAATTTTGTTTATTTTTCATTTAAATCACCTCTTTCTTTTTTGTTTTGATCCCGAGCCATTACTATCCTAATCTTATTTCCCCTTACAGTTATCACCAAAGCTAAATATCTACCCACATTACTTCTTCCCAAAACCTTAAATCTCTCTTCGTATATTGAGTGTTTTTCATCTCCTAGGATTATTAGTCGCTTATTCAGAAACACCTCTTCGCACTCTTTATACCCAACTTTGTGTTTTTTAATGTGTTCCAAGTTTCCCTTATCCCACTCAAATTCTTCTAGTGTGGATAGGAATGAACTTAGATTCATGTATTTAATAGTACAATACAAAATGGGGGTTGTCAAGAGTAATTCCTTAAAGTTATGGGGCTTTCTAAAAATCGTCGAAAGACATTCTTATTTTCTCCGCTCCGTTCCAACGCACGCCCTGGACGTGCTCCAAAGCAAACATCTTTCGTTGCAATTTTCAGTGCCGTGATCCAGGCAACGAACCACATAATATTGGTCCTGCCCTTCGTTTCCGCACGAAACCACATTATTGGTATGGTCCTTGAGCAGGCGCTCCATCTCTTCAAAACTCACATACTTCTGCACTCGTTTTGGCCGAAAATATGACACAGTAAGCCGATACTACTCTCTCTCTGCAAAAATCAAATTTTGAAGTTTTCTCTTAATACCCTGGTATCAATACACTTTATATCTAGCCGGTCAGTCCAATTTTCTCTTTTACTTCGGAGATTGTTTCTTTTGCAATCTTTCCTGCTTTTTCTGCTCCTTCTTCAATTATCCTATCAACCAGAGACGAATCGTTTTCAAATACCTTTCTTCTCTCTTGAATAGGTTTAAGTTCTTTGTATATAGCTTCTGCAAGTTCTGTTTTTAATTCCCCATATCTAATTCCATTACCCAAGTAGTCTTTCTCGTACTTCTTTCTTTTTTCTTCTCCCTCAAAAAGCTCTACTAAGGTTAAAAGATTGGCAACTCCCCCCTCTTCCGGAACTTTCTCTCCCTTACCGCTGTTCGTTGGCGCAGACGCAAGTCTTTTCTTAATCGTTTCCAGATCATCGGTCAAATTAATATAACTTCCTTCTATACTCTTACTCATCTTTCCCTCCCCCGCCAAAGACGGTACATACTCACCGGCTGTAGCAAATCTAGTTGGTTCCGGAAAATCTGTTCCGTATTTTTCATTCATTTTCCTGGCAATTTCGCGGGCTACCTCCAAGTGCGGTTCCTGATCAATTCCAACTGGAACCAAGGAAGCCTTGTAAAGAAGGATGTCGGCGGCCATTAAAACCGGATAATTAAGAAGAGCCATGGTTACATGCTTAGGGTATTGCTTTACCTTGTCCTTAAAGGTAGGCAGGTGCTGCATTCTGGCAACCGTGATTTCGGAAGAAATTAGGTGGGCTAAATAAGTATGTTCCAGAACCTGCGATTGGGCCGTAATGATTGATTTTTCAGGATCAAGTCCACAAGCCAAATAATCCATAATTACCTCTTTTTTATTTTGAGCCAGTTTTTCTTTATCAAAAGGAGTCGTGATAGCATGCAAATCCATCACCATATAAATGGTTTCATACTCCTGAGTCTTGGAAAGCTCCAGATAGCCCTTAACTGCTCCCAGATAGTTTCCTAAATGCAGTCTTCCTGTTGCCCTTGTTCCCGAAAAAACTCGTTTTTTCATCATATTGTTATTTTACTACAAAAGCAGGTTCTATTTTGAAGGTTCAACAAACAAGTCCCAATCCGGGGAAAAAACAAATGAAGAATTGCTGTATCTCCAATCCTCAAACCTAACTCACTGGTTGATGGTGCCATTTAATTTTGGGGCAGGTTCAGTGCCAACGAGAGGATTCGAACCTCTGGCCTTAGACTTATAACAGAGCTCCGCTCTGATATATCGCAAAATTGTGTGCCAAGAGAGAGATTCGAACTCTCGACACCGCGCTTATGAAACGCGTGCTCTACCGCTGAGCTATCTTGGCAAATTTTGCGCTATGAAATCTCTGCTCTACCACTGAGCTACGTTGGCTCTACGGGTATTTTACCATGATTTTCGTGATATAATAACTTCTGTTAGTTACGTGCGGGGTAGTGTACGGCTGCACGCGAGGCTCAAAATGGGCAGTCCCGATATTAAATCGGGATTGAATTTGGCTATATCGGTGAAACCTAAATTTAAAAAACACGGTAACGCCGAGGAAAGGCCCCGAGTGAAAATCGAGGGAAATCCGTAGAGACTATACGCCAAACCTAAATTAAATTAGGAAGACATAGTCCGATACTTTTCGAAAGAAAAGATTAACAAAGAAAGCATAATCTCGCAGGCCAGGTTCAACTCCTGGCTCCGCAACTGAGGGCATTAAAGAAACCCTCAATCCTGGCGAGTCAAGAAACATTCTTCCTGGTGCATCTTTCAAGATTCGTCCTGCTATAGACGGTAAACCCGTAAAGCTTGTTTACGTTCTACCCGAGAAGTTAATTTCGAAAGAGAATTAAAATTTTGTTAAATTTATTAATTACCTTAAATCAGGTATAAATACAGGTGTGGTAAGGGTGAGGAAGTAATTTTTAAAGAAGTTTGAGTATCTCTTCAAAATTATCTTTTGCGGAGGTTTTGTTTCTGGTTTTTTGGCCGCATTTGAGGCATTTGTGAGTTAGAATATATTCTCCGCTTTTTATTTCCGTCCCAATCGGCTCCATTAAACCTTGACAACCCGACGCTCTATCCCCCGGAATCCCTTCATCAACGTGGCGACTATAAAGACAATTCGGGCAGTGATTAGTATAACCGGTGCCTTTTACTTTCTCTCCGCAGTTTAAACAAACAAAGTCTTCCTGCTTTTTAATGAAGTTCTTCATCTGAATAGATCCAGCCAGCGCTGCCAGATGGGTTTGGGTAAGATGTTTTCTTCTTCGGGAAGCGGCGGCACCAGTCCTTTAAGGGCTTCTTTATCCGGCAAAACCACCACCGTTTCCCCCTCTTTGGCCAGGCCCAGTTTATCTCTTAACTGTTTTTCCAAAAACGCATCACTTTGAACTTTTTTAAGCTCGGCTTCTAAGGTTGCCTGCACCTGTCGTAGACTCTCTACTTTAGTTTTTGCGGCTTCAATTCTCTTTTGGGCCTCCCCCACCTTCGCTATGCTTTTAAACAAAGAAAAACCAAAAAGAAGGCAAAGAAAAACCAATAAGTAGAACTTAAAATTGACTTCACGGATTTTTACCATATAATATAGGACACTAAAACCAAACTTAATCATATCATGGCTCAAGAGACACTCAAAAACCTGGTTCCGAAATTTATTGAAAGCTTGAAAACCAAAGCCAGATCTCCGGCAACAATTCTGGCTTACCGGGCTGACCTGGAACAGCTAACCAATTTTCTTCTGAAAAAAAATATTCCTTTGATTGAACAGGTCAGATCTAACCATTTAGAAACATTCCGAGACACGCTTCTGGCGGAAAAATACACTCCCAAATCTGTTTCCAGGAAATTAAATGCGGTCAAAACCTTTTTTAAATGGGCGGTTTCGGAAAAGTTTTCCGCCACGGATCCTTCGGTCGCGGTCTCCCACCCAAAACTGGAAAATACCCCACCTAAATTCCTTTCCCAGATTGAGTACCGGGCCTTAAGAGACGTGGTCAGGGGTGATACCCGCATCGCCGCCATGATCGAACTTATTTTGCAAACCGGAATGCGCATCTCCGAGGTGGCCAATCTAAAAACGGCTGATGTCAAGGACAATGTTGTTAAAGTCGAAGCCTACGCTACCCAAGCACAAAGGTCAATTCCTTTAAATAAACCCGCCAAAAACGCTTTAAATTCATATCTCGCCTTAAGGCCCAAAGTCGAATCAGCGTATTTATTTATCAGCAAAACCGGCAAACCTCTGGCAGTGAGAAATATTAGGGCGGCCATCGACAGGTATATGCAACGGGCTGAGATTCCCAACTATTCAGTCAATGATTTAAGAACCACTTTTATGGTGGAGAATATTAAAGACGGAGTTGATTTGACCCTCCTTTCTCAAGTGGCCGGCCACAAAAGACTCTCCACCACCGAAAGATATCTGGAGCTGGCCCAAGTCAAGGAGTTCGGCAAACGCCAAACTCTCATTGAACTTTAAGCTTCCGTGGCTCGGCATGGATTCGAACCATGGACATCTACTTTATAAGAGTAGCGCTCTACCGCTGAGCTACCGAGCCTTGAAGCTATTATACTATTTTTTCCGAAACGCCGAAGTCATGTGCTCCCAGTCGCGGTTTTTGCGGATCTTCAAGTTTTTCTGCCAAATTGCGGAAAGAGCCGACATATCCACTTTCAATTTTCTGGCAAAGCCAAGCAGTCCGATCATGTCTTTGGGAAAACAAGAGCCCCCAAAACCGACATCTCCGTCAGGCCCGGGTACTTGCAAGTGACTACCGATTCTGGGATCGGCCTGAACAGCGCGCCTGACTGTATCATAATCAGCCCCCACGCGCTGCGAAAGCGCGAAAAATTCATCAGCCAAAAGGACTTTGGCCGCCAGCATGTTGTTACTCATGTACTTTGCCATCTCGGCGGATGTCGTATCCATAATAAAGTAGGGTTGGCTTTGGGGATAAATCGTCTCATACAGTCTTTTAATTCTTTCCCCCACTTTCTTGCTTGAGGCGCCGATAACCGTGCGGTAT
>Ga0210024_1002988_pt1 | contig 14256 bp, 17 predicted proteins | sample CryGeymeta201525_FD_183988 | JGI IMG/M metagenome (GOLD analysis project Ga0210024, IMG submission 183988) | Groundwater microbial communities from Crystal Geyser aquifers in Utah, USA - Crystal Geyser metaG 2015-25 (SPAdes) (version 2) | ecosystem: Environmental > Aquatic > Deep subsurface >... | reverse complement strand
CGGCCGGGATCGGGCGACTGCGAGAGAAACTGTGCGCAGGCATACGCGGCGGAGGTGGCTGCTGTCCTGGCGCGGTGAAACGGAATCCAGGACAGCAGCCCGAAAGCCATGATGATCACCAGCGTCGAGAACAACGCTGTTTCAGCCAGCGCCTGGCCGCGCTCGCTTTTGCAAATGGTTGCGTTCTTGGCAACCAAAAAAGGCAATTTCATTCAGGGCCTCCTGGCGGGGGCGGGCCGGGGTAGAAGCGCCATAGGCGGAAAAAGGTGGAGCCGCGATGTGCCTCAATCAGGTTGATGCTCAATATCCAGGGGCGCGAGTCTTCGATGAAAATTTGCGAGCGCACCTGGCGCGGCGCGGACTGCCCCGCTGCTATGCGGGAGCGAATATCCGGCCAGATGATCGAAGAACGAACCTGCGCAGTGGCCGGGGTTTGATACGAGCCTTCCGCGACGCCAGTGATAAATACGCCCCAATCGGCGGAGGCGGCGCGGAAGGCATAGAATCCGGCCAGCGCAAGTCCGACAAGCAACGCCGCCAGGATTGGCATAGCCAGGGCATACTCAGCCATTGTCTGGCCGCGCTGGGCGCGTGCCATCAGTGAAGCGATCCTGTGGACGACGGTGCGAGACAGCAACGAATGCTCCGCACATTTGCGATATTGCATTTTAGCCGCCAGCAGCGGCTCTCAGGGCGTTGATCCCGGCCTGGAACGCGGCCCGGAGCACTCCCTTGTAGGCGGCGATCACCGCGATCGCCACCACTCCGACCGCTCCCAAGAGCAGTGCATATTCCGCAAAGTCCTGGCCTTGCTCGTCACGAACGAAAGAGATGAACATGTTTACTACCTCCTATAAAAAGAATGGGTGTTGGTTTGGCTGCCTGCGCAGCCAAAGTGGTTGCGTTCTTGGCAACCATGTAAAAATTCTAGCACTATTTTTGGGGGGGTGTCCGGCTAGTGTCCTTTTTTTAGTTGATTAGTTGGGTGGTTTTGTAGTTGCATAGTTGCATAGTCCTCCGTGTCTCGACAAGGTTTCGGCTAATGCATGAATCCTCCCAAAAACGGAGAGATCATCGAAAAGATCAATCCGAGGACAGCCAGGACGCCAAACAAACCGCTGCGCTGCCGCACCAGGGCGGCGCGGGCTTGGGTGGCTTCTACAATGCTGCGGTGCATGGATTCCTGCAGCGCACGAATGCCGGAACCCAGCGGACGGTTATGGACGAAGAAATCCTCGATGTCCCGCAGGAAAAGTTCGCTTTCGATGTCGGACGGGTCGGGCAGATGTGCCCGGACAACCTCTATGGCCTTGCCGAAATCTTCGATCTCCATGCGTGCCACCAACAGTCCCAGCAGGTTGCAGAACGGCCCGCCAATACTCGCCGTGCGCCGCAGGGCTTCCTGCGCGCCCATTCCCGCGGACAGCAGTGAGTTCAGCGTTGCCAGCCCGATCAGCATGTTGCTGTGCATGGCTTCGGCTCTCTTTTTAGCCAGCAATCGCAGGCGGACGTAGGGACGGCGCAGGCCCAGAAAGACGAAGATCAAAACCAGCACGGGCGCAGCCAGCGGAGCGTTCAAAAACACCATCGCACCCGCCAGCAGGCCGCCAATGGCCAGGTAGATACTGAACATCCGCATAGCTGCCGCGTAGAACTCGCCTGGCGTATCATACGGATATCCTGCCCGCCTCAGCAGGTTGGTCACTTTTGCGGCATCCTTCACCTGGGAGACATCGAAGCGGGCTGGAAAAACCGCTAGCAGCAGCCCTTCCCAGGTGGAACGGCGGCGCATTGCGGGCTGGTTTGCGTTCTCTACGCGCGCGCCTGCGAGTCGGCCGTGACCGCCAAATATGCTTAGGGTTGTTTGCAGCGCCGAGGCCAGTTCGAACGCCAGGACGCTCAGGCTGAGAGCAGCGAGGAAAGCTAGAAAAGTCATATCATTGCTCCAAGGAAGAAGTCAGCGGCAAAGTGGTTGCGTTTTTGGCATCCATGAATGTTGTCAATTTACCACAAATCCGCTGGGGGTATGTTTTTAGTGTCCCGGTGTTCAAGGCGCGCACCAACGCATCCTTATGGCGCTTGAGACGGCGCACACCTCTCGGCGGGCGCGGGTCGGCGTCCTTCATCGCTCCACTGCCGTCCGCCCAGGCGTCTCCACCAAATTCCTTCGGCCAAAGCGGATATTCGCAGCGATCCCACAGTAGTGGCAGTTTATTATCCTGCCATGCCCGGTGCCACTGCAAGAACGCCTCGAAACGCATCCCCCACAGCCCCCAGACGGCGTCCAGGCGCACGGACTCGCTGTGATTCCAGTCAAGGCGGGTCGCACACTTGTGGCAAATCGGAACAGCGTTTTCTGGTCGCAGATACCGCCAGGCGGCTTCGAGCGGCATCCCGCTCGGTGCAGAGAGCGCTGGCCGCCAGGAGGCAGGTCTGCCGCAGCGCAAACATTCGTTCGCGAAGTCCTTTTGCCAGGGGACACCGGCAATGCCCGCTGCCAGAATTTCATCCAGAAAAGGGGTTTCGGCCTGCAAGACCTGGCGGGCAAGCGAGAAGGCCGGGCGCGGGATGTCGTAAACGCCGGCAAAGTCCATGAGGAAACCCGCCGAGTCTGCGATCCTGCCGCGCTGCCAGACCGGAAAACGGCCCTTCAGCACCTGCAGATCTACAACGGGCGAAACACTTGTGTTGAGCGCCGTCGAAACATTAGTTGTCACTACCTTTTGATGCGCCTCATACACCCGGCGCATGTCGGCCACCGAATGGGCAAACAAGGCAAAGAGCAAGTGATTCAACGAAACGCTCGCTTCCCATGCACCAGCATCAGGTCCCTGTGACAACGAATGCTTCGCTCTGTTTTCGAATAGCACTTTGACGGCCTCCTCGGGCAGATTATCGCCCGGATTGACCTCGACAATAAAGAGTGCTTTTGGAATGCGGACAAACCGCCAGGGAGGAACCAGGCGGTCAAAGACTTTTTCCAGATGGTCAAAGTGGTTGCGTTCTTGGCAACCATCGTAAGCAACAATTCTCAGCGGAGGGCAAAAAAATGTGTGGAACAGCCTGGAAGCGGCAAACGGATAGCCGAAGACCAGCGGTTCGGAAAGTCGGCGCTGGAACATTGCGCCGATAGAGCGTCCCCAGGAAGAAGTCAACAGTCGAATGCTCATAGAGTCAATCCTCCAAACAAGATAAACTGGTCAGGTGACACCGTTCGTGCCGCGAACACCGGCGCCACGCCGGTGCGAGACGGCAACGAATGCTCCGCAGAACCAGAGATAGACCATCTGCTGGCAGGCTTGTTTGTGAAAGTGGTTGCGCAGTTAGCAACCATAGTTGGGTGGAAGTTACGCCCAGCCCTGTTTCTTGACGAAACCAGTGACTAACGGGACGTTGACGTACTTGCCCTGGTAGGCTTTGAGGCCACAGTAGATCATGTAGAACCACAACAGAACAGGTACACAAAGCCCAACCACTGTCCAGCCGATGGTGATGTACAAGATGACTTCAAGGACACCCAGGACAAGGGCTTGCACGTTATGGTACTTGATGAACGGGCGATTCCTCTTATCCTCCATCAATATGAGAATTATGGGGGTCAGGGGTGAAAGAATGTACGCCAGCGCTGTCCATAGTTTGTCATCGCTGGTGATTTCGGGATTAACAGGTTGATCAGTCATTTTTTCTCCTTATGAAATTTAGAATTTTAGGGCCACTTCAGCATCAGCACGTTCGCGGAGTTTACACTGAGGAACGAAAGGCTCAGTGCATAAACTCCGCGATCCTGTAGACGCCGAAGATCAGCGCGGCTAACGCATATGCTCCGATACCGGCTACCTTTGTTCCAGCAGCGCGAGTGGAGGTTACTGTCCACAGACGCAGCCCGGCAGATCGGCCATAGCGCAGGATAAGCAAGACTATAGACCAAATCAGGATGCCCGCCACGATGCAAGCGAGCATTATCCAGGTCGGGAAAAAGAGCAGCAACGATAGGCCCGCCAGGGCGTCCGCTCCCCCAATGTCATTCGCCAGCCACAATGCCATCAACACCGCCCAACCCAGCGCCAGGGGGAGGCAGCCGGGGGATATGAGCGTGATTGCGAGCAGCGGAATGTACATCCCTGCCATCCCCACCAGCCAGTATCGGCGGCTGATCTCGGTCGATAGCAGCGATACGGTTGCCAGGATCGCCACAAATGGCGATGCGATGGCAAGCAATGCGATTCCAGGGATGAGCATGGCCAGCGAGAACCAGACCGGGAGGTTGTGGCTGCGCAAGTCCCAGACCGTCTCGAAGACCAGCCAGCCGAACAAGAGCCAGAGGTGGTAGTTCATCACGGCGCTCCATACACGGGATAGTAGAACACGATCTCGTGCCTATTCGTAAATATTCCGAAGATTGTCTCCAGCACCCGTGACAACGAATGCTCCGCCAACAACCAGCGCGGTGCGGAACTCGGAGTTGTGCTCACGCCCACTGCCACAGATGTCATGGTGACGAGGCCAGCCTGATCAGTCGCGCGCACGTCCACCTTGTGTTCACCATCAGCCAGGTCGAGTGACAACGAATGCTCCGCCGTTGAACCGCTTTGCCAGGTCGAACCGCCATCCAGGTGGTACTTCACTGATGCTATGCCTGAAGTCGTATCCGCAGCCAGGATCGAGAGCGTGTTTTCCACCGCCTTGAAGCCGACCGATGGCGGAGTGGTGTCCACTTTCACCGTGACGGGAGATGAGATAGCGACATGGCCTGCCACATCGAAAGCCCGCGCCTGGACGCGGTAAACACCATCCGAAAGCGAAAAGTCTGGCTGCCAGGTGAGTCCGCCGTCCAGCGAGACTTCCTTATCGGCCACACCAGACAGCGCATCCGAAGCCCTTGCGCTCACGACCAGCGGCGAGATATGCCAATCATTCGAGTGTCTTGTCGCTGGCACAGAAACAGTCACAGACGGGGGAGTGGTGTCCAATGGGACTATCCTTTCCCAGGTGGTGACATCCCCGGCCTTATCCTGTGCCCGGAAGAACACATGGTGAATGCCGTCTACGCTTACCGACAGGCTTTCGATGTTCTGCCACTCGCCGCCGTCCACCTGGCCTTGCAAAAGAATGGCATCCTTGGCCGTCGCAGAGATCACTACTGGCGAACTCGCGAACCAGCCGGATGTGCTGGGTGAGGTGGTGGTGGATACATTCATCAGGGGCAGCGTATTGCTGTCCGCTTGCACCGTAGGGGTGGCCGCAGTGCCTGCACTGCCTGCCCTAGCCGACAGGCCAGGGAGCGCAGCCGAAGTGGCAACTGGTTGGCTCTGGCGTGGCAGGTATGCCGCGCCAAGGACAACAAGGACAGCCAGAAACAGGAGCGGAGCATTCGTTGTCGGCGGTTTTTGGGGCATCATGGCACTCCATGTACAGGGTAGAAGACGACCTGCCAGGTCACCGTGTTGCTGGTCGCGGTTCGCCCGCCGGTATCGGTCACGGTGAACCAGGCCCGCCAGGTGCCCTCCTGGGTCGTACCGAAGTAGGTATCGCCCGCCTGGGCTGGCCCAAAACTGAAATTGCCAGAAGACGACAGGTTGTAGCTGCTCGTGGTATTATCCGGGCGCTGGACGGTAAGCGTAACCGCAAACGGCGGCGTTCCACCGCTGATCGTCCCGTTCAGCGTCTGCGCCGGCAGGCCGAGTTTAGGCCCATACAGCACGAGCGATCCGTACTGCGGGGTGAGGCTGACCACCAGCGGCGCGACGGTCGGCGTAGCCGTTGGTGTGGGCGTCCGGTTTGGCGTTGGTGTCGGCGTCCTGGTCGGCGCAGCCGTCGGCGGAACGGGAGTATTGGTCGGGGGCGGCGGGGGCGGGGGTGTGTTGGTCGGCGGCGGCCCGGACCCGCAGCAATTCGTCCAGGCGGGGTTGCTCACCTTGCTGCACGAGGCGACATACGACTCGTATCCCCAGAAAACATAGCATCTGCTGAGAACAGTATGGCACCTATACACATAACGATATTTTTCGGCGCACACCTCTTCGCGCGTCCACCAGCAATAATATGCGTTGCAATGTCTAACCCATTGGTAACTGCAAACCTCATAATATTCTTTTTCATATCCGCATTGCTGGACCCAACAGTCCACCCATTTGTACACCGCCCTTTGCGCCCAGTTCGCATTGCAGGCCCCTTGGTCGTATGTGCCGTCACAACCACTTCCACATGAAAATGTGGACTGGTTCCATGATGCCGCGCAGCCCCAGCTCCGAACCGCGCAGCCAACGACCTTATCCACCACCGTCGTCCCCAGGCAGCAGCCGCTGGCGCAGTACTGGCTGCCGGCGACACAATCCGCGCCGACACATTCCTGTTGGGATGGCCAGAACAGGACGAGACCCACGACAACCAGGACGGCGGCGACAAAAATCCCGGCGAAAATGACAAGACGTTTTTTTCGGTCAGCGTTCATGGGCAGCCTGCGGGTAGTGTCACCCTGGCAATGTCACTATTTGGATAAATATCCCAGCCATAAGCCAGGTAGTTTGAGTTTGCTGGGGGGATGCCGGTCGAGAAGAACTGCGCGCTGCCGTCTTTGTCCAGCAGCAGGCCGAGGTCGCAGACGAACGGCAAGGTGTTCCGGCTATCCTGGTAACAGCGATCCCAGTGCACACCGTCCGGCTTGACGTACCAGTCGCTGATGACCACATCATAGACATTGCCGGGCTGCGAGAAAGCGGACTGCGCCTGCTCGCTCAAATACCAGGCTGGATCACCAAAGCTGGTGTAGGTGCTGTCTGATGAGGGGCTATCAGGTAGAGCCATAGTTGATGTCATGCCTGGTGCAGTCCACAGACTGTTCAGCGTTCCGTCCGCGCTCAGGAAATACAGGCGGGCCAGGTCGAGAGTTTCCTGCGCAAAGAGCCCCCTTCCACTCGCCGTCAGCTTGCTCACTTGGCCGCTCGTGACGCCGATGAATTTCATCTCCGGGGGGTTCTCGCCGTTTGTCTGGTACTTCAGTCCCCATTGGTCTTGCGGGATGGCGGCCTGGAGGGCGGACTGGAGCTGCGCCTCATTTTGGCAAACCCGGTTCTCCGGCAGGGCAGGGCCTGCGACGGCAGGTTCTTGAATCTCAGGGAATGGCTGATAGACCCGAGGCGAGGCAGTGTCAATCCAGATAGCGCCTTGACCTGGACCATTGTAGGTACGTTCTTCGGGGCACGTCTGCGGACCGGCTTCGACGCCGGCCGGTGTTATGCAGACGCCGCCGAACAATAACAGACTTCCTCCAAGTTGGCTGACAGGCGTCGGCAGGCCAAACCAGACCCCGCTGATGACCGTTTCGCCGGGCTGGAATTCCAGCATATCACCAAACCCTGCTAATGTTTTGCCAAAGCTGAGACCGGACTTGTAGAAATCTTTGAGCGATAGATGGTTCTGCTGATCGGGCGGAACAAAATGCCAGTAGAAGCCAGTAGCATACAAGAAATGCAGTTCCAGCGGTTTGTTGGCCGTGTTGGTGAAGCGGTAGGCAATCTGCAATACTGTCTGAGTGTCCGCTGGCAGTAGATCGGCGATCTCCGGCACGGCCTCGCGGGGAGCGGTGAACAGGCGCAGCAGCTCAACCGTCAACCCATCAGAGATTTCCAGAATCTTTCCGAGATCTGAGCGGGCCAACGCCTGGCTGTAGTCGCCGGCTTGCGCGAGCGGCTGCTGCTGGCTCTCTGGCAGGGCCGCCTCCAGGATCACGTTGCGCAGGCCCACCTCCATGCCCAGGCAGTTGGGCGTCACTCCCGGAGTCGGGCAACTGAGCACCAATTTCAGGCTGGTGATCGCTTCCGGCGGCACATCCGTGCCCAGCCAATAGCCAACGGTGTACTGCCTGCCGCCGTTTAAAATGCCTTGATCCTGTGGATAAGGCAGGCTCGCCCCTGCTTCGATGTAGTCTTGCAAACGAAAGGCGTCCAGCGTTTTCTCTCCGTCGCCCAGTACCAGCATACCCGCTGGCGAAGCGTATATTTGCATCTGGTTTGAGTTCGTGACCACCAGCTTCAGGTAGAGGATGGTTTCCTTTCCCACCAGAAGCGGAGAATAGGCGTAGTATTCCGGCGGAAGCACCTCGCGCCGGGCAATCAGCATCCGGTCGAGCTTGTAGGTTACGCCGGCGAATTCAGTGCGGGCGAGGTTCTCGAAGCGGTAAGCCTCCCCTGGCTCGGGCGAGGACGGCGGGGGATAATGGCCCGGTTCTGTGGTCGGCGTCACGGCTGCGGTTGTTGGGGGCATAGTCGTTGGCGATGGGGTAGCCGTAACCTGCACAGGCGTTTCCGTCATGGTCGCGTCCAGCGCTTCGCTCGCCGGAATGGGTGTCGTCTGCGACTTGCCGCATCCGGCGATCAGGGCTGCTACGACAATCAAAACCAAAAAGTGATTTCCTTTCATGGTACACATCCTCCTGCGTTACTGGGTAACGTTGTATCTGCTGCGCCGTTGAATTCAATCGCCCAGCCGAAGGCAAACCAGTCGTCCGGGGCAAGGCCGCTTTGAAGGAATTGAGAACTGCCGCCGTGAAAGGCCAGCTCGAGGTCGAGGCCCAGGCTGCAAACCCCAGGTGGGTTGGCGTATGCCCACTGTTCACAGTTTTCCCAGGCAATTTCCTTGTCGGCGCGCAGAAAGCCGTTCAGGATCAGGCGAAGGCCCTTCCCGGACTGCCGGAAGATGGCTTCAGCTTCCTGGCGGGTCGCCCAGGCTCGCTGGCCGCGAGGGTCGGTGATGCTCATCGGGTAGTACGTTCCGTTACCGTCCACATAACCGGTCGCAAACCACAGGGCGCGCAGTTCACCATCATCGAGATAGAAAAGCCTGGCGAGGTCGAACTCAATCCCACTCTCATCAGTCCGGCTCTCCGTCTCGCCTGAGATGACACCATACACGGAGACCGACCTGGCCTCTCCTCCCGGCGAAGCAAACTGCAAGCCAGGGGCAGGCACAGCAGCCTGCACTATTCTGGGCAGATCAGCACAAGCCTCATCAGGCGAGATGCTGCCCCCGGTCGGCAGATAATGGTAGCCATATTTCAGGCTACCATAACTGAGCAGCTTCTGCGCCGTCCAACCATTGGCGACATGCGTGCTGTCCCACCACACCATCACATGCACCCAAATCACGCCCATCAGGTCAACCGGCTCGTCATCCAGAATTTGCACCTGCGTTCCATTTGGCATGGTTTCGATGATGCGCCCGTATGGTTCTTCGCGCAGGTACGCTCCCGTGGACTCCGTTGAGTTCACATCCGCCATTTGCGGCGCGGTCGTTGGAGTAGGCGTGTTAGTTAGTACAACCAGCACGGGCGTGCGCGTGGCAGATGGCATAGCCAGCACGGGCGTACGCGTGGCAGTGGTGGTTAGCTGCTTCGTTGGCATTGGAATCGTTGTTGTTGGCGCAGCCGCCGCCGTCGTCGCTGGCGTAGTGGTCAGGAAGGTGGTTGCGTTGGTGGCCAGGAAGGTGGTTGCGTTCTTGGCAACCAAAGTGGTTGCGTTCTTGGCAACCAAAGTGGTTGCGTTCTTGGCAACCATAGATGCCATCATACTGATCAGAATTACGATCAGTGCTCCGACAAGGACAGTACCGGGGTTGCCAACGATGTATTTTTTCATGGCGTACAAGCCCCTTCCGGCTGTTGTACGCCTGCCGAAGCAAAGACGTTGATCTGCACGGTCGGGCGTCCGACAAAGGATAACAAAAACGTGCTCACCGGAAAGGACAGGTACACGCCCACCGCAGGTTCGCCGCTTGACCAGTTCCCACGCCCGGCGCCCAGGCGGATCGGGAGCGGCGGGTAGCCAGGGATCGAGCCGCCGTTGTAATCCGGTAGAACGCGCACATCGTAGGTATAACCACTGATGCCGCGCAGCGCCATCTCCTGCTGGAGCAAATTTACCGCCGCACTCTGCGCCGTAGATGACGCCAGGCGGATGGGCGCAGGCCCGCCGGTGCAAGGCGGCGGGTTCAGGCTGGCCCAATCCCGCCCATTGGAGATGCCCGCCAGCGCCGCCTGCTGCGCAGCCTGATAACCCCAGTTGCGCGCCTCCAGCAGCGCGTACACGTCCACCACGGCCGCTGCCAGCAGGATAAAGAGCATGATGAGTACCGCACCGAGTACGGCGACTTGCCCGCGTTCTTTTTGCCTGAACAGCCCAGGCGAAACACAATCCGACGGCGTTGTGATCAGGTCTTTCACGAGATTGTCCACTTCCGTAGAGCCTGTGGCAATTTTCTTACGCAAATACCTGGCTGCTTCGGGAAACATCTGTTGAAATTCCAGCCATTCGCTGTGATAAAGAACCAGGGCGACATATCGAGGGTTCACGGATACCTCTCGATAATGCCCCAATGCGAGACGCGAATGGTGATGGTCTGCCCACCGACCAGGGTGATCTCCGGGGTGTAGGTGACGACCGCCTCCAGCCGAAAGGCTGCACCAAATGGCAGGCTCGCCAGAGCACCCGCAGAGATTGCGCTCCCGCCAGCGTTATAAACCGTCACTACGGGCGTGCTGACCGAACCGCCGCCAAGCAGGTTGCCGGTGACTGCCTGGTTGATCACCGAAGTCGCCCAACTCCATTGGGACGGGTCTAGACTGAGGGCGCGTGTGGCAACACCCACGCCGCTGTCCAGGGCGTGACGGATGCCGACGCCACGCGCCAGTTCGATCCCGCCAAAGAGCAACGGCACGAGGATCATAAGCACCAGGATCAGTTCCAGCGAGGCCTGCCCCTTTTCACGAGCCGATCTGAACATTGATCTCCTGTAATTTTATGGCGATGCTATGGGTCACTGCATACAAGGCAGCCCCGGCTACAGCGATGACTACCGCGCCGAGAATGATCCATTCCAGGATGGCGTCACCGCGATGGGTAGTAAACATGGGATTCCCTTCCTCCAGTTGTCGGTTGAGCCAGGGGGCGAAAAACCCACCCCCTGGCGTTTGCCGACAATAGTTTATGGATGTGCGGCCGGGACAGCGATGCTGGTGATCCACGTCGCCAAGGCTGTGCCTTGCGTGCCGCCGTTCTTGGCGATGGTATAGGCCACCACGCCGACCACGGCGATCACCAGCGCGCCAAGGACAACCCATTCCAGGATTGCATCACCTTTGTGTTTGGTAAACATGATTTACTTCTCCTTTATGGCAGCCTGCTGGCTACCATTATTTCGATTTGACAGGATTGACACTGATTCGGCGACATTTCTTTCGCCGGCCAAACAAGCATACAGAGCATGTTGGCCTAAAACTGATCGTCTGGATGTTCTCTGATAAGTTGTTCTTCTCCTTTCTCGGCAGGCTCAAAAGCCTCCGTTCCAACCTGCGCCTCCCATGCCGGCCAGCAGGCGGGCGACCACCGGATACAGCAAAACCACGATGGTCGGGCCAAGCAGGGCCGGCAGGACGAGGACGGTCAGGCGGGTTGGGATGCGTTGCATTTGCTCTCTCGCTGCGGTGTACATTTCGCTCCGTAAGCGTGAGAGCGCATGCTCGAAGGGCGCGTCGCTGGCAAGCGTTCCCGCTTCGGCCGCGTGTGTCCAGGCGACCAGGTCGGCCAGGGACGGCAGGCGCGTGGCTTGCGCCAGGCGGTCGAGCAATTCCAGGCCACTGCCCTGAAATCCACTGCCCAGATAGCGGGCGGTGAGCCGCGCCAGCCGCGTGCTGCCCCTGCGGGCTACTTCTTGTAAAGCACGCAGTAGCGAGCCTTGCAGCGGCAGGACGATGCGCACGTCCATCAGGAAGGCCAGCGCTTCGTCGTTCTGCCGTCGCTTGCGGTAGTTGTCCAGCCAGATGCGCACGGCAAACGGCACGACTGCCAGGAACAACGCCATCATTTGCTGCGTAAACAAGTACACTCCCAGACCGGCCAGAAGCGACAGAGCGTAAACGTACGGCCAGTGGATGCGGTCTTCGGCGAGGTTGTCTGGCTGGCGTGTTTGCGCCTTCCCTGCTCCGCTGGCGAGCTCCAAAATCCGGGGAATGCGCCGCCTGTGATGGTATAGCAGCCACATGACCGCCTCGACCAGCCAGGAAAGCAGCAGGTAGGCGACGATAAAGACACCCATGGCGAACAAGAGAGTAGTCAGCCAAAAGACTTCCATCAGGCCTCCAGCAGGCGCAGTTCCGCCTCGACGTAGAAACTACCCAGGGCGGCGACAACCAGCATCCCTACGAACAACATCCAGTTCCTGGAACTGGCGACAAAATAACTGCGCCAGTTTGGGAGCAGGCTGGCCGCCGTCATCGCCGCCACGACCACCGCCTGCAAGGCGCGCGTCGTGCCGCGTACCAGTGTGAGCGACTGCCGCGCCTGCTGGCGCAATTCCAGGCGGCTTTCCACATCCTCACGCAGCAGGCGCAACGTGTCCATGAAGACCTCCTGGTTGGTGTCCTGCACGTCCGCAACCAGGCTGGTGAAGCGGTCTATCACCGGATGAGCTATGGCGCGCAGCGGTTTCATTGCCTCAACCGAGTTCTGGTTCATGTTCAGTCGGATGACACATTGCTCCACAGCCTGCCGCACCACCCCGCCCGGCAGCGTATCCGCCGCATCCCGCAGCGTGCGGGTCATGGAGCGGGTCAAAGGGTAGCGGCTGCCAAACTGCACGATCAGGTTGGCCGCGTCCTCGTTTAGGCGGGCCATGCGCCGGGAGAACGCCTGGGCGCGGAACAGTTCGCCGCCGACAAGAATGACGGTTAGCGCAACCGGCGAATACAGCGCATCGGCAAATATCAGCGCAGCCAGCACGCCCAGGGCGATCCAGGCGACCCGCAACTGGCTCAGGCCGTACAGGATCAGGCGGAGCGACAGGCTCTTTTTTTCCTTTTCGTCCGGTTGTACCCCTGCCTGTTCTTGGAAAACAATCAGACGGCGCATCACTCTTGGCTGGAACCGGCGGCGCAGGTAACCGACCAGGCCGGCGGCTAGATCGGCAACAATCTCAAACGCCTGACGGGAGAGCAGGTACACACCCAGCGCAAAGAGGATGGTGACGATCCAGTAGAAGAGGGTCGGTGAAAACGAATTAAGGCTCATAGCTTGAATGCCATTCTGGGCATTGGTATAATCCTGCTCGAAATCGGTTGAATAGCCTGTATTGACAGGAGCGTATCAAAAATGATACGTTTGAGACAATTATGGTAGGGCAGTTCCCTGCCATTGCGAGGTGAGTGATGAAAAACGAACATCTTGGTTCCAGCTTCGATGATTTTCTGACCGAAGAAGGCCTGCTTGCAAAGGCCGAAGCGGTGGCGATCAAGGGCGTCATCGCCTATCAAGTCGAGCAACTGATGAACGAACAGAACTTGACCAAGACCGAGATGTCGCGCCGCATGAACACCAGCCGCGCTGCCCTCGACCGCCTGCTTGACCCTGCCAATCAATCGGTCACGCTCCAAACCCTCGACCGCGCCGCCAGGGCGTTGGGTAAACGCCTGCAACTCACCCTGGCCTGACCATCCAGCCAGCCAATTATGGTAGCCCGAAATCAGGCTACCATTATGGTAGGGCAGTTCCCTACCATTACCCGATGAACTATAAAAAACGGGGGGGATCATAGATTCTCCCTGGCGTAGTGCAGAAGATGGGCAGCGCCCATTCCCTGATCTGACTTCCAGCCCGAATACAGCGTTTCAAGCTGGTACGTGCCGTCCGGCGCCATGCCGGTGACCAGCGCCACTTCGGCCACGAAGCGGAAGACGCGCCCGTCCTGCGGATTGCGCGCCAGGTGCACGACCAGGTTGACGCCTCCCACGATCAACTCGCGCACTACCTCGCGCCCGATCTCGGACTGCTCCTGCAAGGCGAACTTCTCCAGCCGGCGCAGTGCAGCCCGCACCGTCCCGCCGTGGATGGTGGAATAGGCGCGCCGGCCGAGGTTGGCCGCCATCAGAAATTGCATCGCTTCGCCAGGTGAAACGATCTCGGAGAGCAGGATGGCGGCCGGGTTGGTGCGGGTGTACACCACGTTCAGCACCCAATCCATCGTGGCAACTTCCTCCTGGCCGGGCAAGAGCATCGAAGGCGCAATCGCCCGCATCTGGAAGAGCCGCTTAGGGGGTTGCAACTCCTTGAAGGTTTCCAGGATGGCAATCGGGGCATCGGGCGGGAAATACTGGCTGATGGCATTCAACAGGGTGGTCTTGCCGGAAGAGAACTCACCGGCAAAAACGATGTTGCCTGCCTGCGCTGCCACCACCCAGGCCAGAAAACGATCTAAGGTATTTTTGGGTGG
>Ga0210024_1002987_pt1 | contig 14257 bp, 15 predicted proteins | sample CryGeymeta201525_FD_183988 | JGI IMG/M metagenome (GOLD analysis project Ga0210024, IMG submission 183988) | Groundwater microbial communities from Crystal Geyser aquifers in Utah, USA - Crystal Geyser metaG 2015-25 (SPAdes) (version 2) | ecosystem: Environmental > Aquatic > Deep subsurface >... | reverse complement strand
AAGGCGCTGGCGCTGATCCCGATGTTCGCGCTGATCGGCGTGATTCCGCTGCACGTCACCGGCTATCTGGCGGAGTCGCTGTGGCTGGCGGTGCCGCTGATGATGGTCGGCCAGATGCTGCTCTATACCTATCTCTGCCCACTCTATGCTGTCCCCAGCGGCGTGGTCGACAGCCGCATGCGGGCCACCGCGGTGGCGGTGACCCTGTTCATCGTCAACCTGCTCGGCTATGGTCTGGGACCGCCGCTGATCGGCGGTCTGTCGACAATATTGAACGCGACTTTCCTCTCGGGGCTGGATCCGGCGCTGACGCTGGAGGCATGCAAGGCGAGCAATCTCGCCGCCGCGGCGCAGAGCGCCTGCGAGACGGCCAATGCCGATGGCCTGCGATGGTCGATGGTATTGTTCAAATGCCTCTATCTGTGGGCGATCTTCCACTTCTATATGGCCAGCCGGACGATCCAGCGGGATATGGGGCGCTAAAGGCGGCGTTAGGGGAAAGGGGTAAGCGAATAAGACAGATGTCATTCCGCTCCGGTCCCGGTTCTGATTCAAATTGGTGTGCTGTAACCGTAATTCCTGGACGATCATTGGAAGACATTAACGAGCCCGATTTCCACAGTCCCTCACGGTAGCCAATTATTGATCGATTATTGCACCCGTCTTCGCAATCGAATAGCATGCTCAATCAATTCCAAACGTCTTTGGGTGTGGTGGCCAAACAATTGAACGGAAGAAAATGTGTTGGGACAGCTAGCCTTATCGGTACTACTCCTCACAAATTCACAAGATATCAAAACCCAACCCGAGTGCTTGTATGATCACAAAATACTTTCACTAAGCTTTCAGCAGTTTGATCAGAGAACTGACGGCGGTTGGCGTGACGTAGCAAACCAGCCCGGCTGTGAGAAAAAAGCTGCTGATATTATCAAAGCTTATCGGCAAAATAGCGAACAACAGCTGTCCACATTATACTGGCATGAAGCACAGCTCAGAGCAGAAAGCGGCGCTTATTCTCAAGCCATTTCATTGATGGAGAAAACACTCAAGCAGGACGATTTTTTTGCCTGGAACCCCTACGTTCGCGCAACCATTGCCTTTCTGAAAAATAGAAAAGGCGATCTAAAACGGGAGCGGACGGCTCTGGCAAATTCTAAACCGCCTAAAAACTGGACCGGGGAGTGGCCCCAAAATCTTGCGGTCGTTGATGGTCTAATTCGATGCTTTGGCAAGCCTTATAAAAAGGCTTATTCCCATCAATGCCGTCAATCAGAATAGCTCGATCATTCAGCACATCGACCGCCCTATGCACCTGCGTGCGGAAATGTTGGCGCTCTGCGCCCGACTCGATCTCCGGCTGCACTCCATAGGTGATCACACCGCTTTTCTGAACGAAAGTATCCCAAAGCAAAAAATCCCGTCTTTCGGCACCTTCGTCACATTGTGACCTCCGTCATAGTCCGGCCTTGCAGAGCTGCTACGTCGCTCGCAGAAGAACCAGTTCAAGGACGAAAAAATGACCGGACGCACCTATAAAACCGGCATCGCAATTTCGATTGCACTGATTGCGGCGATGCCCGGCGCGGCGGCTGCCTGCGAGCTTTTTCATGGTGTGCGGGTGAAGATGGAAACGGGAAGCTACCACGCCACCCTTAACGATGTCGCTCTCAAGGACACCGGCGTCAAGCTGTCTTCAAAGAACGGATCGGTGAGCCAGTCTTCCTACGAATATGGACTCACCGAATGGCTGGTTCCCGGCCAGAACATTGTAAAAATCAACTATGGCGGAAGCGCAGCGGAATTTGCGATCTTTGCGCGGTGCAAGGGCAGTTATGACGATGACCATATCGTCGACACAGTGAGCTTTACCTCCCCGTCTTCCCAGCGGCTTAGCTTCGAACATCTCGGGCCGCTGGAAGATATCTATCTCAAGGCTGATATCGCGGGTGATGAGGGTCTGCTGGATGCGGTGAAGACACTGCAGGATGCGGCGCGGGCGGGGGACGTTGACACGATTTTGCGGATGCATGAGCCGATGATCAAAGAATTTGGCCGGCGCATGGGCAGCACCGGGGGGATCACATCCTATCTTAGGTCTATTCTGACCAGCCACCCGGCGGTGGTCGAGGAAGTGCTCACCGTAACCCCGGTGATGGGCGGGCGCGTCTATCAGATATTTGGGCCGGACGGTCAGCCGCCGATTTCCGTATCGGGGAAGACCGATGACGGGAGCTTCTCTTGGCCAGGCGGCGTCTATTGGGCGCGCTTCGGTGACGAATGGGCGGTTGTCGCCAATTAGGATACAGAAGAATTATTTGCCGGACTGTCGTAAAATTGCGCTTTTTCGGCGAAACCCCGCTTAGTCATTCAGCACATTGATCGCCTTGTGCACCCGGTCGCGGATATCGTCTCGTTCCAGGCCGGGCTCGATTTCCGGCTGCACTTCATAGGTGATCACACCGCTTTTCTGGACGAAGGTATCGCGCGGGGAGACGATGCCGCTGTTCAGGGCGACCGGGACCAGCGGAATGCCCATCAGCTTGTAGATGCCGGCAAAGCCGGTCTGCAGCTCGGGGCGCTCGCCGTGGCGGGCGCGGCTGCCTTCGGCGAAGATGACGATCGGGCGGCCTTCGGCGACCGCTTTCCTGGCCTGCTTGATGATCTGCCGCATCGCCGCGCCGCCGCCGTCGCGGTCGATGCCGAGCAGGCCGTGCTTGGTCGCGATCCAGCCCCACAAGGGTATCACCAGGAGCTCTTTCTTGGCAATCACCACCGGCTTGTCGAACAGGCGCAGCAGGTCGATCGTCTCAAACATGCTTTCATGCTTGAACACGTAGAGCAGAGGCTCGTTGCGGATCTCGCCCTTGACCTCGACGCGGATGCCGAGGATCAGGCGGGCGCAGACATAGTGATAGCGGCTCCAATATTGCGCCATATAATAGATGGTCGGCGGCCAGAAGAAGGCGCCGAGGAAGGTGGCAATGATGATCGGCACCGAGCCGATATAGAAGACCGCCATGAAGATTATCGAACGGATGGCCGCCAGCATCTCAGACCCCCGCCAGCGCCGCCAGCCGGCGCATCAGATATTTGTTATATTCGATGAACAGCGTGCCCAGCGATGGCTGTGTCTGCACCGCGTCGGACAGAATCTGGACCTCTGGCGGCATCGCCCGTTCCAGTTCCAGGCGGGCGCGGCGCATATGCCAGTCGGAGGTCACCAGCCGCACCGACTTGTCGCCGCGCCTTGATGCCCAGCGCGCGATTTCCAGTGCGTTGGAGCGGGTATCGACTGCCTGAAAGCCGAGATCGATACAGCAATCGAACAGGTTGCCCGGCCGGTCATATTCTGCGGCCAGTTCATTTGGCTTCACATCCCGGTCGACGCCGGAGATCAGCAGCCGGCCTGCGGCTTTTGACCCGACAATATCGAGCGCGCGGTCGATCCGGCCCGCACCCCCGGTCAGCACGACAACCGATCCCGTATGAGCGTCATCGGCAGCCGGGCGCGGCAGGTCGATGGCGAACCAGGCAAAGCCGATGATCCAGAGCAGCAGCAGGAAAGAGACAAAACGCAAAATCATCAAATGGGGCTACAATATCTTTTTCAGGGCGCCGACCACCGTCCATTTTGCGGTCACCATGGCTAGGAACATCCCCAATATCGGAATCACGGCAATTATCAACCAGCTCCACCAGTCGAGCCCGACCGATTCCACCAGGCCGGAGCCGAGCGCGGTCAATTGCGTGCTGATCAGCCAGATGATCGCGGTCCCGCCGACCAGTCCGATCAGGCCGCCGAGCAGCGCGTCGAGGGCGATGCGCCGCTGGAACAGGCGGCTGATCTGCTGGTCGGTGCCGCCGAGCAAATGTACCACGGCGATGGTTTCGGTGTGGGTGTTGAGCGCCGAGCGCGCCGAGATAATCACCGCCGCTCCGGTTGCCAAGGCAAGCAGCGCGACCAGACCGAAGGCAATCCACTGAAACGACCGCACCAGCGATATCACCGGCGCGATATAACCGCTGCTCGGCTCGACGCGTGCGCCCGGTGCCGTCGATTGCAGGCTGTTGCGAAGCGATTGATATTCTGCATCGGTGGCCACGCGTGTCAGTTTCAGGTCGATCAGCGCCGGCAGCGGGATATCGTCGGCCAAATCCTGCGTGCCCAACCACGGTTCGATCAGCGCCTCGATCTCCTCGGGCGGCAACAGCCGGACCTCCTCGATCAGCGGCAAGGCCCGCAACTGTTCGGCAGCGGCTGCGGCCTGACGGGCCCGGATTTCCGGATTTGCTTCGATGATCTGGACCGTCGCCCGGCTCGACAATTGCTCCGAAACGTCGCTGGTCGCGTGGGTCATGGCGAGCCCGGCAGCCGCAGCCAGCACGGTGAGAAAGATCATGATCGCGATGACCCAGGGCATCGGGCCGGACAAGCGGCCCTCGGGAATCAGGCGCCGGTCATGAGCGGGAATGGCGAAGAATTTGAACATCGTCCGGACGGCCTATTGCAACTGGTCTTTGGGCAGCGGCGGAAAGCGCAGCGACCCGGTGGGATCGGCCAGCATGCCTTTTTCCAGCCGCATCATCTGGGCACCGGGGATCTTGCTGAGCAGATGGATGTCATGGGTCGCGACGACAATCGTTGTGCCCAGCGTGTTGAGCGCCTCGAACAATTGCAGCAGCCGGATCGCCATATCGGGGTCGACATTGCCGGTCGGTTCGTCGGCGACGAGGATTTCCGGCCGGCCAATCACCGCGCGGGCAATCGCCACGCGCTGCTGTTCGCCGCCGGACAGCGTTGCCGGCCGGGCCGAGGCGCGGTCGCCGAGCCCCACCCATTCGAGCATTTCCGTGACCGGTGTCTCGAGATCTTTCTCGCGGACCCCGGCAACCCGCAGCGGCAGCGCGATATTGTCGAAGGCAGAGAGATGCGGGACGAGACGAAAATCCTGAAAGACCACACCGATCCGGCGGCGAAAACCGGGCAGGCGCTCGCGCGGCATGGTCACGGCATCTTCGCCGAACAGGCGGATGACCCCGCGGCTGGGCCGCTGGGACAGATAGAGCAGTTTGAGCAGCGAGGTCTTGCCCGCGCCGGATGCGCCGGTGAGAAAATAGAAACTGCCCGGATACAGGGTGAAATTGAGATCGGCCAGCGTTTCTGCGCCCGCGCCGTAGCGCAGACCGACATTTTCAAAGCGAACAATTTCGTCCATTAGCTCTACATTCCAATATCGCGGCGAAATATTGCCCGGTCCCGCGACCAATAGGCCGGGAAGACCCTCCAAATCAACTCCGCTGTCGAGCGCTGGCAATCGATTCGGCAGGAAAACGCGCAAAAACCGGATTCGGTCTTATTCTGTTGAAAAACTCGCGTGCAAGGACGACATCGCCGCTGTGTCGATATCGGACGAGCAGCCTCGCTGTCCCGTTCAGGCGGGTGCCACGGCTGGCATTGGCTGCAACTTGGCGAGTTTCCTGAGGTTCTGAGCGGCTGCGGCGAGGTGGAACTCGTCTTTTGCTCCGTTGGGACCGCGCAGGCGCAAGCGGTCCAGCTTCAGTATTCGTTTGAGGTGCGCGAACAGCATCTCGACCTTCTTGCGCTGCCGGCGTGACACGAGATAGGCGTCGGTGGTGGCGATAGCCCGAGCCATGTCGCGCGCGCCTTCATGGACTGAGCGCATGATTTTGCGAGCTGCCATTTTCGGCGTGCAGCGCTGTCTGAGCTGGCAGGCCTGACAGTCCTTCTGGCTCGCTCGATAGCGGATGAAGCCATCGGCATTGGCAAGCGGCCGCGGCGTCTTGAAGTTGCGGTTGGTGGATCGGAGCCGTTTGCCGCCAGGGCAGATATAGCTGTCGTCTTCGTGGTCGTAGGCGAAGGCAGACCGCTCGAAGGTGTCGTCGCTTCTGCCGGACTTGTCGAAGACGGGAATGTGCGGCTCGATGCCTCTGTCCTCGACCAGCCACCCGAGGTTCGGGGCCGAGCCATATGCCGTATCTGCCACAAGCCGCTCAGGCCAGAGACCGAAGCGCTCCTGCGTTCGTTCGATCATCCGGCGCTGGGCGGTCACTTCAGCCTGCCGCACCGATGTGGTCGCCTCGACATCGACGATTACGGCATGATCGAGGTCGATCAGATAGTTGGTGCTGTATGAGTAGAAGGCCGCTTCACGGGTTGCCGCGGTCCAGCGGGATGCAGGGTCGGTGAGGTTGATCCGCTTCGGTTGAACAGGCGTTGCGCCGCCGAAGGCGGCATCGTCGAGCACCTCCAGATACTCGGCAACTGCGCGGCCCGCTGCTTCAGGTGGTAGCCCTTGCTCGCCCGGCACTGAGCGCTGGCGATGGACATCGGCGCGGATCAGACTCGCATCGACCGCGAAGCCCTCGGCACCGACCAGCCCTTCGGCCATGCAGCGCTCGACGGTCATCTCGAACAGCTTGCGAAGCAGATCACTGTCGCGGAACCGCCCGTGCCGGTTCTTCGAGAAGGTTGAGTGGTCAGGCACCGCGCCGTCGAGATCGAGCCGACAAAACCAGCGATAGGCGAGGTTGAGATGCACCTCCTCGCACAGCCGTCGCTCTGACCGGATGCCCATGCAATATCCGATGATCAGCATCCGGATCATCAGCTCGGGATCGATCGAAGGTCGTCCAGTCGAACTGTAGAACGGCTTCAGGTGCTCGCGGATGCCGGTCAGATCAACGAACCGGTCGATGGAACGCAGCAGGTGATCCTGCGGCACATAATCCTCAATGCGGAAGCTGTAAAACAGCCCCTCCTGCATCACCGTCCGCTCGCCCATCATCAGCACATCTCCCGATACCGAAGATTACTGAATCAGGAGCTTAAGCCGGATGCAAGCAGAGTTTTTCAACAGAATAGGTCTCAAATCGGTCATACAGCCACTTGCAGTTTGTCTTGATGGCGTGTTTAGAGGGGTGTCATGATTTTGAATTGCCCGGCTTGTAAAACCCGTTATCTCGTCCCCGACAGTGCCATTGGCCCCAATGGCCGTTCGGTGCGCTGCGCGTCCTGCCGCCATAGCTGGTTTCAGGAAGCCGCAATTCCGGAACTGGTCGAGGCGAGCGCCGCCGAGCAGGAACCGGCCGACAGCAAAGCGGAAGCCGCTGCGGATTGGGTGCCGACGCCGCCTTCCTCTGCGGTTACCCGTTCGGTGCCGCCGCCGATCTCGGCCACCCCGGCCTATGGCTCAGGCGACAGCAGCTTTGCCCACGAACCGCCGTTCAAGGCGCGCCGCAATCCGGCAAAATTGTGGACCATGGCGGCGATTGCCTTCGCCGCGCTGGTGATTGCGTCGGGCGCGGCGCTCTATTTTTTCGGGCCACCGCAATGGATTTCCGACTATGAATTTGCCTCGGTCGAGGAAACCCCCTTGCTGATCGAACTGAGTCAGAAACAGGACCGCCGAACGCTGCCCGACGGCACCGAATATTTTGCCGCCAGCGGGACGATCATCAATCCCACGACCATCGACCAGACGATCCCGCCGATGCTGGTGATCCTGCGCGATGCCGGTGGCCGGATTGTCTACAGCTGGAAAATGAAAGCGCCGGCGCAATCGCTGGCCCCCGGCGCGAAGGTGAACTTCAACGAGGCCAAGCTCGATGTCCCGCGCGGCGCGAGTCAGCTGGAAGTCGGATGGGCTGACCAAAGCCGGGAATGACGCCGGCGTTCAACGGGCAGCACCGACGGCAACGAATATCTGTTGCGGCCTGGATACCCCTTTGCTAAGGGCACGCGCCTACCCGGGATATAGCGGTCCCAAGCTAGAGACAGTGCGGTCGTGGCGGAATTGGTAGACGCGCAGCGTTGAGGTCGCTGTGGGGTTAATACCCCGTGGAAGTTCGAGTCTTCTCGACCGCACCAAACAGTCTTTGGATGTCTTCCAAAATCGTTAGATTCCAAGTGTCTACACCAAAGCCCCGCCTTTGCGGCGGTCTTGGCCGATGGATCGATATCGATTGTGGCGGGAGACCAGCGTTGAGCAGGACGATCTGGGCCAAAATTACCTGAAGTCTCCACCGTCAAAAAACCCGCCTCAATGGGCGGGTGGCGATGCATCCAATGATGTGGAAGTTATTTCGTGAGCGAGCTAACCCCAAGCAACCGTTCCTGATCACCCCAAGCGAGCGGTAGATCGGTATCCATAATTCGCTTCCGGCTAAGCATGGATGGCTGGCGGCCCTCCACAATGGCTTCGACAATGCGCGGACTGACCCAGCTCAGTTTGACAAGCTGGGTGAGTTGCTTGCGGCAACGCCCCTCTCGCATTGCGATTTTTTGAAGCGGTACACCGGGTGATGCGAGCACCAGTTTTTGTGCGGACATCGCGTCCGCCAAAAGTCCGATCAGCTTGGGGTCGATGTTTGCGGGTCCGTCATCATTGCTGTTGATCCGCAGCTTGGCTTCGCGAAATGGCTTTTTCCTGAGCAGCGGTATTTCATGTGTCCAAGAGCAAGTTGCTGGTTCTTCAATCCCAAACTGATTTGGGTCGAGTTCAACGATCATCCGATCGGGAGCAAAGCTGATGTTCCGGACCAGCTTGTGAATGACCGATTGTAAGTCTTTTGCCATTTCTTGTCGGTGCAACTCAGCCCGTGCGAACATCATCCGCAAGGAAGCACCATCGGTTAGATCGGCGATGCGGCGCAGCGCATACTGGTCGCCAAGCAACGCTCCAATATGCTCGGCTACATGCCTTTCCAGATGCACCATGGCATAACGGGTAGATTCTGCTTTATCTGTTCCTGTCAGATCGCGGCGGGTCTCATAATAACGATATCGGCGCACGCCCTTGGTGGCATAGGTCGGAACCATCGGCCTGCCCTGACTATCGGACAGCAGGCCCTTTAGCAGTGCCTGCTGGGGATCATTGCCCGGTCTTTTTCTGGGTGGGGCTGCGCTGGCGAGCTTCGCTTGAACCGCTTCCCAAAGCTCAGCATCGACGATGGCCTGATGCTCGCCATTATAGATTTCTCCCTTGTGCACTATCTTGCCGCGATAGACGGGATTTTTGAGCAGATGAAACAGGCTGCCTCGCCGAAACGGGATACCGCCTCTGTGGGGGCCGCTCACGCGCTGCTGTACTTTTGTCAAAATGCCTTCACTTTCGAGCTGAACCAGCAATGCGGGAGCCGACTTGCTCGCAAGATAGCGGCGCATGATGGTTCGAACGCGCTTCGCTTCTTCCGGCTGGGTAACCAGTTTGCGATTCTCAACAATGTAACCAAGCGGCACCGGCCCGCCCATCCACATGCCCTTTTTCTTGGATGCGGCAATCTTGTCGCGGATACGCTCCCCCGTCACCTCGCGCTCGAACTGCGCGAAGGAAAGCAGCACATTGAGCGTCAGCCTGCCCATACTGGTTGTTGTGTTGAACGCCTGTGTGATCGACACAAAGCTTGCTTTCCGATCATCAAGTATCTCGACAATCTTGGCAAAGTCAGCGAGGCTGCGGGTTAGCCTGTCAACCTTGTAGACAACGATCACATCGACAAGGCCGTTCTCGACCGCCTGCATCAATGCTTTGAGGCCCGGGCGTTCCATCGTCCCGCCAGAATAGCCGCCATCATCATAGGCATCTGGGACCAGTTGCCAGCCTTCATGGCGCTGGCTTGATATATATGCTTCGCAAGCCTCCCGCTGTGCATGCAGACTGTTAAACTCCTGCTCCAGACCATCCTCGGTGGATTTGCGGGTGTAGATAGCGCAGCGGACAGGATTGGGCATGGTGGTCATGATGCCGCCGCGCTGACGGTCAGGCCGAAGAAGCGAGGTCCGGACCATTTTGTCCCGGTTATATGACGGGCGATGGCAGTAAGCGATTTCCATTGCTTGCCATCATATTCAAAACCGTCATCGAGCACGGTTACGCTGTGACCGACACCGTGCCAGTCACGAATGAGCCTGGTGCCTGTGCTGAGTTTGGGGCCGGTAGACAGCGTTGGTAGGGCAGGCATATTCTCGCTATTGTATCTTGCGAGGCAAGCAGCGGTCCGTCGGTCCAGCCTGCCCAGCTTCTTCTCCTGCAGGCGATAGGCCAGGCCTCGGCGCAACAGATCCGCTGACAATGACGGGGCAGTCGCACCACAATGGCGCTCCCATGCCGTTTGCAAATCATCAAGCGGCATAGTTTCTATTGCAGCTACCGAGATGGTCCGCCTCGCCATCAGGCTGCATCCTGTTGCTGGGACGGCTCTAAGTCTCCATCCGCCGTCTCCGCGGCATCGTTGGGCGCTGGCGGTGATTTCCTATCTATGCGGTAATAGGTGGTATAGTCCTTGCGCTTTGCGCGGATGATGTTGTGACCCTTTTTGCGCAGGCCGGTGAGGAAAGCGCGGCAACTATGGGGCTGCCAGCCGGTAGCCTGAACAATCTCATCCAGCGATGCCCCTTTTGACGAATTGAGGAGTTTGCCTACGATGTCGGCTTTGGTCGATTGTTCGGATGTTGTGTCTACTGATCTTGTCATTTCGGGTCTCCGGTTTGGCGCCGAACCATCCGACGCTTCCACTGACCCAAGGCCGCATTTGCTTGAAGTGCTGCGACATGACCGAACCGTTGGTTCCGTTCTGCACGAACAGCAATGCTCTGTTTGGAACGCAAGTCCAGTCGAAATACGCACAGACAAAAAGCTGGTTATGGACTTGTGCGGCAAGCACGGGCTTTGGTCGGGACATGGATAGCGAAATTGACAAAGCGAAAGTGATCTCTGGGCTGTTTGGCTTGATCACCGCAAAGCTGGAAGATGCCCATGAAGCATCCGTCACCGGGCAAGGTCAACGGGTGGGAGACGAAGCAACGTGCCAAGCCATCGTCGACATCCGATCCGCTCAGGATGAGATCGCCATACTATCATCTGCCATCGAATTGGTTGGGGGACTTGCTGCCCGCTAGTGCCGATTGCTCATGCTGAATGAGATTTCTACGGTCATCTATGCTGCTGCGTAATGTGCGCGCGAAATTAGCCTTCGTTTGCCATCTCCTACCCCGCTACTTCCGTTGGGTCTAGCTCGCTGAATTCCTGCACCCGATGGCCAGGGCACCACCAGTTGCCGTCGGTCTGAAATGCGCCCCAGATGTCGTCATTCGAAAGCCCTTGGCTAGGTCCTGAATGCTGCCATTCAGCGCACAGAAATTTCTCGCACCAGAACGGCAACAACTGGGTGGCTTGCTGCCGGTCCGCTAACGTGCTTAGTCTCGCTAAAGAGGACAGATCATGGCACAGCACTGATCGATCTCAGTCCACACCCGGTTGCGACCCACACTGATCCAATGATCGCCGGAATTGTCGCGGGCCTCTGATGACGGCAATTGGGGGGTGATTCAACTGAATCACGCAACACTTTAATCTGTTGAGAGATGGAGTGTTGGATGACCAAATGCCCACTGCCACATCGTCCGGCCTGGGGCGAAGGCGGTTAGACCGGCGACAATCAATGCGCCGATGAAGAAATTACGCAGGTGCTTCTTGTGCGACTCGATCTTGCCCTGCCGCGCACTGATGATCGCTTGAGGAACCGCTATCATCGTGAGCAGAGTGAACAAATGTATCCAGCTAAACTGGCCATCATTGACGTTGCGAATAAAGATTGTTGATATGGCTGTAACAAACATCAGCGACAGCCATATTTTACCAAGCATTCTATGCTGCTGACTCCCTTTCTGGGACAGCATGACGTAAGCTCCGAGAGGTATTGCGGGAATGACCGTAAGGAGGTGGATTGTAAGCGCCAATTCCCGTACCCATGGGGTTTGCGGTGCGTAGCCAAGCATCCAGCGCCCGAAAGCAAAGATGCACAGCCCCAGTAGCAGCGCGGAAGCTCCAGCCGAGCCGATGCGAACCCATAAGGGCAGGTCGAAACCCCGCGACGGATATACCGGAGAAATCGGAAGCACAGTCATATTATCGCCTTTCAATTGCGTTCTTTGCGCATAATGCCGCAAGCCGCTTGGCCGCCAAGCCCTTCTGCGTTAGTTGGATAATTCGTTCGTCGAATGGACCGTGCAGGGCCGCGATGCCAAACTACGAAGCGTAAAGGGGAGGGCCCGGTGCCGACACTTCGCGAATGGGTGATTGAATTTGCGGTGATGCTTGTGATCGGCGTGGTGCTGGCCGCTCTCGGCCCGTTCGGCAGTTTTACCCTTGGGTCGTTTGCTGACAGATTGTTTTACTGGATCCCCGCAGCGTTACTCGGATATACCATTGTACGCCCGACCACGCTGGTGGCTTTGACTATCGCCCGGCGACTGACGCTACCAGAAATACCCTCCGCGGGTGCCGGCATATTGTTAGCGTCAGTACCTGGTACATACGCTATCGCGTATCTGGGTGGCTATCGCCCGGGAGCAGAGACCCAGTTGCAACAGCTATTTCAGTTGTACGTGCAAGTTGCGCTGATCGGGATACTTGTGATGCTCGTTTTCCTTATGATTGAACGTCGCTCATTGTCACCCGCAGTATCTAAACGGCTTGAAACTCCTGCTTCATCACAACCGCCTTTCGCTGAACCCGAGGCAGGCGCTCCTTTCCTTCATCGACTACCTGCAGCTTGGCGTGACCGCCTCGTCGCGCTAGAGATGGAAGATCATTATGTCCGCGCTCACGGGCCCGGTACAAGTACGCTTATCCTGCTTCGAATGCGCGATGCGGAAGGCGAATTAGCGGGACACGACGGGCTTCGCGTTCACCGGAGTTGGTGGGTGGCGCGGGGTGCCGTCAAACAAGTGCTACGCAATGGGCGTAATATAAGGCTCCGGCTAGAAGGGGGCTTGGAAGCCCCAGTTGCTAGAGACCGTATTGTCGATCTAGAGGATGCAGGATGGCTGACGATGCAGGTCGATAGCAGAACGCCCCACAATCGGGAGGGATAAAACCGTCAGCAAGCACTTATCTGACTCCGAAATAGCGGCTGTTCATGGATACCTTCATCGGGTTGCTCAGCTCGAGCCGTGATGTCCGCATTGCCCTTGATGCAAAGGACCTCAGAAGTCGGGTCCGAGAGAAACCGGCGGACCTCTTCTTCAACAACCGCGAGCGACATTTGGACCTCCCAATTCTTTTATCGTCCTTCCAAATCGGTTGGTGAATGGACGCTCCAATTCCTACTTGTGGCGGCTACGTGGACGTAGTGGGAACGGGGTCAAGCGGAGGAATGTCAATCTGATCTCAGCCCAGCGCTTCTCTTGCCTCGGCCAGATCGATCCGCGCCTCATACGAGTGCTTGCGCAGCAGATGCAGCAGGTTGGCTCCGTTCAATAGAGAAAGGGGCTTCGATGTCGCAAATTTGTGCGCATCTGGACCGAAGTCAGAAGTTGTCACGAGAATACCTTTGGTGGCCCCTTCGTTCATAACAGTCCCGTATAAATCGCGAACAGCGGCGACGCCGACAGTCCGCGTGTAGCGCTTGGCCTGGATCACAATCTTGCCACCACTGATTGGGTCGGGGTCAAATGCAATCGCATCTACTCCCTCATCCCGGCTCGATTGAGTGACTTTGACCTCCCCGCCCCGCGAATTGAATTCTTTCTCGAACAGTTCGCGGATCAGGTGCTCAAAATCCTCCCAGTCCATAGCGGCCAAATTGACCGAAGCATCAAGGGTATCGGCGATCTCGCGGCCATCGACGAAACGACGGTCGCTTTTGTCGATGCTGATAATTGGCGGGATTGGCGCAAGCGCTGCCAACGAGGCGGCGGAAACGCCGCTCAGGGCCTTGAAGCAGGCCTTGGGTTCGACGTGAGCAAGATCAATCTTCTCGAACTCGGCTCGCGAACACAAAACGGAGAGGATGCAGTTGCGGTTCGAGAGCCCATTGGCAGGGTTGATAGCGGTTACGAAGCCATTGAACGCCACGTTCTCGATGTTTTGGAATTCATCTGCTTCGAGAACCTCATGAATGGTCCGCAAAGCAATTTGATAAATCGTGTCTTCGAACAGATCCTTCTTCGCGCGCGCGGCGAGCGGGGTTTCCTTAAGTTCGCTGGTAGCTCGTACGAATCGGAACGTTTTCACGGTCGGGAGACCATCCGGGTTCGGCAGTTCATACTCGACCAGCAAAGTCCTGTCTTGGGCTCGATAGTCGAGGACGAATTCCTTCTCGATGAGGCCGTAGTAGTTCGAAGCCTCCAGAACGAGAGTGAAGCGTCCCGGGTTTTCCGGAGGCGGTTTCATTTGAGTCATGCGACCATATCGAGGTTCTCGCAGGCTGCATAGTAATTAGCTTCGGCTTCGGC
>Ga0210024_1002986_pt1 | contig 14265 bp, 12 predicted proteins | sample CryGeymeta201525_FD_183988 | JGI IMG/M metagenome (GOLD analysis project Ga0210024, IMG submission 183988) | Groundwater microbial communities from Crystal Geyser aquifers in Utah, USA - Crystal Geyser metaG 2015-25 (SPAdes) (version 2) | ecosystem: Environmental > Aquatic > Deep subsurface >... | reverse complement strand
TCAGCGCGCCGGGCGTGTTCAGATCGTCGCCCAGCGCCGCCAGCACCGCAGGCGCGGGCGCAGCGTCCGCCGCGACGCCTGCGACCAGCGCGCGCCACTTCTCCAGCGCCCCGCGCGCCTCCTCGAAGCGCTGCGCCGTCAGGTCCAGCGTGTCGCGATAATGCGTCATCAGCAGCGCCAGCCTTATCACCTCGCCCGGCACGCCCTCCGCCAGCTTGTCCTGCACGGTGAAGAAGTTGCCGAGCGACTTTGACATCTTGCGCCCCTCCACCCGCACCATGCCGTTGTGCAGCCAGTAGCGCGCAAAACCCTCCCCCGGATGCGCGCACACACTCTGCGCGATCTCGTTCTCGTGGTGGGGAAACATCAGGTCGGCGCCGCCGCCGTGGATATCAAAACTCTCGCCCAGCAGCGACCGCGCCATCGCCGAGCACTCTATGTGCCAGCCGGGCCGCCCCCTGCCCCACGGGCTATCCCAGCCGGGTTGCGCGGCGTCCGACGGTTTCCACAAGACAAAATCCATCGGATCGCGCTTGTAGGGCGCCACCTCGACGCGGGCGCCGGCGATCATGTCGTCGGTGGAGCGGCCCGAGAGGCGGCCATAGTCGGGGAACTTCGCCACTTCGAACAGCACATGGCCGTCCGCCGCGTAAGCCTTCCCTTCCGCGATCAGCCGTTCGATCATCGCGACCATCTGCGCGACGTATTCGGTCGCGCGCGGCTGGTGGGTGGGGGGAAGGCAGCCGAGCGCCGCCATGTCGTCCTGAAACCAGCGCGCCGTCTCCTGCGTCACCGTCTCGATGGGCACGCCGCGCTCCTGCGCCCGCGCGATGATCTTGTCGTCGATGTCGGTGATGTTGCGCACATAGGTGACGTGATCGGCGCCGTATTCATGGCGCAGCAGGCGAAACAGCACGTCGAACACCACCGCCGGGCGGGCGTTGCCGATGTGGGCGCGGTCATAGACCGTGGGGCCGCAGACATACATCCGCACGGTGTTGGGATCGAGCGGCGCGAACGGCCGCTTGCCCCGCGCCATGCTGTCGTAAAGCTGTATCGCCATGGGTCTCGCTCGCGGTTCTCGCCCGCGGCGGGCCTGACATATCCGGGTGTGGAACAGCCTGAGCGCGTCGCGAACCTTGGGGGTCAGCGGGTAATCGAAATCCGACAGGTGGTCTGCGCGGTGCTCATGAGCCGCGTTATGCGCCAGCGGTCACGGCTTTTCAAGCAGCGGCATGAAAGCGGCCATCTCCGGGCCATGGTCGCGCCCGGTCAGCGCGCGGCGCAGCGGCAGAAACAGCGCGCGGCCCTTGCGCCCGGTCGCGGCCTTGAGCGCCCCGGTCCACTCGGCCCATGTCGTCGGCCCCCACGGGCGCGGCGGCAGCGCGGCCAGCGCCTGCGCCACAAAGTCGGCGTCCTCCGGGGCGATCACCGGCGCCGCCCCTTGCGCGATCGCCCACCAGTCGGCGGCGTCCGCCAGCCGGTCAAGGTTGGGGCGCACCGCCACCCAGAACGCCGCCGCCTTCGGCCCGGCGATCCCAAAGCCCGCCAGCCGGTCGGCGACCTGCGCGAAGTCCAGCCCGCGCAGCGCCTGCGCGCTCAGTCGCATCAGCTGGTCGGGGTCGAACGCCACCGGCGCGGCGCCGAAGTCGGCCAGCGCAAAGCCCTCGGCGGCCTCGGCGAGGCTGGCGACCGGCGCCACGTCCTTCGACGACCCCAGCCGCGCCAGCAGCGCGACCAGCGCCAGCGGCTCGACGCCCTGCGCCCGCAGATCGGCCAGCGACAGCGCGCCCTCGCGCTTCGACAGCGCCGCGCCGCCCGGCCCGGTCAGCAGCGAGTGATGCGCGAAGCGCGGCGGCGGCGCGCCCAGCGCGGCGAAGATCTGGATCTGCACGGCGGTGTTGGTCACATGGTCGGCGCCGCGCACCACGTCCGAGACGCCCATTTCGGCGTCGTCCACCACCGAGGCCAGCGTGTAGAGCACCGTGCCATCCTCGCGGATCAGCACCGGGTCCGACACCGCCCCCGCCGCCACATGCTGCGGCCCGAGAATGCCGTCGTCCCAGGCGATCTCCCGATCCTCCAGCAGGAACCGCCAATGCGCCTTGCGCCCCTCGGCCTCCAGCGCCGCGCGCGCGGCCGCGTCCAGCGCCAGCGCGGCGCGGTCATAGACCGGCGGGCGGCCCTGAAGCCGCTGGGCGCGGCGGCGGAACTCCAGCTCTTCGGGCGTCTCGTAGCAGGGATATAGCAGCCCCGCCGCGCGCAAGCGGTCGGCGCTTGCGGCGTAGCGGTCCAGCCGGTCGGACTGGCGCGCCTCCGCGTCCCACGTCAGCCCCACCCAGGCCAGATCACGCCGGATGGCGTCGGCGAAGCGGTCCTCGCTGCGGCCCGTGTCGGTGTCGTCGAGCCGCAGGATGAAGCGGCCCGCCCCGCGCCGCGCCAGCAGCGCGTTGAACAGCGCGGTGCGCAGGTTGCCGACATGCAGCAGGCCGGTCGGCGAGGGCGCGAAACGGGTGACGGTCATGGGCCGCTCCTGAGAGATCGCGCGAGGTATCGCCCGCAACCGGCCGCGCGCGCAAGCCGGTTGGTTTGTCTCAATTGCCGCTTGTTTCCAAACGCCGCTTCAAGATACTGGCTTTGCGTCAAAAGCGCGTCCGCTTGCGCGCGTCACGACAGAGGAACCGCCGGGCCCATGACGGCCATGCTCACCCGCCTTGCCGCCCTCGCCCTCGTGGCGCTCGCCGCGCTCGCCGCCGTGGGGCAGGAGCCGGGCGCCGTCGCGGTCAAGGAATACGACACCGGCGGCGTCTATGAGGGCGAGTTCCGCGACGGCAAGCAGCACGGCGTCGGCGCCTTTCGCCTGCCCGGCGGCTATGAATACACCGGCGAATGGATCGACGGGCGGATCGAGGGTCAGGGCGTCGCGCGCTATCCCAACGGCTCGGTCTATGAAGGCGGCTTCAGGGACGGCGCGCCGCACGGGCGCGGGCGGATCGTCTATGCCGACGGCGGCTCCTACGAGGGCGACTGGGACAAGGGTCTGATGTCAGGCCAGGGCCGCGCCGAGCAGGCCGACGGCATGGTGTATGAGGGCGGCTTCAGGGAAGGCGCCTTCCACGGCGAAGGCGTGATGACCCGGCCCAACGGCTATCGCTATGCGGGCGGCTGGGCGGAGAACGCGCCGCACGGGCGCGGCGAGGTGCGCTATCCCGACGGCTCGATCTACGCCGGCGATTTCGTCGAGGGGGTGCGCGAAGGCCAGGGCGAGATCATGCTGGCCGACGGCTTTCGCTATGCGGGCGACTGGCGCGACGGCGCCATGACCGGCAGGGGCGTCGCGACCTATCCCAACGGCGACGTCTATGAAGGCGATTTCGTGGACGGGTTGCGCGAGGGCGAGGGCGAGGTGCGCTACGCCAGCGGCGATTCGTATCGCGGCGCTTTCCACGCCGGGCGCCGCCACGGCGCGGGAACCTTCGTCGCGCGGGACGGCTATGTGTATGAGGGCGACTGGGTAGAGGGCGCGATCGTCGGCGCGGGCGTCGCGCGCTATCCCAACGGCGCGGTCTATCGCGGCGCCTTCGCCGACGGCCTGCCGCACGGGAAAGGCCGCATCGACTACGCCGACGGCGGCGGCTATGAGGGCGACTGGGCCAAGGGCGCGATCGAGGGCGCGGGCGTGGCGACCGCCGCCGACGGCTTGCGCTACGAAGGCGCTTTCAAGGCGGGCCAGCGCGAGGGCGAGGGCGTGCTCACCAGCCCGGACGGCTATGAATACACCGGCGGCTGGCGAGCCGGTCAGCCGCACGGACGCGGCGTGGCGCGCTACGCCGATGGCGGCGTCTATGACGGCGACTTCGTCGAGGGCCAGCGGCAGGGCGCGGGCAGGCTGATCCTGCCGGACGGCTTCGAATACGAAGGCGCATGGAACGCGGGAGAGATCGAGGGCGAGGGCGTCGCGCGCTATCCCAACGGCGACGTCTATGAGGGGGCGTTTCTTGCAGGACAGCGCCACGGCTACGGCGTGATGCGCTACGCCAGCGGCGCCGAATACGCCGGATACTGGGTCAACGGCAAGCGCGGCGCGGCGCCCGCCATGCAATAGCGCCAACGATTTTTTTCGTGGCGGGGGCCGCGCATTCCACGCAATCGTGACGGCGAACACCGAAAAACGCCGGAGGGAAACGCCAATGCGCCGCGCCCGGCGTGCCCTTTGCCTGATCGCCGCCCCGGCGCTCGCCGCCGCGGAAGGGGCCTGGCCTCCGATCCGGGCGGAACTCTGCGGCGCGCGCGGGGTTGAGGACGGCGCCGGGGTCGTCACCCTCGCCGCCCCGCCGCCCCGCCGCTCCGCCGACCCGCTGCGCGCGCACGGCGCGGCGGCCAACCGGGTGCGGCTCAGCATCAGCCATCCCGGCAAATCCGGCATGCAGATGGACCAGATCACCCTGCTCCACCGCCCGGCGCGGTTCATCGAGACGCTGGAGGTCTGGGCCGACGAGACGCCGCTGTTCAGCCTCACCGGCTCGATCTCGCTCAGCGAGAACCCGCAGATGGCGTTTGACCGCCCGCATGCGGCGCAGGCGCTGCGGGTGCGGCTGACCGACACCGACGGCGCGTCGTTCGAGCGGCGGTTCGGCCTCGGCGCGAGCTGACGCGCGCGCCGCTCAGTGCAGCCGCGCGCCCAGCGGCGCCTCGGCGTCCGGCGCGACCAGAATCACCTCGCCCGCCGCATCGGCCACCCCCAGCGTCAGCACTTCGGAGACGAACGGCCCGATCTGGCGCGGCGGAAAATTCACCACCGCCAGCACCTGCCGCCCCACCAGCGCCTCGGGCGGGTAATGCGCGACGATCTGGGCGGAGGATTTTTTCACCCCGATCCGAGGCCCGAAGTCGATGCGCAGCTTCAGCGCAGGCTTGCGCGCCTGCGGAAACGGCTGAGCGTCGATCACCCGGCCCACGCGAATGTCGATCTCAAGGAAATCGTCGAACGTGGCCATGCGCCCCCCCTTTTCGCCTGAGCGCCATACCCTTGCGCCAGCGCCGCCGCTGTCAAGCACATACGAAAACCGCGCGCCATTGCTGGCGCGCGGTCCTCACGGTCCCTCGTATTTCTGTCGGCGTCAGACCTTGGGGGCCAGCGCCTGCAGCTCGGCCAGGCTCTCCTTGACCCGCGCGGAGACGATCGCGAACGCCTCCTCGTTGGCCTTCTTGGCGGCCTCGGCCAGCTCGGTCATGTTCGCCAGCGCCTTCTCGAAGGCGACCTTGTAGAGGTCGGCCTGCTTGGTGGCGGCGTCGGGGCCGAGGTTCTCGCCCATCGAGGCCATCTGCGCCTGCGCGGCGCTCATCGTCTCCTCGAAGATCGCCATCTGCTTCTTGTAGAAGTCCTGATAGCCCGCAGCGGCGGCGCGGTTCGCGGCGACCAGCGCCTCGACGTTCTTCTTCTGGGTGTCCATCATCGCGGTCATGTCGAAGCCGGGCAGCTTCATGCCCTCGAACATCTTGGTGAGGTCGGGGGTCTTGAACATCTCGGCGATCTTGTCGGCGTCGAACGCGAACGGGTTCTTGTTAGCCATGGTGCATCTCCTGTTTCAGATCAGGGCCGCACGACTTTCCGCGCCGCCTCAGGTCGTGCCCTCCATATGCTGCACTGCAACATAAAATGCAAGGGGTCGTTTCACCGCCGGTTGAGCGGCGCGCCGGACACGCCCGCGTCGAAGCGTTCCGTGGCCAGCGCCGCCGCCATCAGCGCGCGGGTATAGGCCTCGGCGGGGCGGTCGAAGATCGTGTCGGTCGCGCCCTGCTCCACCACGCGGCCCTCCTTCATCACCAGAATATGGTCGGAGAGCGCGCGCACCACCGCCAGATCGTGGCTGATGAAAAGATACGACAGCCGGTGGCGCGCCTGCAGGTCGCGCAGCAGATCGACGATCTGCTTCTGCACCGAACGGTCGAGCGCCGAGGTCGGTTCGTCCAGCACCACCACGCGCGGCTTGAGGATCACCGCCCGCGCGATCGCCACCCGCTGGCGCTGACCGCCCGACAGCTCGTGCGGGTAGCGGTTGCGCATCGCCGGGTCCAGCCCGACCTCCGCCAGCGCCGCGTCCGCGCGCGCGTCGCGCTCGGCGGCCGACAGCGCGGGCGCGTGGATCAGCAGCCCCTCCGTGACGATCCGCCCCACCGTCATGCGCGGCGACAGTGAGCCGAACGGGTCCTGAAACACCAGTTGCAACTCGCGGCGCAAGGGCCGCATCGCCTGCGCGGCCAGCGGCAGCTCCGCGCCACGATAGACGATCCGCCCCTGCGCGGGCGCCAGCCGCAACAGCGCGCGGCCCAGCGTCGATTTGCCCGACCCCGACTCGCCGACGACGCCGATGGTCTGCCCCTCCTGCAGCCGCAGCGACACGTCGCGCACCGCGCGCAGCGGCGTCGGCGCGCGCAGCAGGCTTCCGCCGATGGCGAATGTCACGCCGACGCCCGCGCCCTCCAGCAGCACCGGCGCCGCCGGCGGCGGCGGGGCCTTGCGCCCGGTCGGCTCGGCGTCCAGCAAGAGCCGCGTGTAGGGATGCCGCGGCGCCGCGAACAGCCGCGCGGTCTCCGCCGCCTCGACCACTTCACCCGCGCGCATCACATGCACCCGGTCGGCGAAGCGGCGCACGATGCCGAGGTCATGGGTGATGAACACGATGGCCATGCCGAGCCGCTTTTGCAGATCGGCCAGAAGCGCGAGAATCTGCGCCTGAATCGTCACGTCGAGCGCGGTGGTCGGCTCGTCGGCGATCAGGATGTCGGGGCCGCAAGCCAGCGCCATGGCGATCATCACCCGCTGGCGCTGACCGCCCGACAGCGCGTGGGGGTAGCTGTCGATGCGCCGCCCGGGGTCGGGGATGCCGACGAGGCGCAGCATCTCGACGATCCTCGGCCGCGCCTCGGCGCGGCTGAGGCCCAGATGGTGGCGCAGCGGCTCGGCCAACTGGGCGCCGATGCGGTAGAGCGGGTCGAGCGAGGTCATCGGCTCCTGAAAGATCATCGTGATCTTCGCGCCGCGGATACGGTTGAGCGCGGGCGCAGGCATCCCCAGCAGCTCCTGTCCGCGATAGCGCGCCGAACCGGTCGCGCGCCCGTTCTGCGCCAGCAGCCCCATGACCGCCATCGCGGTCTGGCTCTTGCCCGAGCCGGACTCGCCGACGATGGCCACCGTCTCGCCCGCGCGCACGTCCAGATCGACGCCGCGCACCGCCGCCACCGCGCCGTCGCCGGTCTCGAAATCGACCCGCAGATCGCGGATGCTGAGGATCGGGTCGCTCATCGGTCCTTGGGGTCCAGCGAATCGCGCAGGCCGTCGCCGAGGAAATTCAGCGCGAACAGGATCAGCGTCAGCGTCAGCGCAGGCCAGATCAGCAGCCACGACGCGCCGCGCATGTTCGACGCGCCCTCCGAGATCAGCAGGCCCAGCGAGGTCAGCGGCTCCTGCACGCCGAGGCCGAGAAACGACAGCAGGCTCTCCAGCAGGATCGCCTTGGGCACCAGCAGCGTGACGAACACCACCACCTGGCCAAGCGTGTTGGGGATGATGTGACGCCGCAGGACGCCCGCGCGCGTCGCCCCCAGCGCCTCCGCCGCCTGCACGAACTCCTGCCGCTTCAGCGACAGGGTCTGGCCGCGCACGATGCGCGCCATGTCGAGCCACTCGGTGGCGCCGATCGCGATGAAGATGATGAAGATCGACCGGCCGAAGAACACCACCAGCAGGATCACGAAAAAGATGAACGGCAGCGAATAGAGGATATCGACGATGCGCATCATCACATTGTCCACCCGCCCGCCGACATAGCCCGAGATCGCGCCGTAGCCGACCCCCAGCAACAGCGCCATCGCCGAGGCGAGCACGCCGATGGCCAGCGAGATGCGCACGCCGACCATGATCCGCGCCGCCACGTCGCGCCCCAGCGCATCGGTGCCGAACACGAAATAGAGCCGCGCCACCGTCACCGTCAGCTCGCCGCTCAGGCCGTCGTCGGCCAGCGTCAGCGCCGGGTCGGTGAACAGGTCGGAGCGCTGGAAGATGCGCAGGATGCGCGGGTCGATGGGCTTGTCGCCGCGCAAGCTCACCCGCAGCGCGCGCCCCTCCTGCGTGACCGGGCCGTGATCGAGGCGGGTGCGCGCCAGCGCGCGCGCGAAGGCGGGCTGCGCGGCCTCCGGAGCGGGGTGGGCCGCAAAGCCTGCGGGCACGCGCACGAACGCGCCATAGACCCGGTCGTAAGGGTGCGGCCAGACCAGCGGCCCCAGACCGCCGACCAGCGCGAGGATCAGCAGCGCCGCCGCGCTCGCCACCGCAGCGCGGTTGCGCCGCAAGCGCGCCCAGGCGTCCTGCCACAGCGACCGCCCGGCAGGCGCAGGCGCAGCATCGGGGGCGGCGTCGGGCATCAGTCGTAGCGCACGCGCGGATCGAGCAGCGCGTAGAGCAGATCGACCACGAGGTTGAACAGGATCACGAAAACCGCGATCACCACCACGGTTCCCATCACCAGCGTATAGTCGCGCCCCAGCGCGCCTTGCACGAAATAGCGCCCGACGCCGGGAATGCCGAAGATCGTCTCCACCACCACCGAACCGGTCAGAAGCCCCGCCGCCGTCGGCCCGAGATAGGAGACGGTGGGCAGCATCGCGGCGCGCAGCGCATGGGTCACCAGCACCACCCGCCCCGGCAGGCCATAGGCGCGCGCGGTGCGCACATGGTTGGCGTGCAGCGCCTCGATGGTCGCGCCGCGCACCAGCCGCGCGATCACCGCCACCTGCGGCAGCGCCAGCGTGACGATCGGCAGGATCCAGTAGCGCGGGTCGGCGCCGCTCCAGCCGCCTGCGGGCAGCACGCCCAGCACCACGCCGAACAGCAGGCTCAGGAGCGGCGCCACCACGAAATTCGGCGTCGTCACGCCAAAGGTCGCCACCCCCACCACCGCATAGTCGATCCCGCTGTTCTGGCGCACCGCCGCCCACGCGCCCAGCGCCGTGCCCAGCGCCACCGCGATCAGCAGCGCGAGCGAGCCCAGCAGGATCGACACCGGCAGCCCGGTCGCGAACAGGTCGTTCACCGTGAAATCGCGCCGGGTGAACGACGGCCCGAGGTCACCCTGCGCCAGATTGCCCATATAGCTCAGGTATTGCCGCCACAACGGCGCGTCGAGGTTATAGGCCTTGTTGAGATTGGCCATGATCAGCGGGTCGATGGGCCGCTCAAGATCGAACGGCCCGCCGGGCGCCAGCCGGATCATGAAGAACGTCAGCGTGACGATGATGAACACCGTCGGCACGGCGCTCATCAGCCTGCGCAGGCTATAGGCGAGCATCCGCCGGGCGCCCCGCGCGCCGCCGCGCGCGTCAGTTCAGGCTCAGCCAGCGCGAGCCGTGGCTGTCGAGCAGATTGTCCTCCCAGCCCGAAACCCGGTCCGACACCAGCGCGCGCGAGGAGTAGAACAGGATCGGGATCGCCGGAACCTCCTCCAGAAAGATCTGCTCCGCCTCGGCCAGCAGCGCCGCGCGGGCGGCGAGGTCGGTCTCCTTCGCCGCCGCACGCAGCCTTGCGTCGTACTCCGCGTTCGACCAGCGCGGATAGTTGAACGAGACGCCGGTTTCGAACAGGAACAGGAAGTTCTGCGGATCGCTGTAGTCGCCGATCCACCCCGCCCGCACCATGTCGAAATCCCCGTCCTCGCGCAGATAGTTGAAATAGCTGCTGCCTTCCATCTCGTTCAGGCGCGCGGAGACGCCGACCTGCGACAGCATGTCGGCGACGGCGGCCATGGTGTTCTTGTTGTTCTCGGACGAGTTGTAGCGCAGCTCGATCGACAGCGCGGCGGGATCGACGCCCGCCTGCTTCAGCAATGCAAGCGCCGCGTCCTCGCGGTCGAGCGGGTCCATGTCGCGGTAGGCCAGCAGCGGCTGGTTGTCGAGATAGTTGTCGATGCCCGGCGGCACGAACGACCAGGCGGGAACCATGGTGCCCTGCCACACCTCGCGCGCGATGAAGTCCCGGTCGATCAGCATCGACAGCGCCTGCCGCACGCGCGGGTCGCTGAAGGCGGGCTTGGTGGTCTTGATCGGCAGGTAATAGGTGCCGAGATACGGCGCCACGCGCAGCTGGCCGCCCATGGTCTCGCGCATGTAGGTCATCTGTTCGGCGGGCACGTCGGAGCAGATATGCACCTCGCCCGCCTCGAACCGGCGCAGGCAGGCCGAGCGATCCTCGAACGGAATATAGTTGATCGCGTCCAGCGCCACGTTGGCGGCGTCGTGAAAATTCGGGTTCTTCGCCATCACGATGCGGTCGTTGGGAACAAAACTCTCCAGCATGAAGGCGCCGTTGCTCACCAGATTGCCGGCTTTGGTGAAGGCGTCGCCATGGGCCGCGACGCTGGCGCGGTGCAGCGGCAGCGCGGTCTGGTGGGTCAGGAGGTTCAGGAAATACGGCGTGGGGTTGGCCAGCGTGATCTCCAGCGTCCGCGCGTCCACCGCCCGCACGCCCAGCGTCTCGGGCGCCGCGCCGCCGGTGTTGACGGCCTCTGCGCCCGCGATGGCGTAGAGCACGCTGGCGTAGCCCGCGCCGGTGGCGGGATCCATGATCCGGCGCAGCGCGAACACGAAGTCCTCCGCCGTCACCGGGTCGCCGTTCGACCAGCGCGCGGTCTCACGGAGGGCGAAAGTGTAGGTCAGCCCGTCGTCCGACACGGTCCAGTTCTCCGCCGCGCCGGGGACCAGCGCGCCGTCCGCCCCCTCCACCACCAGCCCCTCATAGAGATCGCGCAGCAGGTTGCCCTCGGCGACCGTCGAGGTGCGGTGATGGTCGAGCGTGGCCGGGTCGGTGTCGTTGCCGCGCATGAGAACGCTCTGCGCCATGGCGCTGGCGCCGGTTGCGAGCGCGAGGCAGGCCGCCGACAGAAGCAGACGCAATCTCATGGCTGGACGCCTTTCCCTTTGGTTCAACCCTGACACGATGCTGGCGCCCCGCGACGCCGCAGGCAAGACTTCACTAACCCTGCGCGCGCCCGTTCCGGCGCGCCGGCCCCGCCCCCGCCGCGCGCGTCTCAGCCGTCGAGCGGGTGGTGACAGGCCAGACGCCGCGCGCCGTCGGTGATCAGCGCAGGTTCGGTGGCGCGGCAGGTCGCGTCGGCCTTCCAGCAGCGCGGGTTGAAGGCGCAGCCCTCGGGCGGGTTTAGCGGCGAGGGCAGTTCGCCCTCCAGCCGGATGCGCTTTTTCTCGCGCTCGGGGTCGGCCACCGGCGTCGCCGACAGCAACGCGGCGGTGTAGGGGTGGCGGGGATGGTCGAAGATCTGCGCGGCGGGGCCGGTCTCGACCGGATGGCCCAGATACATCACCATCACCTGATCGGCCATGTGGCGCACCACCGACAGGTCGTGGCTGATGAACAGATAGGCCAGCCCCAGCCGCTCCTGCAAACCTCTCAGCAGGTTGAGGATCTGCGCGCGCACCGACAGGTCCAGCGCCGACACCGGCTCGTCCAGCACCAGAATTTCAGGGTCGAGCATCAGCGCCCGCGCGATGGCGATGCGCTGGCGCTGGCCGCCGGAGAACATGTGCGGATAGCGGTCGGCGAATTCGGGGCGCAGGCCGACCGCCTTCATCACGTCCTCGACCTTGCGCTGGCGCGTGGCGGCGTCGTCGGCGGTGGACAGTCGCAGCGGTTCGGACAGCGTGTCGGCGATGGTCTGGCGCGGGTTCAGCGAGCCGTAGGGATCCTGAAACACGATCTGCACCCGGCGGCGCAGGGCGGCGTCGCCCACCAGCGCGGGCTTGCCGTCGATCAGCAGTTCGCCGTCCGAAGGCGGCTCGATCAGCGTGACCAGCCGCGCCAGCGTGGACTTGCCACAGCCCGACTCGCCCACCACCGCCAGCGTCTCGCCGCGCCGCAGCGTGAAATCGACGCCGTTGACCGCCTGCACCACCTTCGCCGCCCCGAACAGGCCGCCGCCGACATCGTAGCGGCGCGCCAGCCCGCGCCCCTCCAGCACCGGCGCGCTCACGCCAGCGCCTCGGCATGGATCGGCAGGTCGGGCCGCCCGACAGGCTTGCCGCCCGCCAGCGGATAGTTGCACAGCGCATAGCCCATCTCGGCCCCCTGCCGCCGCGCGCCCCTATCGCACTCCGGCGTCGCATAAGCGCAGCGCGGCGCGAACAGACAGCCCGTCGGGCGGTCGAACTGCCCCGGCACCACGCCGGGGATCGAGGCGAGCTGCTTGCTGGTCGCCCGCTCCGGCAGCGCCGCCAGCAGCGCGGCGGTGTAGGGGTGGCGCGGCTCGCGGAACAGGCCCCTGACCGGCTGCTCCTCGACCTTCTGCCCGGCATACTGCACCTGCACGCGGTGCGCGGTTTCGGCGACCACGCCCATGTCATGGGTGATCAGCACCAGCGCCATGCCGGTGTCGCGCTGCAGCGACACCAGCAGGTCGATGATCTGCGCCTGAATCGTCACGTCGAGCGCGGTGGTCGGCTCGTCGGCGATCAGCAGGCGCGGCCCGCAGGCCAGCGCCATGGCGATCATCACCCGCTGGCTCATGCCGCCCGACAACTGATGCGGGAAGGCCGACAGCCGCTGCTCGGGCGCCGGGATGCCGACCATCTCCAACAGCGCGATGGCGCGGGCGCGCCGCGCGCGGCGGTCGAGGGCGGTGTGCGCCGCCAGCGTCTCGGCGATCTGGAAGCCGACGGTGAAGCAGGGGTTCAGGCTCGACATCGGCTCCTGAAAGATCATCGCCAGATCGCGGCCCACCAGATGGCGCCGGGCGCGCGGCGCCATGCGCGTCAGGTCGTGGCCGTCGAAGGCCATGCGGTCGGCGGTGACGGTCGCGGTCCATGGCAGCAGGCCCATCAGCGCCAGCATGGCGACCGACTTGCCCGAGCCGCTCTCGCCGACGATCGACAGAATCTCGCCCTTGTCGCAAGTCAGCGACACGCCGTCGACGGCGCGGAACGGCCCCGAGCCGGTGCGGAAGGCGACGGTGAGGTTCTCGATCTCCAGCAGCGCCATCACGACCGCCTCAGCTTGGGATCGAGCGCGTCGCGCAGGCCGTCGCCGATCAGGTTGATCGCCAGCACCGTGATCAGGATCGCCAGCCCCGGCAGCGTCACCACCCACCACGCGCGCAGGATGAACTCGCGCGCCTCGGCCAGCATCGTGCCCCATTCCGGCGTCGGCGGCTGCGCGCCCATGCCCAGAAAGCCCAGCGCCGCCGCATCTAGGATCGCGTTGGAGAAGCTCAGCGTCGCCTGCACGATCACCGGCCCCAGACAGTTGGGCAGGATGGTGCGCGTCATCAGATACACCGGCCCCGCCCCCGCCACCCGCGCGGCGGTGACATAGTCGCGGGTCTTCTCAGACATCACCGAGGCGCGCGTCAGCCGCACGAAATGCGGTTGCAGCACAATCGCGATCGCCACCATCGCGTTCATCAGGCCGGGGCCGAGGATCGCCACCAGCACCAGCGCCAGCAAGAGCGACGGAAACGCGAGGATCACGTCCATCACCCGCATGATCGCCACGTCCAGCCAGCCGCGCACATAGCCCGCGATCAGCCCCAGCGTGACGCCCACCGCCATCGCCAGCGTCACCACCACCAGCCCGATGAACAGCGAGAACCGCGCGCCGTGCATCAGCCGCGAGAGCAGGTCGCGCCCCACCGCGTCGGTGCCCAGCAGATACGCGCTCTGGCCGCCCTCCTGCCACACCGGCGGAACCAGCAGCGCGTCGCGATTCTGCATCGTCGGGTCGTGCGGCGCGATCAGCGGCGCCAGCAGCGCCACCGCCACCAGCGTCACGAACACGCCCAGCCCGATCACCGCGCCGCGATTCTCCGAGAAATAGCGCCAGAACTCCTGAAAGGCGCCGGGGCGCGCCACGGTCTCGGCGGATGCTGTCGCCGCATCGCTCATGGCGCCCTCCTCATTGCGTTCTGATGCGCGGGTTTATGAAGCCATAGGCGACATCGACCAGCAGGTTGACCACCATCACCACCAGCGCGATCAGGATCAGCCCGCCCTGCACCGCCGGATAGTCGCGCCGGAAGATCGAATCGACCATCCACTTGCCGACGCCGGGCCAGGAAAAGATCGTCTCGGTCAGGATCGCGCCCGCCAGCAGCGTGCCGGTGGTCAGCCCGATCACCGTGATCACCGGGATCAGCGCGTTGCGCAGCGCGTGCAGCCCCACCACCCGCATCGGCGACAGCCCCTTGGCGCGCGCGGTGCGCACAT